>SXGT01733184.1_pt1 | contig 76013 bp, 70 predicted proteins | sample 3176221 | NCBI WGS metagenome assembly SXGT01 (sample SAMN11356862, study PRJNA531348) | freshwater metagenome | isolation source: freshwater sample F1-120 | place: China: Fuxian Lake, Yuxi | collected 2017-12-25
ACAATATCGGTAGTTACAATTTGACTTGTTGAAAGTAATCCGTTGTTGTTAGTATGCACAACTCCAGGGACATTGAGGGCTGCAAGTGTTGTTGCTCCGGTTACGTTTAGTGTTCCACCGATAGTTGTGTTTCCCGTTAATGTTGATGTTCCGGTTACACCGAGAGTTCCACCAAGCGTTAAAGCATTGGAAATCTGTGTTCCTGTGATTGTTTGATTGGCGATGTGAGAAGCAGTGATGGTTGCAGGAGCAATTTTTGAGCCAGTGACATTTGCATCTAAAATTTTAGCAGTTGTGATGTTTGCATCTGCTATTTTTGAAGTTGTGATTGCATTGTCAACAATATCGGTAGTTACAATTTGACTTGTTGAAAGTAATCCGTTGTTGTTAGTATGCACAACTCCAGGGACATTGAGGGCTGCAAGTGTTGTTGCTCCGGTTACGTTTAGTGTTCCGCCAAGTGTTGTTGCACCCGTTCCGACAGTTAACGTATTTGTTTCTGATATTGTGACGTTTCCATTGTGAGTTGTTGTACCTGTTGTAAGTCCTGCAAGTGTTGTTGCGCCAGTTACGCCAAAAGTGCCGCCAATTGCTGAATTTCCAATAACCCCCAAAATATTAAAAATTGAAAAACCAGAGACACCAAGGGTTCCAGCAATAGTAGTATTTCCTGATGCAGCAGTAACATTAAATTTGTTGGTGTTGATTGTAAAATTTCCAATAGCTCCTAAAGTTCCGTTAACTGAACTATTGCCTGTGACGTTAAGAGAATTAAGTGTTGTTGCTCCAGTTACGTTCAGAGTTCCGCTAAGAGTTAAAGCATTGGAAATTTGAGTTCCTGTGATTGTTTGATTGGCGATGTTAGCAGCGGTAATGGTTGTTGATGCAATTTTTGCACCAGTAACACTTGCATTTAAAATTTTAGATGTTGTGATGTTTGCATCAACTATTTTTGAAGTTGTGATCGCATTGTCGACAATATCGGCAGTTACAATTTGATTTGTTGAAAGTAATCCATTGTTGTCAGTATGCACAACTCCAGGGGCATTGAGAGCTGCAAGTGTTGTTGCTCCGGTTACATTTAAAGAACTGAACGTAAGTCCACCACTTAATGTTGTAGCGCCAGTTACATTCAAAGAACCTAATGTTGATGCTCCTGCCGTGAGTCCTGTTAACGTTGTAGTACCAGAGACACCAAGAGTTCCGGCAATAGTAGTATTGCCTGAAGTAGCGGTAACGTTAAATTTGTTAGTATTGATTGCAAAGTCTCCAGCAGTTCCAAGTGTTCCTCCAACAGTAGTGTTGCCAGTAACGTTGAGAGCGTTTAATGCAAGTCCACCACTTAATGTTGTAGCGCCAGTTACATTTAAAGAACCTAATGTTGATGCTCCTGCCGTGAGGCCTGTTAACGTTGTAGTACCGGTTACGTTCAGAGTTCCGCCAAACGTTAAAGCATTGGAAATCTGAGTTCCTGTGATTGTTTGATTGGCGATGTGAGAGGCAGTGATGGTAGCAGGAGCAATTTTTGTAGCAGTGACATTCGCATCAGCTATTTTTGAAGTTGTGATCGCATTGTCGACAATTTTAGCAGTTGTGATGTTTGCATCAGCTATTTTTGAAGTTGTGATCGCGTTGTCGATAATATCGGCAGTTACAATTGGACTTGTTGAAAGTAGTCCATTGTTGTCAGTATGCACAACTCCAGGTGAATTGAGAGTTGTGAGTGTTGTTGTACCAGTTACATTTAAAGAACTTAATGAAGTTGTTCCTGCCGTAAGTCCTGCTAGTGTTGTAGTACCAGAGACACTAAAAGTTCCTCCAATTGCTGAATTACCAATTATTCCCAAGGTGTTAAAAATTGAAAGACCTGCTACACCAAGAGTTCCTGAAATTGTAGTGTTTCCTGAGGCAGCTGCGATATTAAATTTGTTTGTATTAACTGAAAAATTTCCATTCGAGTTGAATGTTCCATTTGCAGTTAAATTACCAGCGATAGTTGTTGATGAGTTTGTAATGCTTAGAGCATTTGTTCCATTGATAGCAACTTTTATTGTGTTTGCATCATCACTATACAATCCCGTTGTTGGATAGGATGTAAAGTAGAAAGAAGGTAATTGCATTGTTCCGGAATTAATTTTAATGTTGCCATTGGCAGTTAAAAGTCCATTGACGGTAAAATTTTGTTGTGCAATTTCAGTATTTCCAACTTGAGTTAATCGATGTGTTTTTGTTTTTGAAATGGTTGTTGCATGAATTGTGAAAAAAAAAGATATTGTTAGTAAATTGAACAAAAAAAAGATGATCATAAAAAGATCCTTTTAGATACGGTACCAGGTATTTGTTTTTGCATAATACATGAAAGAGACGGTGTCCCCATGACCAATGTAGCTTGGGCTGCCAATAATGGTTGCGTTAGGTGTAACTATGGAGGTGATGATTAAAATATTTGATGTTTGATTAGTATATTCGTTAATAATGGTAATTTTTTGTCCATTATATGGATGAGAAGGAAAGGTGATGAGTGGAATTGGGATTTGACCAGAGACTGCACCTCTTGTTGAAATGATTAATGTTGTTGTTGTGTTGGCTATAGCTATGGAAGGTCGTGGTAGTATATTGAAATCATCATCTTGGTCGGCATTTGTAAGTAATATATCAAGTGTTACTATGGATGGCGGAGCTCCAATAAATCCAGTTATGGTTCCTCCAGTGTTAATAGCATTATTAACGTTAAGATTTTCTATAGTTGCCGTTGCTATTTTTGCATGATAAAGAACTTCAAGAGAATAGTGTGTTTTATTTTTCACACGGGCATGCAACGTTATGGAATGGTGAAGTATCTGTATCCATAAAGTGAAGAATAAGTATCTTGTTATGTTTTGTTTTGAAATTGTCACATGACAATGTTTTGTGATAAAGAGGTAGTTCATAAAAAACCTTTTTAAAAAATTTCAAATACTAAAGGATTTTAGTCAATAGCAATAATGTATGCGTGTTATGAATAACCGACTACAAGGTTCCCTTTTTAGCCGTTGTTAGGCTAAACTTATTTTTGAAAAAAATGCTAGAATTCTCTTTTAACAGTTAAAAAAATATATTGTAAAAGGCTTAATAGTACCCTTAAAGGATTGTCCGAGAGCTTATAAAATTTTTAATATTTTAAATGTACGTTTAAAAAGATAAAAAATAAGCTCTGAATCAAGTGTTTTCTATTTTTATTTGTATAAAAATGATAAAATACAAATAAGGATACAAGAGGTTGTATGGAGAGGTTACGTTTACGTAGGAGGTTATATGGTTAATAAATGGATGGTTGTGTACTGTTTAAGCTTTTTTGTTTTTGATACGCATGGCGCACTGAAGAGGTTAAGTCCTTCTCAAGATTCAGAAGATGAGATAGTTGATATTATTAATGATGATTTTGAGGATGAGAGTTCGGTTGAACTAAAAAGTAAGTTGTTTAAAAAGTCGAAAGATTTACAATTTAATGAAACGGTGGATGTTGCACACATAAAACCTGGACATACGGAAGTTGAACGAAGTGGTTTATCCAATCGTTTAGCAACAATCGATGAGCATGGTCAGCCTTTTAAATCATACGGAAAAGAGGAAGGTCGCGTTCGAAAGACTTTTAGATTATCCACAGACAATACGCAAGAAAATGTTTTAGAAAAAGATTTTAGTGTTGATGCGAAAAAATATGGGGGAACTTTATTTTTTGGAAATATAAGCCTTATTTTTTCTGAGGTTGAAAAATTAAAAGTGAGTTGTGCCAATTGTGATAAATTTTCTAATTTGTCTGAATTAGAACCGTTTATTGATATGAAGACGCCTGTACATAGAAATCCAATAGTAATCAATCTTGAAAAGGTATATAAAGAAATTGAATTGAAGAGAAATATTTATAAAAAATATTGTGCGCTTTCTCATAAAAGAAACTTTGTATTTGATCATTTTGCACATTGGTTTTTAAATGTAGTAGTGCCTGAGTTGGAACAGCGCGGGGTGATTTTGACTTCTCCTGGTATAAGGTCTGAATTTATAAAAATATTAAGAGAGCGAAAAGATCTTGTAGATGCTTTAATTGATGCAAATATAGGTTTTTCAGTGCATTTTGTTTCGGAAAGTAATTTTGCGAAAATATGGGATAAGTTGATGCCTTTGTATGCTATGTATAAAATGGAAATAGCAGCTGGATATAATGCTGACGATGCGTGTAGGGAGCGATATTTTCATGTTCCAGAGGAAGTGATTGTCAATGGTGAAGCATATCTTGAAACATTACGTGCAATAGTGGGAAGAATTAGGCAGCAATATGAGGACTGTGTACAACAAGAGATTCTTCTTTCTGAAACATTAAAAAAAGAAATAGATGCAGTTCCTGCTATAGAAAATGTTGTGCGATGGGTTGAGAAATTTCTTTCAGTTATTAAACAAGAAAAAGAAGATTATGAAGCGCAGCAACGAGAGGTTCGTGAAGTGATGAATGAAGGAGCGCGTAATGAAGATGAATCGAAAGTAGGTTCATCAACAGATTTTCCAGAATTAATGTAACATTTACATATAAGCAAATATGTAACGCAAGAGTCTAAAATATAAAAGCATCTATTAAGAAAAAATGTAAATATTTTTAATAGATGCTTTTATTATTGTTATGTGTATATTTTTCATAATTACGTAAAATATATGGAATGAAAGGCTTTAACGGTATGTTTAAAAGTTTGCTTGAAAAAAGGCCTGATTATTTGGTGTGTACCTGTATGGAAGTTATGCATGATCACATAGTTGATGCAATTGCTCAGGGAGCAGATACGTTTGAAAAACTTTCAGCACTATTGGGAGTTGGCATGGGGTGTTCAAGTTGTGTTGACGAAGTTAATGAAATTTTGAAAAATTATAAAGATTTACACTTATGAAAATTCAGTATGTATTACTTGTATTCGGTATGATAGCAGGCAACTTTCAAATGATTTTTTCAGCTTCAAAAAGGGTTTCTTGGAGCGATGCAGTAATTCCTGAAAAAATTGTTGATTGTGCTGTTAAAAAGGTGGCATCTGATGCAGTTGATTCTCAAGGTGAGCATAATGTACATTGTACTTTTGAGCGTTATATGCGGATAATGCAAAATTTTCTTATTATGAATAAAGAAATTGAGTGCAATTGCAAACAACTGGATAGTACTATACGACAAATGCATGATTGTCACTACTGGAAACCAGAAGAATGGGTGAGTTGGTGTTCTGATCAACAATTTTATGGTTTGTATGCATTTCTTTTTAATAAAAAAATGATGTATGCGCATTATGATTCTTTTGTGTGCAAGAAAAAAAATGTACTTAAAAAATTTGAACGATGGATGGAATCAGAAGAAGTTATTGCAAAAATAAAAGGATGCGCGAATACGGCAGATGATGATTTGTGTGAAATTATTTTTAAAACGGAAAATGATTGTAAGCAGTTTGTTGATGCTCAAATTGTGAGTGTGCCAGAGCAGTTTGTATCGCTTGATGCTGTGAAAACTATTTGGCGATTGCTTTTTTCTGTTTACAATGATGAAAAAGTGTCTTCACCATTATTTCTTGCTCAACGATATTATTTTTCTATTGCACAGAAGTTTTTTAAGACAATGCATGACAATAAAAATTTTTTGATAGAGGACAATCAGTCTCTTGATGTAAGTATTGCATATTACAAAGAACAACTTGATCAACGTAAGGATCGCAGTGATGACATTGCAGTCAATCTAAAGCGTCAAATTGAAACTATGCTCTTAGGTTTTGAAGAACAAAAACAAAAAAATGAAAAACAATTGGTATGTTTAGAAAAAATTACGTGTGTTTTGCGTGATGAGCATAATCATTATTCAAAACTTGCAAGTACAGATGGAATTGAAATAATACATGCAGATTTTTTTGATTTTGAAATATAAAAAATGATAGAAAATTAAAAGGTATCTTTTAACTTAATAAAGGATACCTTTTATAATTTCATGGAATAGATATGAGATTACAATTCCTGCAAATAGTAACTCAATCGTAACATTTGAAATTATTCGTTAAACAATGCACTATTTTGAGCCATTTCCATTGCTACATTTTCAGTTGTAGTTCCAGGTTTAATTTTGTAGGTTCGTGTAAATGAATTGTCTTCTTCATGTCGTAAAATTTCTACAAAATAATTTTTGAATAAACCTGTTTCTTCTTCAAGAAGCTTGTTTTTTTCATAATGTGTTGCAAATAGTACCATACAATTTGAGCTTGAGGCATAATGAAGTGCTGTTTTATAACTAAGATCTTCAGCTACTTTTGGAGCAGTTCCAACAAATAATTCATCAAGCATTGCAAAACAAAATTCATGAGGTTGTAAGACTTTTAGTGCGGTTGCAAGATCATTCGCACGATTAAGTTCTGATTGAAATTTAGAGTCGCCGGTGCCAATATTGTCAGCTATGTTCATGCTACTAAAGAAAGTGGTGAATGGAGTAAATGCAAATGAATCTGCAGGAGCATATCCAAACGTTTGAGCACAAATTGTTGCATATATAATGGATTTTAAAAACGTTGATTTTCCACCTGCATTAGGGCCACTTAATACTAAATTATTATATGGATTGTTCGCCGTACCAAGTTCGATTGAGTTTGGTATTGCAATGTACATTGCATTTTTAATGCATACGTTCCATACTTTATTTGCCTGAATAACGGGTTTTTGAGATTGTAAAAATGTTGCCTTGCTCCAGTTATTAATTCCAATATTTTTGCAAGTTGTCATGTTAGTTGCAAATGCATTAAATGCATCGAGTTGAGCAACAGCGTACAGTGCTGGTAAAAAATCAGAGGCATTTTCTTGAAGCATTGCAAACGCAGCAGCTGCACGTCCTTGTCTTGAAAATATAGTTACATCATCGAATGTTGACGTGTTCAAGAGTTGTACAAGTTGGTCAAGTTTTGAACCTGTGCCATGTTCAAGTTTTAAGGTGTTGCGTGTGATTTCATCAAAAATATTGAGTTCTGGATTTTGTTCAATGAGTTGATCGATTGTTTGGATTGCTTTGACAAGGGCTGCGATGTGTGTTGAACATTCATGAACATAGGAGTATGTGGAAATTTGTTGAGTGAGATAGGCTCCTGCTAAAATTCTATGGCATAATTTTGCTATAAATTCAGGCAAATGAAGTTGTTTCATACATACTTGTTGAGCATTGGCTATTGTTTGTTTTCCTTGAGCAAAATAATCAAAATTAGTATAGCCTTTTGTGTACAGGAGAGATGAAATGGACGAGTAGATATGGCCAATTGTTAATGTTAGAGGGTCGGTTTCTTCGCCTGTTTCGATGTAGTAGGCAAGGGTTGCTCTTTTTATTCCCCAGATGAGTTCGTTGTAAGCAACATTAGAGTTAAGTTTATTAAGATATTTTAAAAAAGGTAAATCAAAATTAAAATAAAGACCCCCTCCTATTGAGCTGTTTAATCTTGTGTTAGCTACAGGATTTGCAGGTTGCTCTTTTGTTAAAAAAGTAAGCAATGTTGTTTCGCTTTTTTGAATAGTTGCAAGTGCATGGGTAAGGTCTTGAGACAATTGTTGATTGGTGCATTGTGCATTGAAAAGTGTTTGAATAGCTACTTGTCGTTGTTGCAACAGTTCATTATCAATTATGGGTGTACATACAATATGTGAGAAATAAATTTTTCCCAGCATTGTTGCTGTGAAACTATAGCCGATTGCATCAATAAATCCACCAGTTGTATTATCAAGAGTAGAATTTCTTAATAATTCAAGTGAATCGGCAGTTGCAATGTCTATGGCACATTGATTAGATAATGGTGATGTTAGCAGATCTTTTTTTTCCAAAAAATTATAAAATTGAGAAACTTCATTTTGGTCAAAAAAATATTTATTGTTTCTTGGCGGTCTACTTTTTTCATTGACAAAGGTAGGAAAGTATACATTTTTAATGAATGCACCAATTTTTTCAAGAGAAGATTTTTCAGGCAGGGCTTTAACTCTAGGGGCTACTGACAAAGGTGTTGTTGAAAGATGTCTTTCTTTTATGTAATCATTTGAAACATAATGGCAATTTAATGAGACAAAAAGTGTAAAAAATAAAATAAATAACATGATTTTTTCCTAATGATTACTAAAATTAATACTTGATAAAAGTTTATGCAGCTTCTGTTACTTTAACAATTGTATTTGTGTCTGAATCAGTAGTTGGAAGATATTTTTGTGCAGCTTCAATGCGTGCTTCGTGACTTGGATGTGGACCAAAAGGCGTGTTATGATAAATCCATCTTAGAGCATCAGAGAAATTTTGTATTCCTTTTGAAAAGTAATAGTTAACCAAAATATCGTTGTAATCGGCCTCTGCCATAGTTTCTTTGTCTGCATCAAGGAGATTTTTTGTTTCAATCCATGCTTCTTTTATATGCGTATTTTTTTCTTGAAACTTAGTAAAAAGCTTGATTAGTCCATTGGCTTTTCCTACATCTTTGCATGCAAAAGTATCAGCTTCTTTTACGAATTTTTTACCAATGAGGAGTGATGTAATGGTAGCTGATAGTGTGTAACCTATAATAAAATCTCTTAAGAAGTTATTATTTTCATTGAAATAATGTTTGACAATGTAATCTGCAATAATACCTGAAGCTATTGCGCCTGATATTGAAATAGCCAAACTTTTATTGGCATGGTTGTATTTAATATGTCCTAGTTCATGAGCTAAAGCTCCTTCTAGTGCATCATCAGAAAGATCTAAAAGTAACTCTCGTCCTATGTAGACAATTCCTTTTGCCCAAAAAATTTTGGTTGCAAATGCATTATATATTTCACCTTCTGTTGAAAGTAAAATAAGAGGCATTTCAATTGAATGTGCTGCGCAGATCGTTTTAATGAAAGTATATAATTTTGGCATATTTTCAGGTGTAATAATAATGCCAATATTTAATTGTTTTGATAATGTTGTTGGTTTAATTGTACCCCTTGCATTTTCAATGTTTCTTCGTAGCTGTCTTATAAGCGGAGATTGTTCTTTGTCAAAAATAGCTTTGTATTGTTCTGAGTCTTTTAGAATTTTAAATTCTTCTTGATATGTGTATGTTTCATCGGCATAACTGTGCATTGTGAATGCGCATGCAATGATAAAAATACTATTTTTTATATTCATAAATTCCCCCTTTGGAATTATAAAGTGTGTTTTGTTGATAAATAATTACATTAAAATGACTTTGAAACCACCATTTGTGGAGATAATAAAAACTTTTACTTGGGAGTGAATTATATCATCAATTTCTTTTTTTTCAATTGAAAATTGTCTCTACGTCGTAGTTATTGATATTTTTATTAAAAAATATAAAAATTAGATTGAAATCAGTGAAGAAAATGATATTCTGTCTGAACCTTATAAAAGATCTTTATTTGACATTTATATGTTTATCGGTGAGATTCCCGAGCGGTCAAAGGGGGCGGTCTGTAAAACCGCTGGCTCCGCCTTCATAGGTTCGAATCCTATTCTCACCACCATGTATGAGTGCGGGAATAGCTCAATTGGCAGAGCGACAGCCTTCCAAGCTGTAGGTTGCGGGTTCGAGTCCCGTTTCCCGCTCCAAAAGTGTGAATGTATAAACGTAAATTATAGGGCTGGCGTAGCTCAGTTGGTAGAGCAACTGATTTGTAATCAGTAGGTCGCGGGTTCAAGTCCGGCCGCCAGCTCCATTTAAAGGTGACAAAATGGGGAAAAAAGATTTGTCTTTTTCTGTTTTTTCATCTACTCTTGGATGAAGCGTCTATAGACGACAGTCGGAGAGTTGCCCACGTAGCTCAGTTGGTAGAGTATTCCCTCGGTAAGGGAAGGGTCATCGGTTCGAATCCGATCGCGGGCTCCATGTTTCTGTTGTTGTTGGACAAATGTAATTGATGTGTAAGGTTAAAAAATATGGCTAAAAATAGAGTAACTACTCACCTTGCTTGTGAAGATTGTAAAAGACGTAATTATACTCAGGTTGCTTCAAAAAAGCGTTCTGTAGGTTCTTTGCAATTGAAAAAGTTTTGTTTGTGGTGTCGCAAGCATTGCTCTCATAAAGAGACGAAGTAATTGAGGGGTTAGTGGTAAGGAAGGCCAGTAGCTCGAACGGTAGAGCAGCAGACTCCAAATCTGATGGTTGGGGGTTCAAATCCCTCCTGGCCTGCCAAATAAAAAATGGATAGTGGTTGCTAAAAAAAGTACGTTAAAGAGGCGTAAATATGAATAGTATAGTGCAGTTCCTTGGTGGTGTAAGAAGCGAGTTTGCGAGAGTTGTGTGGCCGACGATGTCTGATTTGATCGGATCAACGGTGGTTGTTTTAGCTTTAGTGTTTGCATTTTCTGTATACCTTGGGGGTTTGGATTTCTGTTTTACGCATCTTATGGAAAAAGTTCTCTCTCTGTAAGGTTGTTTTAGAAAGTTTAATAAAACGATGAAACGGTGGTACGTTGTTCAAGTTTATGCGGGTTATGAAGAGATCTTTAAAAAGGATCTTGATAAACGCGTTATTGAATGTGATAATAATGAGTGGTTCGGGCAAGTTTTGGTTCCGAGCGCGAAAACAAAGACGGTTTTTGCAGTGACGACAGAGGCTCCTGAAGAGGAACGTCTGTTTCCTGGGTATGTTCTTGTTGAAATGGAAAAATGTCCAGAAACTATGAGTATTGTTTCTGCTGTTCCGCGTTTTACAAAGTTTCTAGGGGGTAAAGATCCTGTTCCTTTGCAAAAACAGGAAGTTGCAAGAATTCTTTCTCAGGTGAGTGGCGAAGTTTGTGTTTCGTCAACAACAAAGCAAGAATTTGCGGTGGGTACTGAGGTTGAAATAAATGAAGGTCCATTTGCTGGCTTCGTTGGTATCATTGATACTATTAACGAAGAAAGTGAAAAGATAACAGTAATGGTAAGTATATTTGGACGGTTAACTCCTGTAGAACTTGGTTTTGACCAAGTGAAGAAATAGAAAGGCTAGGCTTCTTTCATGAAAGAAATAAAAGCAAAGGTTAAGCTGCAGATTTCCGGTGCCAGCGCAACGCCGGCTCCTCCTGTTGGTACGGCGCTTGGTCCTCAAGGTATTAATTTGATGGATTTTTGTAAGAAATTCAACGCAGAAACAGCACAGCGTAAAGGTGATGTTGTTCCAGTTGTTGTTACTGTTTACAAAGATAGGACTTTTGATTTCATTCTCAAAACTCCACCAACTTCTGAATTAGTTCGCAAAAAAGTAAATGCGAAAAAGGGTTCAGCAAAGCCGAATTCATTAAAAATAGGCAAAATTTCGTGGGCAGATGTTGAAGAAATAGCAAAAGTTAAACTCGAAGATCTTAATGCTGCGGATCTAGAGGCAGCCAAAAAAACTGTTGCTGGTACGGCGCGTAGCATGGGCGTTGATATCGTTTAGAGGATGTATTATGTCAGGCAAAAAGTATAGAGCAGCCGCGCAAGGGGTAGAAAAGGGTAAGTTTTTTACTCTTGAAGAAGCGGTTGCCCAAGTTAAACAGAGGGCTTTTGCTAAATTTGATGAGTCAGTTGATATTGACGTCAATGTTGGCATTGATCCATCTAAGGGTGATCAAGTGGTCAGGGGTGCAGTTACGCTTCCTCATGGAACAGGTAAAAAAGTTCGTGTGGTTGTTTTTGCAAAAGGTGATCATATTGCTCAAGCTCTTAAGGCGGGAGCGGATTTCGCGGGCCTTGAAGAATTGATTGATAAAATAAGTGCTGGATGGATGGATTTTGAATATGCAGTTGCAACACCTGATGTGATGGGTACTGTTGGTAAGTTAGCGAAGCAGCTAGGGCCAAGAGGTTTGTTGCCTAACAAGAAGGTTGGAACTGTAACATTTGAAGTTGCAGATATTGTAAAAGAGCTTAAGAGCGGGCGTTCATTTTTTAAGAATGATAAAAACGCGGTTGTTCATTTTTCTCTTGGAAAAGTATCGTTTGATGTTGATAAATTGAAGAGTAATGTGAGAATGTTTTTAAAAACGCTCGCAGCTTCAAAGCCAGCATCTTCTAAGGGTAAGTTTATTAAGAAAATTACATTAACTTCAACCATGGGTGTTGGAATTAATGTAGCTGTTGAAGACTTCTTGAGATAAGCCGGAGGAAGGTCGTATGGCAATAAATCGTCAACAAAAGGAAGTTTTAGTTGATTCGTTGGCTAAAGGAATAGCAGAAAGTAAGGCAACCTTTGTCGTTGGATTTAAAGGCGTGACCGTTGAGAAAATAGAATCTCTTCGTAAAACGCTTCGAAAAGAAGGCGGTTCTTTAAAGGTTGCTAAAGTACGTTTGATGAAACGTGCTTTGTCAGAGGTTGGGGCTGCAAAAGGGTTGGAACCGTTTTTGAATGAACAGGTAGCGCTTGTTTTTGCGCGCACTGAACCTTCTGCTGTTGCAAAATGTTTGTATACATTTGCAAAGGCGAATGACAAATTTTCTCTTCAAGTTGGTTTTATGGATTCAGCTGTTTTAGATAAAGAATCAGTGAGTATCATTGCAACATTACCTTCACGAGAAGTGCTTCTTGCTCAATTGTTGGCTACTATGTTGGCGCCAGTTACGAGCATGGCAGTATTGTTGAAGGCGCTTGAAGAAAAGAAAAGTAAAGAGGTAACGCAAAACGCGTAAGTTCATTGAGGTAAGCAATAAGTAGGTTGTTTGGGAGTCTATTATGTCACAGAAGTCTTTTGATTCATTGGTTAGTGTTATTGACGGAATGTCAGTTCTCGAATTGTCAAAAGTTATAAAAATGTTAGAAGAACATTACGGTGTTTCAGCTGCTCAAGTTGCATCTGTTGCGCATGCTGGTGATTCTGCACAAGCAGGTGCTGCGGCTGCTGCTAAGTCTGAATACAAGGTTATCTTGAAAGAAGGCGGAGCTGAAACAATTAAAGTTATCAAAGCATTGCGCGGTATCTTGTCAAACTTGGGTCTTGCAGAAGCAAAAGCTGCTGTTGTAGAAGGTAATTTTGTAGTTGCAGAAGCTGCTAATGTAGAAGAAGCAAAAAAAATGAAAGCAGCTTTAGAAGAAGCTGGTGCTAAAGTAGAACTTTCCTGATTGTGAAGAATAAAAATTAAAGGAGAGAGAGGGAAAGTAACACAGGACGAATTTTAAACGATATTTTATAAGGAGCAGCTGAATGAGTGGCCTTCGGGTGGGCAAAGATGCGGTTACTGTTCGTAAAACGTTTAATGAGGCAGTTGGGGAGGTTGTACCTGTTCCAAATCTGATCGAGATTCAATCTAACTCCTTTAATGACTTTGTACAGTTAGATTATCTGCCTTCAGAACGCTTAATGATAGGTTTGGAGAAGGTATTGAGAGATATATTCCCTATTGAATATGAAGGGAAAATGTCTCTTGAATATGTAAGTTATGAATTAGGTATGTGGGCTTGTACCTGCGGTAAGTTAAAAGGTATCGAAAACAGGTATGCATGGTCATGTCCGGTTACTAAAAAGTCGGGATGTGCACGTTTGAGTGCAGACGCATCTGCACCAAAAACAGCACGTTATAAAACGTGTTCGTTTTGTTTATCTCGCGTAACAATACAATTGCCTATGAGTGCCGATGAATGTCGCTCAAATGGTCAAACTTTTTCAATGCCTTTAAAAATAAAAGTACAGCTTATTACGTGGGAAGGTGAAGGAAAAAGTCGAGTTGCTTGTGACATTAAGGAGCAGGATATTTTCTTTGCAGATATTCCCGTGATGTCGGATGTGACGATAAAAAACGGTCGTTTTGAGGTCGGTAATGAGGGTACGTTCATCATCAATGGTGTTGAACGTGTCGTAGTAAGTCAGTTGCACCGTTCGCCTGGTGTTGTTTATTCTCAAAGTAAAAAAGTTAAAGATGTTCGTGGACGTCCTTATTTTGTGTCGCGTATTATTCCGATGCGAGGTTCATGGATTGATTTTGAATTTGATAGTAGCGATCATCTTTATGTCCGAATAGATAAAAAGAAAAAGATTTTAGTTACAACATTCTTGCAAGCGTTAGGGATTTCTCGCGAAGCATTGATCTCTCTTTTTTATGCACTTGATACTGTTATCTTTGAACATGGCGTTGCTTATTTAAAGGTAGATGAGAAATTAATCGGGTATCGCTTGGAAAAGGGAATGCTTGCTGCAAAATATGAAGCTGATTTTCTTAACAAACGTGTTAATAAGGAATTGTTACAACAATTGCTTGATGCTGGTGTTAAAAAATTAGTATTGCCAGAAGTTTCACTTGTTGGACGTGTTGCAGCTCAAGATGTTATTGATGAACAAACAGGTGAATTGTTTGTTGCTCAAGGACATGTGCTCACGGCTCCTGTATGTGAAAAATTAAAAGCATGTGATAAGATTAAGGTTCAGTTAATCGCATCCTCAGGGTATGTGTTTCAGCCAGTTATGGCTTCAACGCTTGTGGAAGATGATTGTTTTTCTTATCAAGAAGCGCTCAAAGAAATTCATGCAAAAGTATGGCCAGGGGATAACTCTTCTTTAGAAGAAATTAAAGAACGTCTTGAAAATTTATTTTTCAATCCTCGTTATTATGATTTGACGCGTGTTGGTCGTATACGCATTAATAGAAAATTAGGACTTACGATTGACGAGTCAAATGTTGCATTGACTCAAGAAGATATTATTGCTTCGCTTAAGTATCTTGTTAATTTGAGAGAAAAAGCGGAAGGTGAGCTTGACGATATCGATCATTTGGGAAATCGTCGTGTTCGTCTTGTTGGTGAGTTGCTTGGTAATCAAGTGTATCTTGGTTTTTTACGTGTTGAACGTATTGTGCGTGAAAGATTCCGTAGCCAAGAATCTTATAATTCATTGATGCCTCAAGATTTACTTAATGTAAAGCCATTGAGTGCTGTATTACGTGAATTTTTCGGAACAGGTCAATTGTCTCAGTTTATGGATCAAACAAACCCATTGTCAGAAATTGCGCATAAACGACGTCTTTCTGCGCTCGGGCCTGGTGGTGTCACCAAGGATCGTGCAACGTTTGAAATTCGAGATGTACATATTTCTCATTATGGTAGAATTTGTCCTATTGAAACTCCTGAAGGTCAAACAATTGGTTTGATTTCGTCTTTGTCAACGTATGCAACAGTTAACGATCTTGGATTTATTGAAACAGCATATCGCTCTGTAACTAACGGAAAAATCAGAAATGATGTTATGTTCTTGGACGCGTTTCAGGAAAGTAATCGTTATATTGCACAAGCGGACGCTGTACAACCAGGAAAAATGAAACTTGAAAAAGAAGATTATGTTGTAAGACATCAGGGCGAATTCCAGCAAGTTGCTGCTGATATGATTGATTGTATCGATCTTTCGCCTAAGCAGATGGTTTCTGTTTCGACAGCATTAATTCCTTTCTTGGAACATGATGATGCGTCGCGTGCATTGATGGGTTCAAACATGCAACGACAAGCTGTTCCGCTTATTAAAACGGAAACTGCGCTTGTTGGTACTGGTATGGAAAAAGAGATTGGTAAATCGTCAAATATGGCGATCAGAGCTCGTCATGCTGGTATTGTTGAATATGTTTCGGCAGAAAAAATTGTGGTCAAAGCTGATGAATCAGAATTTTCATCAGTTGATGATTGGATTGGTCATGGTGTTGAAACATATTATCTAAAGAAATTTAGACGTTCAAATATGGGTACTTGTATTCATCAGGTGCCATGTGTTTCTGTTGGCGATCGTGTTGCAGTTGGTGATGTTTTAACCGACGGTTCTGCGATGCAAAATGGCGAATTAGCGCTTGGTACAAATTTGGTTGTCGCATTTATGCCATGGCATGGATACAATTTTGAGGATGCGATTGTTTTAAATGAACGATTGGTCTATCAAGATGCATTAACATCGATTTCGATTGATGAACAAATTGTTGATGCGCGTGATACAAAGCTTGGGCCTGAAGAAATTACACGTGATATTCCTAATGTAGGGGAATCCGTGTTGGCAGGGCTTGATGAGGACGGTATTATTCGTATTGGTTCTCGTGTAAAACCTGGAGATATTTTGGTAGGTAAAGTTACACCAAAGGGTGACGTGCAATATTCTCCTGAAGAGAAATTATTGCGTGCAATATTTGGTGAAAAATCTCGAGAAGTACGTGATACGTCTTTGAGGGTACCGCCAGGGGTCGAAGGTATTATTGTTGATGTTAAAGTTTTCTCGCGTAGCGGTATTCGTAAGGATAAGCGTTATAAGGATGAAGTAGTCCTTCAAGTTAAAAAACTTGAGCGTGACTTTGCTCAACATACTGAATTGTTGATGACGATGGTCGCTCAAAAAATTACTGCTCTTTTAGTTGATCAAAAACCAGCTGATAAAAAAATGGCAGGATTGGGCAAGGAAGGACATTTCGGAGCAAAAGAGCTTGCGAATGTAGCATATGCTCAACTTATTGAGTTGCGATCGGTAACGCGTTCAATTAATGATGATATTCAACATATTCTTGATTCGTATCAAACTCAGCTTCGTGTTTTAGAAGGTTTGAAAGAAGAAAGAATTAGTAAATTTAAAAAAGGTGATCCTCTTCCATCTGGTGTTATTAAGATGGTTAAGGTGTATGTTGCCATGAAACGACATATTTCAGTAGGTGACAAAATTGCAGGTCGCCACGGAAATAAAGGTGTTATTTCAACAATTGTTCCACGAGAAGATATGCCATACTTGAAAGATGGTGGTGCTGTTGATGTTGTTCTTAATCCACTTGGTGTACCAGGTCGTATGAACGTAGGTCAAATTTTAGAAACAAATCTAGGATTTGCTGGAAAACGTCTTGGTGAACAACTTCAGTCGCTTATCGCACAAAAAGGTATTGCATATGCAAAAGACTTTTTGATTAAGCATTGTGGAAGTCAATTTGTTGAAAGTTATATTGCAACGTATGGTTCAGATGAATTATTAGAGTATGCACGTCGTGTTGCAAAAACAGGTCTTGGGTTTGAAGTTCCTGTATTTGAAGGACCTGATTTTACGCATGATATTCAACCGTTGATGCAGGGACTTGGTATGTCTGAAACTGGTTCGTATGACTTGTATGATGGTAGAACTGGTGAGCGTTTTGATCAACCTGTGACGGTTGGTTCAATTTATATGATGAAGCTTGATCACATGATTGATGACAAGATGCATGCTCGTTCCGTCGGGCCCTACTCCTTGGTTACTCAACAGCCATTGGGTGGTAAAGCACAATTTGGTGGACAGCGATTTGGTGAAATGGAAGTTTGGGCTCTTGAAGGATACGGAGCTGCTTACTCATTGCAAGAAATGCTTACCTATAAATCAGATGATGTTGCTGGTCGTCATAAAGTGTATGAATCTATTATTCGGGCTGAAGATATTTCTGTTCCGGGATTACCAGAATCCTTCAATGTGTTGATAAAAGAATTGCAAAGTCTTGGTTTACAAGTAGATCTTTGTAAAATTGGTAAGGAGGACGTCAGTGAATAATCAAATGTTAGAGCGTTTTCGCGAGTATATAAATATTTCGCAGTTTAATGCTATTCGATTTGGATTGGCTTCTCCTGAAAAAATCAATTCTTTATCATATGGTGAAGTTAAGAAAATAGAAACGATTAACTATCGTACTTTAAAACCAGAAAAAGATGGTTTATTTTGTGCACGTATTTTCGGTCCTGTTAAGGATTGGGAATGTAATTGTGGTAAATATAAGCGAATGAAGCATCGTGGTATCACATGTGAAAAATGTGGTGTTGAAGTTATTCAATCACGTGTGCGTCGTGAACGTATGGGGCATATTGAACTGGTTGCCCCAGTAGTTCATATTTGGTATCTCAAGGGAATTCCAAGTTATTTAAGTCTTATTTTGGATCTTTCTATTAAAGATTTAGAAAGAGTTGTTTATTTTGATTCCTTGATTGTTACTAAACAGGGAAATTCTCCTTATAAACAAGGTACTTTATTATCACAAATTGAAGTAGATGATTATATTGATGCCGCTGCAAGTGATTATGAATTTGCTGCAAATAGTGGTGCTCAAGCGGTCAGAGATATTCTTAAAACAATTGATCTTTCGAATGAAATAGAAAAATTAAAAGTTGAATATAGTCAAACAGGGTCTATTGCAACACGTCATAAAATTTTGCGTAGGTTGCGTATTTTTACGCGTATGCAAAATGTAAACATTCGTCCTGAATGGATTGTTATGACGGTATTGCCAGTACTTCCACCAGACTTGAGGCCATTGGTTCCTTTAGAAGGTGGACGCTTTGCAAGTTCAGATCTTAATGAATTATATCGTCGTGTTTTGAATAGAAATATTCGTTTACGTCGTTTGATGGAAATAGAAGCTCCTTCTGTTATCATTAAAAATGAAAAACGTATGCTTCAAGAATCAGTTGATGCGTTAATTGATAATGGTAGAAGAGGACAACCTATTAGGGGTTCAAATCGTCGACCACTTAAATCATTGAGTGAAATTTTACGTGGTAAGCAGGGTCGTTTCCGTCAAAATCTTCTTGGTAAGCGTGTTGATTATTCAGGTCGTTCCGTTATTGTGGTTGATCCAGAATTGAAATTGATCAATTGTGGATTACCTAAAAAAATGGCACTTGAATTATATAAATCATATGTTTATGCAGGATTGTTGAAACGTGAAATAGCTGCAAACTTGCGCATTGCAAAACGTATGGTTGAAGATAATGCCCCAGAAATTTGGGATGTTCTTGAAGATGTGGTTAAAAACAGACCAGTACTTCTCAACCGTGCTCCAACATTGCATAGAATGGGTATTCAAGCTTTCTATCCGATTTTGGTTGATGGAAAAGCGATTAAGATTCATCCGCTTGTTTGTTCTGCATTTAACGCGGATTTCGACGGTGACCAGATGGCTGTTCATTTGCCTTTAAGTAGTAAGGCATGTGAAGAAGCAGATCGCTTGATGTTGTCTACGCGTAATATTTTGTCAGCTTCAAATGGTCTTCCTGTTCCTGTTCCAACACAAGATATGATTCTTGGGTTGCATTACATGACGAAGGTTCGATCATTTGATAAGGGCGAGGGTTTGATATTTTCATCGATTGGTGAAGTTGTTTCAGCCTTTCAGTGTGGACGCATTGGGTTGCATGCTCGTATTAAAGTTCGATTTGAAAAGGGTACTGTTGTTGATGCAACAGCAGGTCGTATTTTAGTGTACGAAGCATTGCCTGCAGGATCTGATTTTGCATGGGTTGATAAGATTTTGCAAAAGAAAGATCTTGGTAAATTAATTGAAAAAATCTATTATGCATTTGGTGCAGAAAAGACAGTTGTTTGTCTTGATAAAATCAAAAAACTTGGTTTTTATTATGCAACAATGAGCGGTATTTCCTTCTCTATTAATGATCTTGTTTCTCCTTTAAATAAGGATGAAATGATTAAAAAAGCTGAAAAGGAAGTTGCTCGTATTGAAAAATTATATCGTGATGGCGTTATTACCAATGGTGAACGATATAATAAAGTTATTAGTACATGGTTCCATGCTACATCAGAAATTACTAATTCGATGGTCCGTGAATTTAAAGCGATTGATCAGGCGGCATTTGAAAATAAAGATCATGCAAATGCACCATTTAACTCGGTGTATATGTTCCTTGATTCTGGTGCTCGTGGTAAAACAGATCAGATTAAACAGCTTGTTGGTATCAGAGGTTTGATGTCAAACCCTTCTGGTGACATTATGGAAACGCCTGTTAAGACTAACTTTAAAGATGGATTGAGTGTGTTTGAGTACTTCATCTCTACACATGGTTCTCGAAAAGGTCAGGCTGATACTGCGTTGAAAACTGCAAGTTCAGGTTATTTGACTCGTCGTTTAGTTGACGTTGCTCAAGATGCTGTTGTTACAATCAATGATTGTAAGACATTGGGATATGTGGCAATGCGAGATTTGAAGGAAGGTGGAGACACTGTTTATTCCTTGGCGTCTCGTTTGTATGGGCGTGTTGCAGCTGCTGATATTAAGGATATGATCTCTGGTCAAATCTTGGCAAAGCAAGGTGACATTATTACACGTGAAGCAGCTGAAGTGATTAGTCATTCAGCGGTCAGCGAAGCGCTTGTTCGATCAGTGTTGACATGTGAAGCAAAACGTGGTGTTTGCGCACAATGTTATGGGTATGACTTATCCAAGGGCGACCTTGTTACTGTTGGTGTAACGGCAGGTATTATTGCAGCTCAGTCGATTGGTGAACCTGGTACACAGTTAACTATGAGAACTTTCCATATTGGGGGTACTGCGAGTGGTACAGTTGCTCAAACATCAATTACAGCACGACATAATGGTACTGTAAAATTGACTAATGTAAGAACGCTTGTTAATAAAAATGATCAAGTGGTGAACTTGAGTCGTAAAGCATCGTTGGTGATTGTTTCATCTGATGGTCGTGAATTGCAAGAAAATCACATTCCTTATGGCGCATTTTTATTGATGACTGATAATCAGGCCGTTAAAGAAGGCGATAAGCTTGTTGAATGGGATCGTTCTGCACAGTTTATTTTGACAGAAACAACTGGTAAGGCTCATTTTGTTGACCTTATTAGTAACGTTACTATGCAAGTTGAATATGATGAAACAGCTCAATCAAGTGAAACTGTTGTTCTGGAACATAAGGGTGGAGTCTATCAACCTGCTGTAGCGATTGTGAATCCTGCAGGGGAAACGATTGCTCACTATTATTTGCCAACTGGTTCTTACTTGGTTGTAACGAATGGTCAGATGGTACAAGTTGGTGATCCATTAGTTAAAATTCCAGAGCAAGCATCAAAAACAGAAGATATCACTGTTGGTGGTTTGCCTCGTATTGCAGAGTTGTTTGAAGCGCGTACACCAAAAGAACCGTCCATTTTGGCCGATATTGATGGTGTTGTGACGTTCGCAGGATTGCAGCGTGGTATGCGAAAAATAACAGTTTCTTCCGGTTCTTTGTCATATGATTATTTGATTCCTCGTGGTAAACAATTGAATGTTCAAGATGGTGAACGAGTGAGTGCTGGAGATGCTTTAACATTTGGAACTCCTGTTTTACATGATATTTTGCGTATTATGGGAGCACAAACAGTGCAACGTTACCTTGTTGATAAAATTCAAGAAATTTATCGTTCACAAGGTGTTGACGTTAACGATAAGCATATTGAAGTTATTGTTCGTCAAATGATGCGTAAAGTTCGTATTGTTGATCCAGGTGATTCTGATTTCTTGGCGGGTGATCGTGTAGAAAGGGTACACTTTAAAGAAGTTAATTTGTTGCTTCAAGCTCAAGGTAAGCGTGTAGCTGTTGCTAAGCCTTTATTGAGTGGTATAACGATGGCATCTTTAAGTACAGAAAGTCCAATTTCTGCCGCTTCATTCCAAGAAACATCAAGAATTTTGGCAGAAGCTGCTATTTCTGGTACAATAGATTACCTTTATGGATTGAAGGAAAACTTCATTATTGGTAAACTTATCCCAGCTGGTACGGGCGTTGATACATTTAAGCGTAAGTATTTAGGGGATGGACTTTCCGATCTTGAAAGAAAAGCATTAGATGAAGAAAAAAGACTTATGCAGGGTTAATCCGTATAGGTTAGTGTGAAATATAATTTTGGTTAGGCGCGTAGCTCAGTGGCAGAGCGCTGCTTTGACGTAGCAGAAGTCGGCGGTTCAATCCCGTCCGCGCCTACCAGGTTATTAGTGTTGTAGTGTAGGTTTAACGAAATTGTCGTAAGGATAGTTAGCACATGACAAATAAAATGCTTGTAGACGTAAGCGCATTACAGATGCATGGAACGGATACCGGCTCTGCATCATTTCAAATTGCGAGTCTTACTCAAGAAATTAGCAAATTGACGGGACATCTTTCGGTGTTTAAGAAAGATACTGCATCCCGTCGTAGTCTTTTGAAAAAAGTTGCAGCGCGCAAAAAATTTTTGAAATACTTAGAAAGAACGAATAAAGATATGTATAAAAAGGTAAGGGACGCGTTACATTTGTAAGCTGAGACCTTTTTGTCAAGCGATTGAGAGACAGTATGTCAACTAAAAGATTTACCCTACCTAAATATGGCTTGGAAGCTCGTGTAAATGAGTTTGCAAAACAAGCTGATGGTTCAGTTTGGCTGCAACAGGGGGGGACGGTGTTGCTTGCCACGGTTGTGTCAGAGCCACCAAAAGATTTTCCTGGGTTTTTCCCTTTGCTTGTAGATTATAGAGAGCCATTCTCTGCTGCAGGTAAAATACCTGGCGGCTTTTTCAAAAGAGAGGGTAAGTCGAGTGATAAAGAAGTTTTAACATCTCGTCTTATCGATCGTGCTTTGAGGCCTTTATTTCCTGAAAAATATTTTCATTCAGTACAAATTACTATTACAGCTTATTCTGTTGATAAAAAGCATGCTCCACATACCATTGCGTTGTTGGCAGCATCGATTGCTTTATCAGTTTCAAAGATTCCCTTGCTTGAGTCTGTTGGTGTAGCTGAAGTTGCACGTATCAAGGGGCAATGGGTTATTAATCCTGATTATGAAAGCAGTCTTGAATCGGATGTTAAAATTATTGTTGCTGGTACAAAAGATGGTATTTGCATGGTAGAAGGTTCTACTAATGAAGTATCTGAAGACGCGATGGTTGAAGCATTATTCTTGGCACACGCTGCAGTAAAAGAGCACGTTCTATGGCAAGAAGAAATGGTCCGTGAAGTTGGCGTTGCAAAAGATGAGCCTTCAATTGCAGCTGATTGGGATGTGTGGAAACAGCGAACTATTGATTATTTGACAGAAGCTGTTATTTCTCCTGTTTTCAAAACACGTACAAAAGCTGATCGCAATGAGGCATTGGATGCTTTAAGAAATCGCTTTTTTGAAACCTATGTACAAGAATTGACTGATAGCGCTACCTCTAAGGGTGTTGTTGAATATATTTATGCACATCAATTAACTCATTGTTTAGCTGAGGCAATCAGCGATAAGGGTGTTCGTATTGACGGACGTGCATATGATGAAATTCGTCCTGTTTCTTCTCAAGTTGGATTGCTCCCTTGTACTCATGGATCAGCATTGTTTACACGTGGTGGAACGCAAGGTCTTGTGACTTTGACACTTGGTAGTGGTCAAGACGAACAAAAAATTGAAGATATCATGGGCGGAGAAGTTGATGGCTCGTTCATGTTACATTACAACTTCCCAGCATTTTCTGTTGGTGAAGTAAAACCATCTCGTGGTCCTGGTCGTCGTGAAGTGGGGCATGGACATTTGGCGGGTGCAGCATTTAAATTTATGTTGCCAAGCAAGCAAAGTTTTCCTTATACCATTCGTGTTGTTGCTGATATTTTAGAGTGTGATGGTTCAAGCTCTATGGCAACTGTGTGTGGTTCTACGATGGCGTTTTTAAATGGTGGTGTTCCGATTAAAGATATGGTCGGTGGCGTTGCTATGGGACTTTTAAAAAGTGAAAAAAGCGACTTTACTGTTTTGACAGACATTTCTGGTTTTGAAGATGCATTTGGTTTAATGGATCTGAAGGTTGCTGGTACTGAAAATGGTATTACAGCGATTCAAATGGATATTAAATACAAGGGCGGTTTACCAAGACATGTATTTGTAAAAGCATTTGAACAGGCTCGTATTGGTCGTGTTCATATTCTTTCTGAGATGAAGAAAGTTATGTCTAAACCAAACACAAAATTGTCGGATCTTGTTCCTCAAGTTGTGATGTTCAAAATTGATTCAAATAAAATTGGTGCGGTCATTGGTACTGGTGGTAAAGTTATCCGTGAAATTGTTGAAAAAACGGGTGCATCCATTGATATCGAAGATGGCGGATTTGTTAAGATATTTGGTCAACCTGGCCCTTCATTGGATCGTGCTGTTAAATGGGTTAAAACATTGGGCGGTCAAATAGAAGCCGGTATGATTTTTGATGGTGTGATAAAGAAGATAGCTGAGTTTGGTGTTTTTGTTGAATTGGTTCCTGGAAAAGAAGGACTTGTCCATGTTTCAGGGATTGATCGTGAAAAACAACGAAATTTATCTCAACATTATCCTATTGATTCAAAAATTAAAGTTCGTGTTATCGAATATGATTCTGAACTTGATCGAATCAGATTACGATTTCTTGATTGATAATTCATAAAAGACTGTAAGAAAAAGCGCTTAACCAGCGCTTTTTTTTCTACAAAATAGGGGCACGTATGACATTATTGCAACGAGCAGACGGTAGAAAAGTTGATCAAATGAGACCAGTTTCATTGGTGTATGGTATTTATGGGAATGCACTCGGTTCGGTATTGATTAGTGTGGGAAATACAAGAGTACTATGTTCTGTGATGGTACAAGATGGAGTCCCGCAATTTCTAAGAGGTACAGGAACGGGGTGGCTGACTGCTGAATATACGATGCTTCCTGCCTCTTCTCCTGACAGAGTAGTCAGAGAAGGTTCTTCTGGTAAACGCAATAGTCGTTCTATTGAAATTAGTCGTTTAATTGGCCGTGCATTGCGAGCAATTGTTGATTTACAAGTACTTGGTGAACGTACAATTTTTATTGATTGTGATGTGTTGCAAGCTGATGGGGGAACTCGTACTGCTGCAATTACAGGATCATATTATGCATTAAAACATGCGCTTGTTAAAAGTGTTTTTGAAAAACGTTCGATTCCTGCAAAATTTTTCAAAGATTCTGTTGGTGCAGTTTCTGTTGGTCTTCGTCATGGCGTTCCTTTGCTTGACATTGATTGTTCCGAAGACGTTGTGATTGATGCTGATTTTAATTTTGTTATTACTGGTTCAGGTTTGATTGTAGAAGTTCAGGGTGCTGTTGAAAAAGTTGTGGGTGTTTCTTGGCATTCAATAGAACAGATGCATACACTTGCAATAGCGGGTGTTGCGCACATGCATGAAGAACTTGAATTACTCATAATTCCTTCATAATGCTATGAATATTCAACAACTTATTGGGGCTTGTACTGGATTTGGCGAGCAATTTTTTTCAGTCATTACGTGTGTTGGATCTTCAGAACAGTATAGCCCATCTTTTTTTTCAGCACTTATGGAAAAGATAAAAGAAAAGGGTAAAGATGTTGTATGGTGTTCATTGCAAGGATGTGATTTAGGGGAATTTGAAGCATCGCTTAGGACATCTTTTTTAGGTCAATCTCAGTTTTTTTGGTTGGGTGATATTTCAATACTTGAAAGTACACGTCAAAAAAAATTAGCAACGCTTGTTCATGGGTATCAGGGCCCTCATACTGTAATGTTTTTTAGATCTGATATCAAAGATGTAAAGAGCAAAGAACCTGTGGTTGCAGGTCATTATACTTTTTGTATGGAGCCGTTTATATCGGTAGATGATCAAAAATTTTTATTTCAATTTTTTTGGAATGCGAAATCGGATGAGAGTTCCTCTTTTTTACGTCGATTTTCAGACCGTATGACATATGAGTCTTTTATGGTACTTGCTCGCTATAGCCTTGTTTTAGGAAATAAGAGTGATGAATTTATGATGTATTGGTATCCAAAAGTTGTTGTTCCCGAACAGTCACTTTTTACTTTGGCACATTATTTTTTTAGTGGTAAACGTGAGTCCTTTTTTAGACTTTTTTTTGCATTGAAAGAACATTATGCAGTCCCTTTTTGGACGACGTTTTGGTCTGAACAATTATGGCGAGCATATCATGTTGTGGATTTAAGGGAAAAAAAACGATTTAACGATGCAAAAATAATTGGCATGCGATTGCCCTTTTCTTTTTTACAAAAAGATTGGCAAATGTTTACTGCTCAGGAACTTTTAGCCGCTCATGACTTTTTATACGTTCTTGATCGACAGGTCAAGCAAGGGGGACAAGGTTATGGGCTTGAATATTTTTATAGTTCTTTTTTTAATCGAGTTTTTTTAAAAAATAATTTCAGTGAAAATGTCCAGTTTTCTGGGCTTATTTAAGCCTGCGTGTTTTTATTTGACTTTTATAATTTCTCATTGAAATGTTGCTACTCTCTTCCTGAAGGGAGTAGGATGGTGGTAGATGAGATTATGGGGGTTGGAATGGCTGGTTTTCGGAGAATTTTTTTATTTTTGTTATTACATTTTTTAGATAATGGTGCGGGCCAGGTATCAAGTAAAACGTTGCAGTTTGGTCATTCAATTGATGATCAAGGATGGGCGGCTGCTCATCGTTATCATTTTTCAAAAGGAGAACGATTACATGCAGTTCTTAAAGGAGAAATGCATTTTTCTAAGGTGCATGTAATGCCTTTTTCTCAGTTGATTCCTTCATGGAATGGAGCTCGACCTATCGAAGGATACTTTGCAGTGTACGTGCGTGTTCGTAGTCAAGAAACACATCGATGGGACGATTGGTTGCATGTGGCAGATTGGGGTGCTGATGGACAGCGTTCATATGGCGCAAAGGGGGCATTTTCAACGTTTCATTATGCACGACTTGAAATGAATGAGGATATACTCGCAGATGGTTTCGAAATGAAAGTGGAAGCTCATGATGGTGCGTCATTGAAAGAGGTACAATTATTGGTTGCTTCAACCTCAAATAAACAATATTTCAAAACAGAGCATTATTCAAAAAGTTTGTTGCAATCCTTGGAATCGGTTTATTTAGAAGATGTTCCGTGTATATCGCAAATGATTGATCATCCGCATGCATTAAAAATTTGTTCACCAACAGCATTGGCAGTTTGCACAGCAGCTCTTTATGGAAAGTTACATGCAAATGATCCATTGGTAATGGCTCAAAAAGTGTATGATAAGCGATTAGAAATTTATGGGAATTGGATGTTTAATACGGCGCAGGGATTTATTACTTGTTATCAAAAGATTTTTTTCTATCCGATGAGGCTAGAAAATTTTGCTTCTTTACATGCAATACTTATGGAAGGTATTCCTGTTGTGGTAAGTATACGTGGAACGTTAAAAGGAGCGGCAAAATCGTATCCATCTGGTCACCTACTTGTAGTTGTTGGCTGGGATAAAAAGAAAGCAAAAGTTATTTGTCACGATTCTGCCTTTAAGCATAATCATAATGTTGAAGTTGAGTATGATTGGAGTGAGTTTGTTACAGCATGGCAATTATCACAAAGGCTTGTGTATAGGGCAGTTTTTAAGAACTATAGGGGGGGTGTATGAAAAATATAAAGCGATGGTTTATCTTATGTGTTTATTTCGGCTTTTTAACTAGTTTTAGCCAAAAGTGTGGGGTAACTCATTTTAATTACGAAAAAGATTCTTTGAATGTTGATCAGTATACATTTTTCTCGAATTGTTCAGAACCTTGTTTTATTTTAGAAAAAAAACAAAATGGCATTGTATTTTTTTGTCCTGGTGCATCAGTAGGAAAAAAGCTTAAAAAAATGGTTGATAATCATAAAAAAAATCAGATTGAGAAATGTTTTTTTGAGGCTGTTGAGGTAAAAGTGCCGGTGGCAGGAGTAAAAATTTTGTTTGAGGTTGACCCAAAAAAACATTTTTTACTTTCTCGAACATTTATTTCAGTTAGTGGTCAGCAGGGATTGCTAATTCGTTGTATTGAGAATACAATTTTGCGTACATTGCATATTGAAACATCTTCAAACATTCGACGTTATGCCTATTATAATAAGGATTAAATTCTTTTTACAAAAGCGTTGCATCTCAGTAGACTTTTACCTATTCTTAGTGATCACTTAAACTCTCGTATAAAGGCACACTGTGTTAACGGTTATTTGGCAGGATTTTTTAAAAATTGTTCGTGAAGAGGTAGGAAGTCGTGTTGTTGAAACATGGCTTAATGCTGTGGTTTTGCGTGAGTGGGATTTTGCCACTAAAACAGTCTATATTGAGGCTCCCAATGAATTTGTTAGAGAATGGATTAGATCCAAGTACGAATCACTTTTTCGTATACATTTAGGTCGTTTATTTAATTGTATTGAGCCGCGTATTTTTTTTGTTATCAAAGATGAAACAAAGGAACCTTCTAAAGCTTGTTCTTTAAATAAGGCCTCTGTTATTCCTGCCCAAGCGTTAACGTCTCGAGATATGGGTGCTGGACTGTTGGTTAGTAATAAAAAAAATGAGCAACAGAGAGTAAAACATTCACAATTTTCAGTTAATGGAAATAATCAATGTAGGCTGAATGCTTTATATAATTTTGATACGTTCGTTGTGGGGTCGCATAATTCTTTAGCATACGCGGCAGCACAGGCAGTTGTTGCTCATCCAGGAACATTGTATAACCCATTGTTTTTGTATGGAGGTTCAGGATTAGGGAAAACGCATTTATTGCATGCAATAGGTAATGCTCTTGTGCACGCTCATAGTAATTTAATCGTACTTTATCAGACGGCAGATCGATTTGTAAATGAGTTTATTAATGCAATTCGTTTTAATAAAATACATCAGTTTCATCAAAAATATCGTAGTTTAGATGTTTTATTGATTGATGATATTCAATTTATTTCTAATAAAGAGCAAACACAAGAAGCTTTTTTTCATGTGTTTAATGTGTTGTATGATAATAAAAAACAAATTGTTTTTTCTAGTGATGTTTTTCCTCGGACAATTAAGGGTTTTGCAGAGCGATTGCGTTCACGGCTTGAGTGGGGACTTGTTGCCGATATTCATAAACCGGCTTTAGAGACAAAAATTGCAATATTAAAAGAAAAAGTAATTGCGCATGGGGCTGAGCTCGATGACACAATCTTAGAATATATTGCGCAACAGGCAGACTCAAATGTTCGGGAGTTGGAGGGTGCATTAATTCGTATTATTGCATTTAGTTCTTTGACTAAACAGGAAATAACCCTTGAACTTGCTCGTAAAGTATTAAAAGCTCAAGAGCGTGTTGAAAACAAAAAAGCGATTGATTGTGACCATATTGCTTCAATTGTAAGTAAACACTTTGGGTATAGTGTGACTGATTTGCGTTCAGTAAGTAGAGCAAAAGATTTATCTTTTGTACGGCAAGTAGCAATGTTTTTTATGAAAAAAATGACTGATAAGTCATTGCGTGAAATAGGAATGTATTTAGGAAGAAAAGATCATTCAACAGTGATTCATGCATTTGAAAAAATTGAGCGTATGGTTGATACCGATACGCTCTTGTTTCAAAAAATACAAAATTTAGAGAGTGAAATTAAACATTTTTAATCAAGAAGTCCACATGGTGGCTCTAATGTTTCTTGTCGTTTTCTGCGATCTTCTTTTGATGAAAAAAAGAAACTTAGAAATGCTTTTTTGATCAAGTGTGCATAATAGGATGCGAATCCTGTGGCAAGCATTGGTTTTTTTAGTCCAACAAGTACTGTAAAAAGCTCAGTGTCAATAAGAATAATTTTTCCCGTTGTTTTTTCATATACAAAATTATTAATGTGTGCATCTATGCGCATATTGAGATAATTAGCAAGGTCAAGCGCAGTTTTTCTATCTTTATATTTTCTCATAGAAAATGGACGTTCTATTTCTATAGCATCTTCAATAATGGCATAGATGGCAGGAATCTCTTTAACGATGGTTGTATGTTTCCCTATGTTTGACCCTGTCAGTTGTAGATACGTTGGTTGATGAGGAGTCCAGAACCATTTACGAGGTAAATCAACGATATCTTTATAGTGTGGATTTTTTTGTACTTGATCGTAGACCCATTCTCTATTTTTTATGCGAGTAAAGCCACATAAATGACGTGATACGCCTCCACCAATAACATGATGGCACCATGATTCAATTCCTTTTTGATGAGGGCATATCCAACTTTTTGGTGATTCAATAAAAAGTTTTACGACAAAAGGATGATTATTAAGTTTAAGAATAAGCGCTCCAACATGCGTGTCATAGTTGAAATTTTGATCTTTTAAAATGGTGAAATGTTTAAATTTATTTTTATTTTTTAGAACATCGAGTAATAATTCATTTACAAGTTTTGAAAGTGTTGTTCCAGAGAATGATTGTTCTGTATTGTAGCGTGGTTTGATTGGACCTTTGGGCAAAAGATGTTGTTTAAAATAGATCGGATTATACGTGTGAAAAAGTGGATAAAGTTCAAAAAGTGAGTCGGTGGTGCTATAAAATTCTTCAGGACTATGTGTATATGAGACTGTTATAGTCGGTGTGTAGAGGTCTTTTTTTCGTAATGGGTTAAGTTTTGATTCACTTGTAGCGTGGTGTGTAATAATGATGATCATGAGTAAGGGACGTAGCGTAAGCACAAAGGCTCCTTTTTTATTTGATAGCAAAAATCTACATTTAAAGATCCTATGCGTACTTGTAACTTTTTTAATATTGATTTTTTCATTCTTTTTTTTCTATTCTATTCATATCTAGTTTGTATAGATTATAAAAATTTCATACAAAAGATAATGGTAATGTTTTAAAAGAGGTGGGAGATTCTCATGGACAATGGAATGAGAGGGAAGAAATTAATGGAGTGTATGCATAGAGTGCCTCGCTCTATGATGAATCTTCATAAACTTGGTGTGCATCATAGTGCTGAATTTTTGTTGCATGAACTTGCGATGCCACATTGTTTTAATCTTTTAAAAGTAGCTTATCTTGTTGAAAATCAAGATTTTAATTGTCTTAAAGGTATTGCCGGCTCTGCTCAAAATGAACGTTTTGCTTTAGACAATCATTGGAATGAACCAGTTCGCTTTTTAAATCATATGAACGAGGCTTCTTTTAATCAAAAAGTTAAAGCGATTGAAATTGCAAGTCCTCATTATTCTGGAGTGGATGAAATGACTGTTTTTTCAAAAATAGCACAAGATTTAGAAGTTCAGCATCCTTTATTTAAAAAAGTGCCCATTAAGCATGATAATACAGGAATAATTATTTTTGAACCGTGTGATCATGCAGAGTATGAATCGTGGGATGAAACAATGGAAGAATCTCTGTATTTACTTGGTTTTACGCCCATAGTCTAAAGAAGTACAAATGCATTTTCTGATGAAAAGTATAATGTAATATTTTGTAAATATTGCAATTAGGATTAATAGCGCTGTATCCTATCAATAGAGAAGGAGACGGCAGGTGGTTGTTGTGAAAAATGCGAGGGTAGGTATGAAGAAAATTCTTGTAATTATGGCATTATTTTTAGTATTTGATTGTTTTATGCGCTATAAAATGAATAATCAAATTCGTCGTTATGCCCGTTATGAATCAGTTAAGTATGGTAGTAGAAATGGAAGCGGAAAGCATCGCTTTTAGCCCTGGTAGTGTATGATTGGCAAGGAACGCAAGCGTTGCTCCTCCACCAGATATTAACTCCCAGTTTCTTGTGTCGAAATGCAGGTTATGAATTTCAGCAAGTGTGTCACCACCAATAAGAATTTTTATTGCATGTTTATTATGATTAATACTATTTAAAAGATCTTGAAATGGGAGTGTTGTTTTTGGAAAATGCGAAGTTCCTTGCGGCCCATTAAGAATGATAATTTCACTTTTTTCGATATATTTTTTTAAAAAATCGATTGTTTTTGGTCCAATACTGATACCACAGGCATGAGGAGCAATTGTTTCTGTTATTGTAAGATTTTGAGGATTTTCAAAGGTTGAAGTTGTTTGGGTAAAATCAAGCGGAAAAAGTAATGGTGCATGGTCTTTGTTTGCATTTTTGATAATAGATTGTGCCAACGGAATGCACGTTTGGTCGACAAGAGATGTTCCTGTTTCTTGGTGTATAGCACGCATAAATGTAAAGCAGAGCGGGGGTGTAATCAGGAGCGCATGGCTTTTGAGCATCAGTTTTTGTATCAGTGGCAACTTTGTTCTTATTTTTGCTCCTCCAATTAGATAGGTTGTTTTCGCATGCATATGGGTAATTTTTGTAAGCAATTGAAGTGTTGTATTTGTTGCAATACCGAAACCTCGTTTTTCAGGACTAAAAAGAATAGGTAGAAGAGTCACGGAACAGTCATTGCGATGCATAGCAGCAAAAGCATCTTGTATGAAATAGGTACCGAGTTTGCGCAGGCTTTGTGCAAAAGTAGGATCACATTTTTTTTCACCAGAAAAAAATCTTAAGTTTTCAAGAATAACAATTGATTGAGATGTTGTTGATTTTTGTGTTGCTTCTTCGAGTGTTGCTGCAAATTTCGCATGTATTCCTTGTTTTTTAAACCATGCGACAACTGGTCGCAGTGTATAGTTTTTATAGTCTTCAGGAGACGGTGTCCCGTTGCTCATAAGTGTTGGATTTCCTGCATGACCTATTAAAATTAAGGTACATGATTGTTGTTGTAAAAAAATTACTGTTTTGAGTGTTTCTTTTAAACGAAAATCATCCTCAATTGTGTGATCTAGTTTACGTGGTGCATCAAAATCGGCACGTAGTATAATTTTCTCATTACGAAGTGATAATGATTCTACAGATTGATAGTTACAATGTTTCATAAACTACTCTTTAAATCGTAAAAGGGTTGTGCTTTGAATGGAATGAGCAGAACGTGCACAGAGCCATCCTGTGAGCAATGTTACGAGTATTATCACAAAAAAAGTACCATAAAAATGGTACGCTTCAAAATGAACGGGGATATGTGAAAATATAAACTCGTCTGAGAGCGTAAACAGCGCATAATGATCAATGAGCGTTCCTGCAATTGCTGCTGCCCCAAGTCCTGTTATGATACTGGGTACCGTTATATAGAAGGTCATGAGCATAATTAAAAACGTAATACTTTTTTGAGAAGCCCCAAGTGTGATCATAAGTGCAAAATCATACCATTTATGTTGAATATGCATAAAAATAAGTGAGGCAATTGTGCTACATGAAAGAAAAAGAATAAAAAGTATTAAAAGATTTGAAATCTTTTTTTGTAGATGTAATGTTTCCATAAGGGCGGGATACAGATTTTTCCAAGAACAAATTTCAAACGAATGGGATTGTTGTATTTTTTTTTGTAACATTTCAGGCGAAATGTGTGATGTTGGAGCGAGGCCAACGAGCGTAATAGCATCATCATTAAATATGCTTGATAATGCTGTGAGGGATACAAGTGCAGTTGAATAATCATATTCCATGATTCCCGTATTCATGATATTGGTAATGTGTAAAGAGCAGGAAGAAAAAGATTGATTTTCTGTAAAATGTGTAGTGTCTGAAAAAAAAATTTTAAGACGATCTCCAATGGTAACATTAAAATGTTGCGCGAGTTGTTGTCCGATGATGATTGAATTATGTTGATTGAAACATTGGGCAAGTGAGTTTTTGTGTATTAATGTGCTTTCAATTGGTGATACAAGGGATTCGAGAAATGGATTAACTCCTTTGAGTGTGATGACAACGGGCTCTTGATTTTCATGACAAATGATGACTTGCTTGATATGTGCGGGGGCCAATGCCTTGATTAAATGGGGATGAGAATGAGTAAGTTCTTGAGTAAGTTGTTTAAAATCAAACGCTTCGTATTCTGGCGCATACAAAACCAGCGGAGGATAAATACTTTGCATGCGTTCTTCTACTTTTATTTCAAAACCTTTGATAATTGCTAATGTTAATGTTAAAACAAAAGTGCTGAGTGCTATTGTTGTGAAACAAATAGCATGAATGACGGATAAAGGTTTTGACGTTGTTTTTGTGGTGTAATAACGCCACGATAAGAAACGGGCGGCTGTTGTACTCATAGCAATTTACCTTGCAAAATGTTAAAGTGCATTCAGTTTACCAATTGTTAAAAAAAATCACATAAAGGTTTGAAATAATGAAAAACAATAGGGGTCTTTTCTATTGTCTTATGGTCGGTATCGTAGGATGTTTTTCTGGTTGTGGAAGGTTGGTTGATTTGGCTAAAGAAACTGTTCCACAAAGTGCGGCGTATAAGCAAGATAAAAAAATTGTTAAGCACTATTTGAAATCAATTCGTTTGTACGATGAATTTCAGATGATAGCAATGTTCGATGCTCTTTGGTTATCTGATGATATACGTACGATGCATGCGCAACATTATTCTTTGATGCGAGGGGCAACGCATGATACAACTGAAGCTATTCGTCGACAATTGCAGGCAAATGAAAAAACGATAACTTTTTATGTTTTAAGTTTGCGTGCTCATCCATTGCATATTTCAAATCCATCATGGATTGTTTATTTGGATGTTGATGGTCATTGTTATCAACCACAAGAAATTAAATTTGTTGAATTGTTGCCTTATTATATTTCTTTGCTTGAAAAATCTTATTCAATTCACAAACAGGCCTGTGAAGTAAAATTTAGCCGCATTGATGAAGAAGGTAATGATATTTTGAAGTCAAAATGTATGAGTCTTCATTTTAGTAATCAAAAATATTATGGGCAGGTATCGTGGGATCTTGCTCAAAAAATAGTTGATAAAAAGGATGCTCATGGCTGACAGTTCTGTATGTATTGCTCTTGGAGCCGATCACAGAGGATATGCGCTTAAGGAATTTTTAAAACAAAATCTTGCTTATGATTGGATTGATGTTGGGACAATGAGTGATCAAAGAACAGACTATCCTCTTTTTGCGTATGCGGTTGTTGATCGAATTATTCGTAAAGAGGCTCGTTGTGGGATTCTTATTTGTGGGTCTGGAGCAGGTATGACGATCGCAGCAAATAGGTATCAAACGATGCGTGCGGCTACGGTTTGGAATGTTGAGGTCGCTCGAGCGGTTAAGGCTGACGATAATTGTAATATTCTTGTGATCCCTGCTGATTTTGTTTCGAATGAAGATGCAATTGAGTTGATTCAAATATGGCAAAAAACAGAATTTAAAGGCGGGCATTATCAGGAACGTTTATTGATGATTGATTTATAATGTTAAGATCTCATGATCTTTTTACTATTGTAGCTACATTGTTATGCATACGGTTTTATATAAAATAGGCTTATGTTTCAATGTGTAATAATAACAAGCTTAAATTGCTCCTTTTGTAAAGCATTACCATTTGGTTATACTTGATGTATAGATATAAATGGGGGTTTGCCTATGAAAATAAGCTTAAAATTTCTTGGTTTTTTAATAAGTGTTTTTTTATTTAATCTTGGGGGGGCATTGAGACCGTCTCTTGGGGTTAAATTATGTAATTCATTAAAAACTTATAGATTAGCTCCTTTAGAATCTTTTTTTAAAACAGTTCCAATATCTTTGCCAAAGGACACAAATCCCACTGATTTTTTGGGATTTGTCCCTGTAGATTTTTGTAATCAAAATAGACAAAAGGAAGTAGGGTTGTGTGGTAGAGATCAGATGTCTGTTGAACATACTTTAGTGGAAAAATTTCTGCCAATTAGACTTAATGTTTCATGTAGTCATGATCAATGCTATAAAAAATTAGCAGAAAAAGATAAAGAAATTGCTCATTTAAAAGGAGCTATACTCTGTCAAAATTATTTTTGTGATATGTCTTTTTCTTTTGAAATGCAAAGGCAATGTGAGATGGAAAAAAATTTGATGGTTTATAATACTGATCAAAACTCATTATTATTAAGTAATTCTGAAGGTGTTTGTCATAATTGTAAAGAAAAATTGCTTGAAGATCTTGTTGAGCAAAAGTTGCAAAATGATATTAATAATTTGAAGCAACAACTTTTAAAAGCGCAATTACAACTAAAACAAATAACTCTTGAAAGAGAGGATGAAATTTATAAAGTATCATATTTATATGAAAAAAATTATACTATGCTTGAGTTTTTATTAAAACAAGAACGACAACAAAACAAGGTGTTATCTGAGCAACTGCAAAATGCTTTAGTAGTCTCATGCATTGAAGATGAGGCCAATGTTACAATTAAACGTTTGCAAGATGAAAATAGTGCATTGATATGTGAGAATCGCGCATTGAAGGTAGAGCTTCAGGGATTAGAACAAGAGTATGCGCAAGAAATTAAAAATGTTCGTGATTATTGGAAACATTATTATTCAGTGTAGTGTGTTTTATTATAAAGTTAATAAAAAAGGCTCTTTTTATGGAGCCTTTTTTTATTAATTATCGTGCTGTTTTTAAATTACATGTTGTGTGATAAATGTTTGTAAATCGAGTGCGCAAGTTTGTTGAGCATATGTTGCAGGCGTTACATGCAAGAGAGGCAAGATATCATTTTTGCGAATTATTTGTTTTTTCTCAAGCATGAGTGCAATACTTTCGATTTCATCTTTGTATGATGCCAAGAGTGTACGCAACATTTTTTTGCATTCAGCAATAATAGTATATGCTTGCTGTAATTTTTGTTCTTTAACAGCTTCAGGTAATGTTTCTTGAGCAGTACCGGTTATAGCAGAAGTCTTTTGTAATAAATGGTCAAGCTGCATCATTTTAAGAACAAGATTATAGGCAAGTTTTTCATCATCAGCATAATTAACATAATCTAAATTTACAACCTGTTGTCCAATTGTTCCTGCTAAGTGAATAAGGCATTCTTTTAGCAATTCATTGTTAGATACAATTCCAGCAGTATCGGTTGTGTTGTAGCAAAAAATACCACCAATGCTGACACCTTTATTTGTTTCTTGTGTGTCATTAAAGTTATTGATAGAAAGTTGTTCTTTAACTGGATTATTTTTTTTCAAAATTGTTGAAAGAACAAATTCTTTTTCTGGATGTAACAAAAGAGCAGTTAAGGTTTTTGTTGCAAAGCGAACAGCTATAGCGTGACGCTTGTCTTCTGGAACATCGTAACCATCATAAATAATATTTTTAACACAAGTATTAAGCGCTTTATCAATATGCTTTTGCGAAACGTTTTCATTATCTTGCGATGCAAGTGCGATAATGCTTTGAGCAAGCGTATCGATTGTACCATATGAACAGTTTTCAGTTTCTTGAACAAGCCCGTTAAGATCGAAAGAACTATAATTGATTAATTTTTTTGTGAAAAATCTTGTTAAGTATTCTTTTCGATCAGCGAAATTTGGATTTTCAAAATAGAGCTTAACACTTAAACGACCATCTGCACGCAATGCATAATCGATGTTTTCAGGTTTATTAGTTGCAGCCATGAAAAGAACAAATTTATCAAGATCAGCTGTTGCAGACGCTCCACCAAGAACGGTTAACGCTTCAGCAAGATTTTTTGTGTCACCAGTTCTTTGAAGTTGCATCATATCAAATTCATCGCAGAATATAATACAAGGTGCCATATGTTCTGCAACCCACATAAGTTTTGAAAAACCTTCTTTAAGTAAGAAATCAAGAGAAACAGTAAAGAGTTTGACAGTTTCAGTTTTTCCAGTTGCTTTCAATGCTTTGGTGAGTTCTCCTGCCATTGCTTTTACCATGAAGGTTTTACCTGTTTGAGGTTCTCCTGCCAATAAAATACCGCGTGGTAGTTTTATACCGGCATCGGTCATTTGTTTAGGATTGACAATAAAATCAATAAAGAGTTGTAATTGTGATTTAATGCCCTCTCTTCCAACAACATCGTCAAATGTTTCTTCAGGAATTTCGACAGCTCCTTTGAGCGCATCTTTGTTTCCGGTTAAAAGTGCATGGGTATAGCTTGCCAAAAGCGGAATATCTTTTTTTAAAGTTGCAATATCTTCGTAAATATATTTTGCAAGAAGAGCGCCAAGGCCCAAATTAAAACCTAAGGAACCTCCAATGCCAGGATCAACAATCCATCCAATGCTTTCAGTTAATTTTCCTAAAATTCCTTTTGCTAAAGCAGAGCCATCATGAGAACTTGCGATAGTTACTTTAGGGGTTAATGTTGTAGGAGAGTTAGAATAGAAAGCGCCAGGTTTTATAGGTTGTCCGGTAGTAATATCATATCCTTGCTCTATAAATTGCGCAAAGGTGCAGGGCACCAAGTTAGGATCTGCAGCTGGATCAAATGTTGCAGGCATGACAACTTCGATTAATTGAGAAGATTTTTTTTCGCCAAAATTGAGAAGCCCACCAAAATTCAGAAGAGAACGTTTAGTCTCTTTAGACTCTTCAGATTTTTCAACGCCATATTTAACCCATTCGTTTTTTTGATTTTTTACATATTGTTCTTTTCCATCTTTTGTTGCATAACCATCTGTAGAGATTGCCGCAAGATAGGTTGTTTCACTTGATTTTTTAACAGCATATGCAGCACTGCCAACACCAAATCTATGATTTTTGATTGTGCTTAAAATATTTTTTAGCCATGTGGGAGTTATATGTTCCAATTGTTCATCAGGTAAATTGTGAATTGCGAGTGCAGTTATTCCTCCATATACACAAATTTTTTTCAAGATAGTTGAAACATAAATATCTTTTTCTAAAGCAGGAATTGAAAGTATTGGAGCATTCCATTTATAGGCACACTTAATGTATGCTTTTTGAAATAGATTAAGATTAAGTGTGGCTATTCTTTCATTAAATGTTGCAATTTTTTTCTCATTTGATTGAAGCGTCTTCGCAAGCTCTTCAAGTGAAAAATCTTGAGTGAAGTATCGAGCAAGAGTAACAGTATCCATTTCTGGAATGGTTTTTAGTTCAACATTAAGAGTATCTTCAAAATTATCAATGAGTATTTTTGTAATGATAACGAGCGAAGAGAGTTCGGCCTGTGTTGCGGCTAGACTATATTTTTTTATGTATCGATCAAGTATATCTTTGATGTCTCGTACATAACAAGCAGCTTTTTCTTTTGATTCTTTAGTTTTGAATTGAACTTTATTTAATTTGAATCCAAGTTGTGATAGTTGTAATTGAAAGCTTTTGAGCTGAGAAATAACTTGTGTTTGTAATGCTTTAATTTCTTCGGGAAGCATTTGTGTTATTGTATTGGTTAAAAGCGACTCGTTAGAATTTTTTTCAAGAAAAGGAAGAATATCTATTCCACCTAAAAAGTTATCAGTGGGATTTATAACTGTATTGGCATGTGTAGCAAAAAATGTTATCAACATTAAGAATAAAAAATTATTTTTTAGCATAGTACCCTAAACCTCCGTCTATACCCTAAAACATTATAAATAAGCAATTTTTCTTCTTTATTTTAATGCATCATACGTATTTGTCTACAAAATAGTATAAAATAGGGGTTTTTTATTAATGTTGCCTCTTATAATTTACAAAATAAACTGCTTTTTATTTTTTCTTTTTGGTATACTGCCGAAAATCATCGAAGTAACCAAGGTTTTTTAGATGTAGTATTCATCCATGGGGAGCGTTTTTTATGTCAGGTTCAGAAAAAAAAACAACATTGATTGGGCTAGTTGTTGTACTAATGTTTTTAAGCCTGGGAACTCTTTATTGGAAACAATTGAAAACTCGGTTGTATGGAAAGATTGCAAATGATATGCAACTTAATTTTTCGCTTAGTCATATTGAAGGCAAATCTGATATTGTTCCTTTTTTAGTGTTTGGTTCAGGACCGGCTTCGTTATCGGCGGCATTGTACGGTGCTCGTTCAAAAGTAAAAACAGTTGTTTTGCGAGGAAATAAGCCTGGCGGCCAATTGACGGGGACATCGTATATTGAAAATTGGCCTGGAGTTGCCCGTATTAAGGGCCCTGACATTATGAATAATTTTGAAAAACAGGTGATACATTTTGGAGCACAGATGTTCAACGATTCCATTGTTTCAGTTGATTTGAATCAATGGCCGTATGTTGTTAAAACGGAAGAAGGACATGTTATTCATGCGATGAGTATTTTTATTGGAACAGGCGCTACGCCAAAACGGCTTAACATTCCGGGAGAGCAAACATATTTTGGTAAAGGAGTAACGACCTGTGCTATTTGTGATGCTCCATATCATAAAGATCATCGAGTTGTTGTTATTGGGGGTGGTGATACAGCCGTTGAAGAATGCTTTGAACTGGCGCCTTATGCTAAAGAGGTGGTTATGGTTGTGCGTGGTGACATGTTGCGTGCAGCACCTCAAATGCTTGATCGATTGAAAAATTATGATAACGTCAAGATTGTTTTTAATACATCGTTAACATCGATTAATGGTGATAATCAGCATGTGCATTCTGTAGATGTTATTAATAATAAAACAAAAGAAACTTCACATTGGAATGATATACGTGGAGTATTTTTAGCTATTGGACATAGTCCTAATTCGGAACTTTTTGAAAATCAACTTGAACTTACAGAGCAAAAGTATATAAAAATAGACGGGTTTAAACCATTAACATCAAAGCCAGGAGTGTTTGCTGCAGGGGATGTTATTGATGATCGATATCGTCAAGCCGGAGTTGCTGCTGGTGATGGAATTAAAGCTGGACTTGAAGCCGTGTGGTGGCTTACTGAAATTGGATATGATCAAAAATTTGAAAATATGTACGAACCTTTTTTCTTTAATCCTGATGCTTTGCATAAAAAAGAGATAGAACAGGTCAATAGTATTTCTGATCTTGAAGATGTTATGCGGGCGCATAAACATAAAATTTTTGTACTTGATTTTTATACTAAACAGTGTCCAACCTGTCTTCATATGTTACCCGTGGTGCAGTGGGTTGGTACAAAAATGCAAGAAAAGGTAGTGTTCTTAAAAGTTGATGGTAACATTGCATTTGATTTGGTTAAGAAATATAAAGTTCCGCAAGTTCCTTATTTTATTGTTTTGAAAGAAGGAAAAGTTGTTGGAACAGCGAGTGATGTTATGGACCGAAGACAGATGTATGCATTTGTTAAAAATTATTGTAATTCTTAGACATCAGAGGGGATTTTTTTATGATACAATGTACTATTTCTACAAAAAAAATAAGTGAACAGACGGTTCAAGGATATATTTTTTTATTGCCAGAGGATTTTACAATAACGCACGCCCTAGCGGACATTTCAAAAAAAGTTGCTCCACATCTTGAACAGTTAATTAAGCACCATGAATTTAAAGGTGGCGCAAGTGATGTGTTGGTTGTGCAGGGTTATGATACTAATACGCTGGTATATCTTGTCTTGGTAGGGCTTGGTAAAGAAACAAAAGAAACAAATGCTTCTGAAGTAGTACGTCAAGCAATTGCGCGAGCTTTGCGGGCGGCTGAATCTCGTCGTCTTGCAACATTGTCAGTGCAAATTTCTGATATTGAAACAACATTTTTAAAATTGTCTCCTGAGTATACGGTTCAAACAATTGTTGAAGCTGCATTAATGTCTATTTACTCATTTGAAGATTTTATTACGTGTCAAGACGCAAAAATTTTTAAAGTTAAAGAACTTGTAATTCTTGTTTCAGAAGCACAGCGCGCACAGGCGGATAAAGCATTAAATCATGGTGTCATTATTGGAAGTGCAGTAAATCAAGTACGTCATTGGGTTGATATGCCAGCCAATAGAATGACGCCAGATGTATTTGTTGAAAAGGCTCGTGAAGTTGCAAAAACTCATTCGTTAGAATGTACTGTGTTTGATGAAAAAAAGATTGAATCATTAGGAATGGGTGGGCTTAAGGCTGTTGGAATGGCTTCTCACTATGATCCTTATTTAGTTATTTTGCATTATAAAACTAAAAAACAAAATGCACCAACCATAGCATTTGTAGGTAAAGGTATTACGTTTGATTCTGGCGGGTTAAATCTTAAGCCAGGTGCTTTTATGGATACCATGAAAGAAGATATGGCTGGAGCAGCGGCAGTTGTTAACGTGATTGCAGCACTTGCACAATTACAAGTTGATGTAAATATTGTTGCTCTCGCACCTATTGCCGAAAATATGATTAGTGGGTTAGCAAATCATCCAGGTGATATTGTAACTTTTTATAATGGAAAAACAGCTATTATTGGAAATACTGATGCGGAAGGACGATTAGTTCTTGCAGACGCATTGGCATATGCAACGAAACATTATGATCTTGCAGCAATTATTGATGTTGCAACATTAACAGGTGCAGTTTCTCATGCAGTTGGACCATACTTTAGTGGTTTATTGACACAAAATGAAGAAATGGCAGAGCGTGTTTTTAAAGCTGCGCAAACGTCAGGTGATCATGTATGGAGATTGCCTTTAATTGATGCGTACAAAAAAATGGTAAAAGCTGATATTGCCGATATTTGTAATGATGGAAAAACAAAATATTATGCTGGACCAACCAATGGGGCATGTTTCTTGAGTCATTTTGTTGGCACTATTCCGTGGGCACATCTTGATATTGCATCAGCTGCATTTGATGTTCCTGATATCCCTTATTATCGTAGTGGAGCAACAGGTGCTGGAACTCGATTATTGATTGATGTTGCATTGCAGTGGGAAACAAAGATATAAATTTTTGTAAAAATTTGCATCAGAGTTTTTAGATAGGATTTGAGCGTATATTTTTTTAGAAAAAATTATTTTAAGCTTAAAAAATGTTTCTTTTATAAGAGATTTTTTTAAGTTGGTATGCTGTTGACATTTTTATTAAAAACATTACTATTAGAAATGTAGTCAAGGGGTTTTAACGAATATTTGGGGATTATTATGGTTTTTTTAAAAATGTTTTTTTCGTTGTTTCTGATGGTTCCATGTATAATTGAAGCGTCAGAGCAAGCATCTTCGTCAGCTTCTTTAAAGCGGGTTCAATCATCTGATGAACATTTGTTGTTAAATGCAAAAAAAATAAATTTGTCTATGGAATCAGAGGTAGGCTCTTCAGATGCCAATATTTTTGGTGATGATTCATATGATTTTTCAATGATAATCAGGCATTTTGATGCGATAGATATAATTCCTGATTATTTTAAAAAAAATGACGATTATGTTGAAATATTTACGCGTTACTATACGCCTGAAGGGAAAGAACTTTGGTTTATTCCTGACTCTCATGGTAGAGTAGAAGTCGGTCAGCTTGTTAAATTAATTTTGAATACTACTGAATTTACACATGCAATTTTTGAAAATAATATGCTTCTTCAAGCTTTTAAAGATTGTGACCCTTTTGTAAAAAGTAGCGATGTACTAAGTGATAATGACAATTATTCTTTTAATTATCCGTTGTATTTTCTACAAAAAGAAAAAAAATTGCAAACAAAAATTATTTCAGGTGATCACGAAACAGCATCAGAATTAATTAGCGCGTGTAGAAAAAATAAAATGACCGATAGTCAAATTCTTTGTTACGTTCTTGAATCTATCGGGGATGAATATGGAATTTTTAAAAATGGTAAAAAGAAATCAGGAATATCATGCAATAAAAAATTTAATAAAACAATAAAAAAAATACTTCCAACTGCTTCTTTGCAGGGGCTGCTAAAAAAGTATGTTCCTGAAATGACTATAGACGATGATCTTTATGATTATGGAAGTTATCTTGACGATATTGTAGAAAAAATACGAAATCAAAATCTTGCCCAAACAATTATGAATACTTTAAAAAAAACTGAAACAAAATCTGTGTTTGTATTATTTGGAGCAGCGCATTATTTTGCATTGGCTCCTTTTCTTGAGCATTATTTGGGAAAACCACAAGAAATACGTTATCAAGATTACTATCGATCTGTATCTCACGTAGATACAAGTTATGAAGAAACTGAAGGCATAAGATTTATCGAATACTTAAAAAAATTATACACAAAATAAAAAAATCATGAGTACAGTAAGTGCATTGCCTTTTTTACTTCTTGCAATGTGTTCGATGCAATGTTGTTGGCATGATGAGTGCCGTTAAGTAACATTTGCATAACTTGGTGTGGATCTTGTGCAAATAATTTTCGGCGTTCGCGAATGGGGGCAAGTTGTGCCTCCAGGATTTCAAGTAAATAATTTTTTACTTTTATGTCCCCCAGTCCACCTTGTTGATACTGTGTTTTAAGTTGTTCGACTGCTTTTTTATCTGGTGCAAAAATATCGAGGTACTCAAAAACAACGTTGCCTTCAATTTTTCCAGGATCTTCAACACGTAAATGCGTAGGGTCGGTGTACATGCTCCGTACTTTTTTAGCTAGTTCATCGGGAGTATCTTTTAGAAAAATAGCATTGCCTAATGATTTTGACATTTTAGCTTTTCCATCTAAACCCATTAAACGTTTACCTTTTTCAGGAATCAAAGCTTTCGCCTCGACAAGTGTTTGTGCATTATAAAGACGATTAAAAGAGCGAACAATTTCATTTGTTTGTTCAATCATAGGGAGTTGATCTTCTCCAACTGGTACAAGTGTTGCTTTAAATGCGGTAATATCTGCAACCTGGTTAATAGGATAGACAAAAAAACCAACTGGTATGGAAGAATCGTAGCCTTTTTGTTGAATTTCATTTTTAAGAGTTGGGTTACGTTGCAAACGAGCTACGGTGACCAAATTCATATAATACATGGTAAGTTCAGGAATAGCAGGAATCATTGACTGAATGAAAATTGTGGTTTTTTGAGGATCTATTCCGACAGCTAAATAATCATACATAACTTCTAAAACATTGGCATGTACTTTTTCAGGGGTTTCAAAATTGTCTGTTAATGCTTGTACGTCGGCAATCATTACAAATTGTTTATAGTTATTTTGTAAAGTGACTCGATTTAAAAGGGAGCCAACATAATGACCAAGATGCAGCGGCCCTGTTGGTCTATCTCCTGTTAATACAATCTCATTGCTCATATACATATCCTTCCAGACATAAAAATCTTAGCATAATAAATGTAGATTACATGAAATCATTGCACTTTAACACCTCCTTTTTTTACAATTCTTTAAAAAGAAAGGGTCTTTATGAGTATGGCTGAAATCATTTGGTCAACACTCCATATTTATCGATGGAGAGATTTTTTTGAGATTACATTTTTTGTTTCACTGTTTTATTACCTTTGTCTTTGGTTAAAGCAGGATCAGCAGAAGCCGCTTTTACCCTTTTTTTATGGATATTGTTCGCTGACCTTACTGAGTTATTGGTTTGCTTTGCCAACAGTTACGTATGCACTGATTAATTTCTCACCAGTGCTACTTGTTTGTTTTATTATTGTGCATCAATCAACTTTGCAAAAAAATTTTATAACGCTTCATTCATTTTCTGCGCAAATTCTTGATCAACAACGTAATTATGAAGAACTCATAGTTCAATCGTTTTTAATTGCTGCGAGCGATGGAATCTCTGTGTCGTGCGTTATTGAAAAAGCTGATTCACTTGCAACTTTTTTAACATCACTTCATTTGTGTAATGCACAACTTTCGCAACCGTTGCTTGATGCATTGTTGCAAAGCCCTCATTTTGATTCGAGTAAAATTATCTGGTTAGATGTGCAAGGAAAAATAATTGCGTTCAATAGTAACTGGAATAAATCATCAGTAGATGAATGGCTTACCGCGCAGCCATCGCATCCGCAGTGGATGCAAGATGCTCTGTTTTATACAACAAAAACTGACAGTATTTTTATTCGTATTGATCCTGTTGTTCGTACATTTACTTTTATTGCTGAGGGTACAGCGCTTGATCATGTGGCGGCGCACCAACTTATTGGATTGTTAAAAAAACAGTTACATACCGATGTAAAAGCTTCAACATCCACACAAGGAGAAAAAATTCATGTTGCACAGAAAAAACAATGTGATGGTCAATCGACAAATGTTCATTCTTAAGATTGTAGCACTCTTTTTCGGCTTTTTTTTGTGGTATATCATAGGCATGCATCATAAAGTTATTATTTCAAAAAAAGTTCCTCTTGTATTCTATAATCAAGCAACAGCATGTTTTGAAGCACCTGAATTTGTAACGGTAACGTTACGTTGTTCTCGAAAGGATTGTGCTTTAGTGTACCCAATGCTTGCAGTTCACGTTGATTTGCAGCGTGTATCGGTTGGTTCGCATGTTCTTAAGCTTGATCGAGAACAGTTATTTGTCAGTCAATCCATTGATGTGATACACTATAGCCCAGCGACGATAACAATTACACGTTCGGCATAAAAAAGAACGCGGAGGGATTTTTGTGAATCAATCATTTTTTGGAACAGATGGAATACGTGCATCTGTTGGAATGGAGCCTTTAACGGCTGAATCATTAGTAAAACTTGGTAGGGCAATCGGTCAATGGATGGTACTTAAAAAGCCTCACGCGCGAATTGTTATTGCAAGTGACACTCGTTTGTCAGCATCATTGTGTACCTCTGCGCTCAAAACAGGGTTGTTACTTTTTCCTGTTTCTGTTGATGATGCACACGTTGCGCCAACGCCATTGATTTATCACGCATTAAAGGATGCGCAGTATGATTTTGGCATTGTTGTTACAGCTTCACATAATGCATTTCAAGATAATGGAATTAAAATTATCACTGATCAAGGTAAAATTACTCTTGAAGATGAAAAAAGTATTATGATTTTTTTTTATCAGCCTTATGTTTCCAATTATCAAGAGCTTGGTTCAGAAAAATCTGTTACCTCTTTGCCGCAGCTTTATTTAGAACGTCTTGATCGTTATTTTAGCTCACATTTTTTACGAAATTGTGTTGTTGTTGTTGATACAGCACACGGAGCATTCAGTGCTTATGCTGAAAAAATTTTTGCGCATTATGGTGCAACCGTTAAAATTATTCACAACACTCCTGATGGTAAAAATATTAATAAAGCTTGTGGATCTTTACACCCACAAGTGTTGCAGGATGCTGTTATTCGTATGCGTGCTGATATAGGATTTGCTTTCGATGGTGATGGAGATCGTGTTGTTGTTGTTACTGCAGATGGAGTTGTAAAAGATGGAGATGATATTCTTTGCTTTTTATTAAAACATCCACGGTATAAAACAATTTCTCGAGTAGTGGGTACTATCATTTCAAATGAAGGGTTGTCTCAGCAGTTATTGGCAACTCATCGATCATTAGTGCGCACACCGGTTGGTGATAAATATGTTCTTGAAATGCTCAAAAAAGAGTGTCTTATTTTGGGAGGAGAGCCGTCTGGACATATTATTATGCGAGATTTTTCTGAGTGTTCTGATGGTCTTTTTACTGCACTGCGAATAGCAGAAACAACGATTCTTATCCATGATTGGAATCTCACAACGTTCACAAAATATCCACATATTTCAAAAAATATGCGTGTTGTGGTAAAAGAAGATTTAGAAAAAGAACCATTTGTAACTATCATTAAAGAAAGTGAAAAATCATTTGTTGGCGGTCGGCTCATTGTTCGTTATTCGGGAACAGAACCACTTTTAAGGATAGTGGCAGAAGGACCAGATAAAGAAGATGCTGAAAAAATTGTTGAAGAACTGACTATGCAATTACAAAAACATTTTTCGAAAGGAATTGTATGAAAAATAAAAAAAATCATGTAAAAAGAACAGTATCATCACTTGGATCTTATTTTCTTAATGGATTGCTTGCTCTTGCGCCACTTATGATTACTTTTTGGTTTTTTTCATTTTTATTTAATGTTGTTAAAGCATTACTTGCACCATTAAAAACAATTTCGGTTCCTTTGCTCGGATCGTTGCCTCACCATGAACTTATTGTTGGGACTGTTATTATTTTTTTGGCAGGAATTTTTCTTAAATCACTTGTCGTGAGTTCTTTGATGGAACTTATTGATCTTATTTTTTATCAAGTTCCGCTTGTGCATCCTGTATATAATGGAATTAAGCAGTTGGTACATGCTTTTTCACCTTCTGATAAGGAAACTTTTCAACGAGTGGTGCTTGTTGAATATCCACGTAAAGGGGTATATTCTCTTGGATTTCAAACACACAAAGCTTCAGATCAGTTACATCCTGTAAAAAATAGTAATGCCCAGTGGTATACTATTTTTATACCGGTCACTCCTAATCCAACGCATGGATTTTTTACTGTTGTGGAAGAAGCTGATATTATTCCGGTTCAAATAACGACGGAAGAAGCGATGACACTTATTATTTCTGGGGGAATTATACAACCAAAACATTTTAATAATCAATGAAAAAGAGGTGCTATTAAACACCCCTTTTTTTAATAAATAAATTTATTTATTTATTAAAATTGAGTGTACGTGCTTTTAAATTTAGAACTTTTTGATCTACAAGAAATTGAACTATTTTTATTTTTGGAGAAGATTTAGGCTTAATTTTACGCATTAATTCAGGTGTTGAAATTGTACTTGTAGAAGGTGATTGGTCTTTTTCAAATTCACGATCAGCTTGTTCTTGAAGCATAGTAAGAATTTGTTCTTCACGTGATGAAGTAGTGCAGATTTTTTTTGCTTCTAATTCTTTTGCATCTTCAGAACAAAATAATGTTCCATTAACTGCTGAAACTAACAAAACAATCATCATTTTTTTCATGATAATACCTTTATAATTATATAATTGACAACCTTCCATTCTACCTCCCATTATGACATTTACCCTGTAATAATTAGGTGAAATTATAGACTTTGCAAATATGATTGTCAAAATTAAAACTGATTGTTTTGTATTTTTTGTATTTATTTTATATTAATATGTATCCTAAAAAATAGGGAGTGTACGTAGTGAGTAAAAGATTTGTATTTTTTGTGATGTTTTTGTTTGGAACATTGTGTGGTGGACAAAAAATAGATGACGAAATTTTTTTTGAAACAGCTAAACAATTGGACAATCGAATTGTTATTCTTAAAGTTGATATTATTTCTGTAGAAAAAGATATAGATGCGTCGCGGGAAAAATTTAATGCTTTGTTAGAAAAGAGTGCTCATATAAAAATACAAGAAGTTGATCTTTTAAAACAGCGTATTATTTATCAGAAACAAGTGACTATGCTTTCATGTTTATTAACGGAACAGGAAATTTTAGAAGAACAGCTTGCCTTATTACGTGTAAAACATTCTATTAAATAGGTATTGATTATAAATATAGGGAGTTTAAAAATGATTATAAAATCATTGACATTAGTTGTATGTGTAACATGTAATTTTATTTGTGCAAGCCAGCGAAATAATATTAACGAACTTGTACAAAAAGTAGAAGAAGCTCGTAGCTGTGCTGCTAATATGAGTAATGAAATAGGAATAATGTATACTTCATTACCTATGAAAGAAATGTTGGAGCTTGATGACAGAGCAGCTTTTGAAACTTTTTCAAATGAACTTAATCTCTTGGGAAAGAGCTATGGGGCGCTCGCCTCTGTTTTAGTAAGTAAGGCTGCTTACGAACAAAAACTTGCACAAGATCAAAATTCTGAAAATAAAAAGTAAAAATTTAAAATTACGCGTGTTTTTTACTTTTTAATTTTTGATATAATCCAGTCTGCTATGCGGTCGACAATTGGAAGTGATATTCCTTCTCTAATTGTTGCATACTCACTCATAGCACCTGTTTTGCATTCCATGAACATATGGTTTATTTGTGGGACTTTTATAAAAGTATAATTGTTCACTTTTCCTGCTTTAAATGCTGCTTCCATGATTGGAAAAGTAATTGTTGGTTGTGAAATCCAATCGAGACCTCCGTTGATGGCAAGGACAGGCATGGTAAGTTTGCTTAACAATGCGCAAGGATTTGAATGTAAAAAATATCGATACCATTTTGAATTAAAGGTTTTTATTGTGCTGTTTATGTTTGATGTTGTTACGGCGAAGGTAATATAAACGCTTTCTTTTTTTTCAGATTCAGAGAGTTCGGATATGTATTTTTCAATGAGAGAACGGATTTTTTTTTCAGCAATTGCAGCATCTGGTTCTTGAGTGATGACAGTAAGCATATGTGTACGCATAACAGCATCATGTTTTATGAAGTCTTTCGATGCTCCGTCAGCTAACATTTGAAGTCCGTACATTTCAACAAAGTGATTTATTTTTGTTAAAATTGCGGATGCAAGTAATGCTATAAAAGCAATTCCAGGAATTTCGGTTGCTACCATAGATGCTATAAATCCTCCTTCACTGATTCCAACTAGTCCTATATTGTGTATGTCAATGTCAGAGCGTGTTTTTAAGTAATTGATTCCTGCAATTGCATCATTCGCGAAATCCCTGCTTGTTGCTACGTCGAGGCGACAATCACCCGTTGATTGCCCACATCCTCGTTTATCATAGCGAAGACTTGCGATGCCTTTTTTCGCAAAATGTTCAGCCATTGTTGCAAAAGGCTTATTCCCCATAAAACTGGCATCACGATCATGAGGACCGTAACCTACGATAAGAAGAACGACAGGGTGTTTGACGGGCTTTGTTGAAATTGGAAGCGTTATTGTTCCTGAAAGGGTGATTTTTGCCGACGTATTCATGTAAGTTACATTTTGTTCAGTATAATTTTTATTCATGAGATTTAGCCTTTTAATAAAATTTTTATAAGAACTTTTATGTTTATACATTACACAAGTTAAGCCTTGCATTGAAAGTTTTTAAAGTGATAAAATTTTTCTTAAGCTCTCATTGAAATTGGAGAGTGTTTATTTGATTATTGTGTGATTTTTTAAATTAAAATTGTTTCATTTTAAAAAATCTTTTATTGATGATGGGACATTGTCTTTATTATCGCAAAATTCAATAATTTTACCGGTATCAATAAAATAAATACGATCAAAGATTTTCTGTACAAAACTCATATCTTGACTTGATAGTCCGATAGTAAAGCCTTGTGATGCGAGCTGTTGTAAGAGTGTTACTAATATTTCTGTGTTAATGGGATCAAGTGATGCAGTTGGTTCATCAAGAAGAAGGACAGAGGTCTTTAATGATAATGCCCGTGCTATTGCTACCCGTTGGCGTTGACCACCGGAAAGTTGGTTTGGATATTTATTTACGAAATTTTGCATATCAAGTTCTTTAAGCACGAAGATTGCTCTTTCTTTTGCATCATGGGGGGTTAAACCAGATACAAGAAGGGGATCAATGCAATTTTCTAATACTGTTAGATGTGGAAAAAGATTAAAATCTTGAAATACGTAACCAATGTGTTTGGTGTTAGTTGTAATAATTCCGGTTGTTGTTTTTGTAAGTCCGGCAATGGTGGTAAGCAAGGTGGTTTTACCTGTTCCACTTTTTCCGATAAAGCTTGTGATAGACCCTGGAGTTAAGGTACAAGATACATCTTGTAATAAAGTATTATTATTTGTTTTTACCGTAATGTTATTAACAGTTACCATGCCTTACTCCTACGTTCAAGTAAGAATTTTAGTGCATATAAAATTGCTGAAAAAAATAAATAGATACAAGCAATAATTCCATAAATAGGAATAGGATTAAGTTCTCGAGAAATGATGTTCATTCCTGTTCTTGTTAATTCAGTAACACCAATGGTTGCCAGTAGCGAAGTGCTTTTTAAAAGTTGTTCAAGTTCGCCAATGAGCGTTGGTAGTATTGCGCGTAGAGCTTGAGGTCCGATGATACGTGAAAGTGTTGCTGATAGTGGATAACCTAAAGTAAAACAGGCAGACCATTGTCCGTATGGGACAGTATTAATGCCTGAACGAATAATTTCAGTCATATAACCGCTTGATGAAAATGCTAATGCCATACTTGCTGCAATAAATCCAGAGATATTGATTCCAATAATTGAAGGGATGACAAAATATGCAATAAGTATGTATACGTACGCAGGAATTCCTTTGGCAATGAAAGTGTAGAGTTTGGTAAATCGAGTGAATTTGATAAAGTTGAAGTATTGACAGCTCATAATGCCTAAAAAAATTCCAATTATTAAACTCACTATACTTGCCAAAATCCATGCAGCAAGGGTTATACAGGTTCCTTTAATGAGGAGAGGGGTGTAAATTGTTAAATTTGTCATTCAATATTCCATTTTTGTTCGTATTCCTTAATTATAGCAGCAAGTTGATTTACAGCTTCTTGTACTTGAGTAATAAGTACTGTATTGTTTTTCTTTATCACAATGCCAATGCCAAACACTTGGTCTTCGGGAGCTAATGATACGTTAAGAATTTTGATGTCTGGAAATTTCCTTTGAAATTTTTTTGCAATAGCTGGTTCAACAAAAGCGGCATCTACTTTGCCATATTGAAGATTAAGTAATGCGTCATCTACCCGTTCTGTAGGTACTATAGTAATAAATGGATATTTACGTAGTACGCTATCCTGTGAAGATGTTGGTTCAACGCATACAGTCATATTTTTCATGTCATTTATGGTCGTGACATTGTTAGGAATTTCTTTCCAAAAAATAAGAGGGAAACTTTTGGTTGTTTCACCTTGATAATGAATCATAGCAACTTTTTTAAGACGTTCTTGTGTAATAGAAATCCCCCAAATAATTGCATCAATAGTACCTTGTTCAAGCGCCATAAAAAGAGCTGTCATTGAGCCAAGATCTTTGATAACAAGAGTTTTGCCAATATTTTTTGCAAGTGCATGCGCCACGTCAATATCAAATCCTTCATAATCGCCAGAAGCATTTATGCTGACAAATGGAGCGTATCCTGATGCAGTTCCTACGACAAAGGTATTTTGATTTTGTACATTTGTCGTAGGATATTTTTCATAAATAGTGTAACTAATAAGAGTTATGAATAAAGTTAATAAAATTATTGTTTTATAATTCACGAATTGTCCTTAATAAAAGTAAAAAATTAATCTTTTTTTGTATACATTCTATCGAGAATAGTGCGATATCCTTGTTCAGGTTCAGTATGAAGAAATCTTGCAACTCGGGTGATGGTGGCAAGGCTTACTCCTGTTTCATCACTAATAGCTCGATATGATAAAGTTCCTTTATTAAGTAATTGGCATACGTGCCAACGTTCGGCCATGGCTGAAATTTCTTGAGGAGTGCATAAATCACTTAGAAATCTTGCCATTTCAGATTTTGTTTTTACCTGAAGTAGTGCTTTATAGAGTTCGTCTTCTAAATTTTCCATGGGCAATCCACGTTTTTGTGATGTTATTTTCTTTTTCATAATCATAATAATCCTTTTTTTGTTATATTGTTCTATCATGATAGCGCAAATTGATTTATTCTGTCAAGCGGACATTTTCTGAAAAAGAAGGGATGAGCTAGGTTTTAAGCTTAACTATAAGAATGAAATTTTTTAGTAATTTTAATTTTTTTTGAGAGTTTCAATTTCTTGTAAGCTTAATCCTGTTATTTTAGCTATTGATTGAGTGTCATGTGTTTTTAAAAGGTTTTGTGCAATTTCAAGTTTTGCTTGTAATATACCTTGGGTAATACCTTGAGTAATACCTTGGGTAATACCTTGGGCCATACCTTGGGCCATGCCTATTTCTTTAGCGGTATCAAGTTGACTTGCAGATGAACGAATGGCATCCAAGTATTGATCATATGCTTCTAATTCTCTTATCGACCAATTTCCTTGTTCAAGTATATTGAAGGCTTCTTCAAGTGCAGAGTCTTTTAAAGAAGATGGAACTTTTTGTAAAGTTACTGCATTTTTAAAAAAATAGATCCATTTATCAAGTGTTGTTGTGATTTCTTCAAGTGTCTTATTAAATTTTTTAAGTTCAATAAAATGAAAAGCAAAATGCTTTAGTTCATGTTCGTGTGTCTGATTGTCAAGAATGAGGTGGTGACTTATATAGTGATCACTTTTAAAAAGTTTAAAATCGAGTATTCCAACAAAAATAACGGGCATAAGTTTGTCGTATTTTTCTTTAGAGGCAAGTTGTCTACTTAAGGCAAGAGAGCTATAATATTGCGCTCGTGCTGCGTAGTCGCTTTGTGTAATAACTTGCATTTCGACGATATAGTGATTTTTTGCTTCATCAGTACAGCGAACATCAACAATACTTGTTTTTGAAAGACCAGGTGTTTCAGGAATGTTGTGGGGATCATTGATGACAACATCGACAATTTTTTCACCATCAGCTCTCTCAAGGGCACTATTTAAAAAACTGATAAGAATATTTTTATGTGTTATAGAGCCGAATAACTTTTTAAAAACCATATCACTTTTAGGGTCTAAGAAAATCATTGAATTCCTTTAACTTTGTGTATTTTACAAATTATAAAATAAAGTGTATCAAAATTTTGTTAGGTTGTTTTTAAAAATTTAGAATCAATTTTTTTGATACCATTTTTAAATTGGGCTGTTACAATTTGACCATTTGAGCGTTCTTCGATTTCTTTGACGATTCCAACACCGAATACTGAATGTTTAACGGTTTGATATTTTTTAAACAATGTAGAAGGATTTGTGCTGTGATTGATTTGAGGCAAAGTAGAGGCGGTTTCTTTGTTGTCGTCGTTGTCAAAAGGGTCATTAAGGTTGGAAATATGTGCAGAAGTGACGGTTGTCGATGTTGTATGTGTTGTGATAGTCTTAGGTGTTGATTCAGTAAATTTTTGTTTAAAAGTGTTTATTTTTTTGCTAAATGTTATGATGTGATCGGTAGATTCACTATGTGGAGTAGCGCCTCCCAACCACTGTGAAAAATAGGAAAGACCTTCATGCGTACGCCATGTTGATGCATTTTCTGTTTTACATAAGGAAGAGGGAATTTCCATTGAAAAACGAGATGGGGCAACGGCATCCATTTGCCCATATGTTTGTCGATAATGTGCAAATGATAAAAGGAGTCGACTACGTGCGCGTGTTATGCCGACATAAAAAAGTCGACGTTCTTCTTCAAGTTGCAATGGATCATTAGTTGCGCGGGATGAAGGAAATAAGTTTTCTTCAAGACCTGTAATAATTACAGAGTCAAATTCAAGACCTTTTGCTGCATGAAGGGTCATGAGATATAATGACGCATTATTTTTGTCTGTTTCATCGGTATGTTCTTGAAGAAGAGCTACTTCTTCAAGCAATGCGTTGAGGGTTGATTTTCCTTGGCTAGCGAAATAGTGTGCAGCATTAATAAATTCTTTGATATTTTCTTGACGTTCGGTTGCCTCATCTTTTTCGTATTGATCTTGAAGATATGTGTAATAGTTAATTTTTTTTATAATTGTTTCAACCACAACTATTGCGTTTGATAAAGGTGTATATGATTCGAGTAGCATGATAAAATATTTGAGTTGATCTGCCTTTGTTCCTGTAATGAGTTGTTCAGTCAAAAGTTTGTGGGCAATATCTTGGTATGAGAGTATTGAGTTTTGATCCCATATGGTTAAAAAATCTTCAACAAATTTTTCACCTAATCCACGGTTTGGGCAGTTAATGGCTCGGATAAAAGCAATGCGATCTCGAGGATTAATAAGTAATCGTAAATAAGCAAGGATGTCTTTAATTTCTTTTCGTTCATAAAAACGAATACCGCCAATAAGCGTATAACGAAGAGAATGTTTGATAAGTGCTTCTTCTAGGACACGTGATTGTGAATGTGTGCGGTATAAAATACCTATGGATTCTTTTGGTTTGCGTGTTAAAAGTAATTTAGACCATTGAGCAATTAAATCAGCTTCTTGGTATCCTGACAAACAACGAATCATACGAACGCAATCGCGTCCTTTTTTTTCAGACCACAATTTTTTTTCATTACGATAACGATTATGTTCGATAACGTGATTAGCAACACTTAATATAGGCTGTATTGAACGATAATTTTGTTCTAACTTAATAACGGTAGTGTTTCCAAAATCTTTTTTGAAATGCATAATGTTTTCAACCGTTGCACCTCTCCATGAATAAATTGATTGATCTTCATCTCCAACTGCACAAATTGAATCGATAGTAAACACATTATTATCTTGCGATAAAGCCATTTTTTTTAAAAGTTCATGTTGAATAACGTTAGTATCTTGATATTCATCAACGAGTATATGTCTTATTTTTTCTTGATGTTGTTTGCGGAAGAGTGGATTGTCAAAAAGTTTCACTGCTTCTATAAGTAGGTCATCAAAGTCTAGACAATTGCTTGCTTTTTTTTCTCGTTCGTAAGCATATGCAATTTCTTTAAGTGCTTGATTATCAAGTGATTCATAAAGGCTATTGTGTCCAGGAATATAACTATTTTTTGCAATTGAAAGTGTATGTGAAAGTTGTTGAGCGGTAAATTTTTTATATAAAATACTTTTTTTGAGTAGGCTATTGAGTAAACTTTGTTTATCTTCTGTATCAAGAATTGAAAATGATGTTTCCGAAAAATATTTTTTTAAAAGTTGAAGACAATATGAGTGAAATGTTCCTACAAAAGGTGTTGTTGTGTTTCCATCTAAAAAAGAGTGAATACGCTCTTTCATTTCTGTTGCAGCTTTGTTGGTAAATGTAAGCGCTATGATGCGGTATGCAGGTATTTGTTCATTAAGTAAAAGTTGTGTAATACGAGCAGTAATAACGCGTGTTTTTCCTGAACCTGCACCAGCAATGATGAGTACGGGACCAGAAGTTTTTTTGATAGCTTCTCGTTGGGCAGTATTTAATTGTTCGGAAATAAAAGTATCGAAAGAAGATGTTGTGTTCATAATGTCCACTTTTTAACATGCTCATAGAGGTAAAAAAAGATTACAGCAACAAGTATAACAGTGCATGAAAAAAGTGCTATTAAAAATGAGTATCTTCTGTGAATCTATAGTTTGCAACAATAGAAAGTGATTTGCTTCGATCTCTTTGTTGAATGCGTGATGATGGACAGGTTGGTGATGATGTTGCTATTTGCCGATCTGAAGGGGCTGATGAAGAAAGAATAAGTTCGGCAACTTTTTGTTGTTTTAGACGTGTTTTTTCATGAGCTTTACGAAGAGCTTGTGTTTGTTTTTCAAGTATTGCTTGGGTTTCTTCCTCTTCAATTTCTTCGTCAATTAGGGATTCTAAAGATTTTTTAGTTATTTTTGCAAACTCTGCTGCTTGATCTTTTTTTAAAGATGCAGCAACTGTTTTTTGTGATACAAGTATGCCATTTGTTGTGCGTGATAGTGTTGCTAAAAAACGAGTTGTCCTACTTTTTTTTGTAAGATCTTTTGGACTAGGGAGGGTATAGGGAGTGGTTTTGTTAGCAAGTTCTTTGTCAAGATTGATAAGATATTGACTGCTTTGGCTGCGTATAATTCCAGGTGAATCTGAAGATTCTTCTTCAGATTGTTCTTCATGATTAGTATGTTCTGATGTAGATAAATCTGGTGCTGATGGTATGCAGCGTGGAGGAAAAACAAAACGAGGACTATTTGGGAGGTCTGTGCTTGAGCAAGAGTTATAGCCTTGGTCAGGAGAAAAGTTTTTGCAATTGAGAGATTTTAGAGAGTTGTATTCAGGCGGACGAGGTGAAGATTCTGATGTTTGAAAATTTTTAGAAATAGGAATTGCATTTGAAATGTTTTGTGTTCTGAATGGGGGGCGCTGTTCTGATGAAGATATATTAAAAAAAAATAATAAATTTATTAATATAGATACCATACTTTTGAATAATATAGTTTTTAACGAATAAACCATTTTCATGGGAATCTCCTCTTATGTCTTTATAAGTAAGACATTTCTTTGACCAGTAGCATAGCATACTGCTAAAAGTAAAAAGGAGAGTTTTAAAAAAAATAAATTATTTTTATATGAAATTTATTAATGAGAAACGGTTTTTTCCCAATTTCTTAAATAATCAATTAGTTTTTCTGAGCCTTCTTTTGAAAGTGTATTGATAGCTACATGTGGGGTATAAACATCCCATTGCTCTTCAAAATCTGCAACATTGATTTTGTCAATTTTATTGAAAACATACAAAATTGGTTTGTTAACTTTGAGTTCTTCAAGTATGTCATTAACAACCTGGATGTGCGAGTCCCAATTTTTGTCTGAGCTATCAACAACATGAATAAGTAAATCGGCATAGCGTAACTCTGAAATTGTCGATTTAAATGCCTCAATTAAGAGAGGGGGAAGCAGTTGAATGAATCCTACTGTGTCAGAAATAATGCCTTTTTTCTTTCCGTCAATATAGAGCTCACGCGTTGTTGTATCGAGTGTTGAAAAAAGTCGATTTTGCGCCAGTACTCCAGCCTTGGTTAATATATTGAGTATAGAAGATTTTCCACTATTGGTATAACCAATTAAACACACATGAGGAACTGCATTTTCAACTCGTTGTTTGCGTTGTTGCTCACGAGTTTTTTCAAGTGATTTGAGTTGTTCTTGAAGTTTATGAACAAGATCATTGATATGGCGAAGTTCTCGTTCGCGTGCAGTTTCACCTGGGCCACGGTTTCCTGTATGTCCAGCTTGTTGACTCATATGGATTCCTTTTCCAGTTGTGCGTGTTTTGTTGTGGCGTAGCATTGCGATTTCTACTTGGAGTTTTCCTTCAGCAGAGTGTGCTGAGCGTTCAAAAAGTTCAAGAATAAGCTGTGTGCGATCGAAAACACGACAATGAAAAATATCAGTGAGATTGCGTTCTTGTTGGGCCGTTAAAGGTTCTGAAAAAACAACATCAGCTATTTCATGTTTTTCGCAATATGCTCGTACTTCTTCTACTTTGCCTTTGGTTAAAAAATAACCAGAATCAATTTCGCGAAGTTTTATGTACATAATGTCATTATATTCAATGTCGTTTGAAGCTATAAGGTGCACAAATTCTTCAAAATATGAATCGATATCTTTTGTTTTGTTGTAGGGGGCGTGAACTGCGATGAGTAAAGTTTTTGGATGAATAATTGTTGGGGTTGATTCTCTTTTTTTCATACAGTTGTCCTTCATAAGTCGAATTTTTATTTTAGATATTTTAGAGTATACAACTTTTGATGACTTTTTGCTAAAATCTGTTACAATCATTCTTAGTTTTTCAGGTTGAGTAGTGAATATATTATTACGTTTTTGTAAGGAGTGTTCTATGAACGCAAAAAAATTGTTGTTGTTAAGCTTATTTTCAAGCGCTATGGGTCTTGTAGCCAATGATGAGGGTTCGGTTGTTTCACCTGAACTTCAGTATGAAGTGGGTCGTATTATTGCGTCAGCTGTTGAAAAATCTGATGTGATGGCTTTGGTTGCTTCTGCTATTGAAGATGACTTAAATGATGAAGGTAAGCAAATTTTCGCAAAGCTGTTGCCAGACATGGCTAGTCATATTGCTAATGCTAAAAGATGTATTAATGAGCTTAAAGATTTAGAAGTTGAAATTCGGCCATTGGAAACTGAATTTAAAGAGTATATGGAAAAATATATTGTTCAAGAACGTTTGGGTTCATGTTCTTCAGAAGAGGAAGCTCAACGATTCATTCAAGATGAAGTTGGCTCGTATTTAGATAGCGAAGATGTTAAAAATCGTTATCCAGATGCATCTCAAAAGATTGAAAAGCTTGGACAGCTTAGACAGGAACTTGATGCACTGAACAGAGAAAATAACCAATTATATTGGGCATTTCTTGAAGGTGTAAAAAGTGTGTTGGGTGGAGCTTCATTTGATAGTTATATCATTGAACAACTATCTCGTCATATGGAAGCTGGCTTGAGTAAGGGCGAAGAAATTATTTAACAAATAAATGAGCTCAGCAGTTGATTTGTGGTTTGTTTATTATTGCATAAATTGACTGCTGTGCTATAATGATGGCCCTGAGAGCATTATAATAAAAAGCGTAGAAAGGTTATTGAGCATGGCAGTTGCTATAAGATTCGCTCGCATTGGTAAGAAAAAAACTCCATTTTTTAGGATTGTTGCAATTAACAGCAGAAAGCAGCGTGATGGGGAATTTCTTGAAAATTTGGGAACCTATAATCCGTTGACCGGTGAAATTGTTCAACTTGATGAGGCAAAAGTACAAGCATGGGTAAGCAAGGGAGCTGTTCCAAGTGAATCATTCTTGAAGGTACAGAAGCATTATAATAAGACTTCAAAAAAAACGGCTGGGAAGTTTGTTGACGCAGAAGTTAAAGCTCCTAATGCTAAAAAAATAGCTAAGGCTGTTAAGGCGTAAGCGTTTTTTGGGGGTGGATTTATGACGCATATTTCTATACTTTCTGTTTTTCCCTCTTTATATGATGAATTTTTAAAAACCAGTTTAGTTAAGCGAGCTCAGATAGAGCAAAAGATATCGTTTAACGTTGCTGGTTTTTCATCTTTTTGTGCATTAAAAGAACGTATTGATGGTCCAACCGTCGGGCATGGGCAAGGTATGGCAATCCGACCTGAAGTAGTTGAGCGTTCGGTCGATGCTCTTGAGGCTACGCATGGTAAGGCTTTTAAAGTTTTTGTAACTCCACAAGGTAAAAAATTAACACAACCTGTTGCTCGATCTATTGCATCGCATATAAAAAATTCTGAACACGTTATGTTTGTCGCGGGGCGATATGAAGGTATTGATGAACGAGTTCACGAAGAATATGCTGATTTAGAAATTTCTATTGGCGATTATGTGCTTATGGGCGGTGATCTTCCTGTAATGGTTATTTTGGAAGCTTCCTTGCGATATGTTGAGGGGGTCGTTGGTCGTAATGCTTCAGTAGAAGATGATTCTTTTTCTGGTGCATTTGTCGATTATCCAACTTTTACTGTCCCACCGCGTGTATGGCGTGAACGAGCAATTCCTGAGGTTCTTTTGTCAGGAAATCATGCGGCTATGGATGCATGGCGTACTACGGTAGCTGTTCGTAATTCTGTGATTCATCATTTTGATTGGGTTCGATCGCATGTACAATCGTCTCAAGAGCGAAAGTATGTAGCACAAGCGTTGCCACATCATTATGTTGCTTTGCTTCATGATGATGTTCTTGTACAAAATGGGGTAGTTGGTACCTCGTCCGTTACGTCTATGGATATTCATGATATTGCACGTTCTTCAAAGACATATGGAATTAAAGAATATTTTTTAGTTACGTCTCTTAAAGATCAGCAAAAAATTGTAGAGACTCTTTTGTATTTTTGGCATACAGCTGGTGTTGAATATAATGAAAATAGGTCTGAAGCTGTTGGAATTGTAGCGCTTAAAGAATCGCTTGCTGCAGTTTTAGAAGCAATTGAAAAAAAAGAAGGCGTTAAGCCGCTTGTTATAGGAACCGCTGCGCGATCAATTGAAGAAATTGAGCTTATTTCTTACCATGATCAGGAAATGGTCTGGAAGCAATCTCGGCCTGTACTCTTTATCTTTGGTACAGCAAAAGGGTTAAGTGAAGCAGTATTAAAGAAATGTGATTATTTATTGATGCCTGTTGAAGGATTTACTCAATTTAACCATCTTTCAGTTCGTTCTGCTGTTGCAATTATTTTGGATCGTTGGATGGGACTTAATCGTGCAAAGGCAAGCTAGGCAGGCGTTCTTTTTTTAGATATACTGTGTATTCTCTTGAGTGGAATACGATGAAATTATAATAACTCGGTTAAAGGAATCATTATGAGAACGAATAAATTTACCAGGGAGACCATTAAAGATTTTGGTGTTTCTGAGCGTAATTTCCCAAATTTTAATGTTGGAGATACGATTGCAGTATCGCAATGGGTTATTGAAGAAGATCCAACAGCAAAGGGAGCTGCTGCCTTAAAAAAACGTTTACAGGTTTTTGAAGGAGATGTTCTTGCTTTTCATAAAAGTGGGTCAGGAACAACATTTACTGTAAGAAAAATTGGTGCAAACAATGTTGCGGTAGAACGTATTTATCCTTATTATTCTCCTGTGATTGAATCTATTGCAGTTGTTACGCGTGGTGATGTGCGTCGCGCAAAATTGAATTATGTTCGTGACCGTGTTGGTAAAAGTGCTCGCATTAAACCGCTTGTTTTACCTAAAGAACAACGTGTTATTGTGGAAGCAAAACATGCAAAAGTTGCACAATCTCGTGTTGCTCGTGAAACAGAAGCAGTTGCTCGTTGTGCAGGTAAAGCTGAGTAATTTGCGTGATATTCCGCTCTCTCGAGATTTGTATTTTTAAGATAATATGTGGAGTAATTTTAGTTGGTTTAGTAAGTGGTTGTGGTACAAACATACGTAAACAGTTAAAAGAAACTCCGCACATCCGAGAGAGTTCCGTAAAAACAGTTATGCGAGGAAATGCTCGTGTTAATTGTTCGTCGCTTGTTAAAAAAACTTCTTTGATTAATGTAAAATCGGCACGTACTAGTTTGCATTCTTCTGAGTTAATTTCTCAAAAAAATGAAAAAAAGCAGCGTGTTAATACTATATCTCTTTCCTTTCCTTATGAGCATTTTCTACCGTTTGGTGCATCGCTCATCAAGCAAGTTGTTACTGATAATACAATTCATTTGATATGTACTTATGAGCCTCCACAGTCCCTAACATCAGTTGAAGATGTTTTTGTTTTACTTTATGAATGGTACTCTTGTGAGATGATGCGCAGTGGGTGGCAATCTGATTATCATTATATAAGTGATACAATTTTATGGTTGATTTTTACAAAACCAGATGGCACATTGATGCAGGTACTCTTTGAGCTTAGTAAAAAATGTAGTACATTTTCTTCGAGAATGATTTTTTCAGAAACGCTTATTGTGCAATATAAAAATTTATAAAAATGAGAGAAACATCGTAAGCACGTAATAGTACTAAACGATGTTTCTTATGGTTTACTCTTTGTTATGGTCTATTCTTGGTAACCGTCTTCTTCGTCTTCCTCTTCTTCTTTGATCATTTTAGCTTTTTTAATCTTTGAATTTTTTGAAGATTTAGAAGGACGTTTCTTAGAGGATCGTTCATCTTCCAAATTATCCAATCGATTTATAAGTTCCCGATTTTGTCTTCTGAGCTCTTCATTAGAACGCATCATTTCATCATATCTGCCATTATCTGATGAACCCGCATTACTTGGTTGTTGAACAACGACAGTTTGCGGTCTATTGGACGATGCCACAGCACTACCTACGATGAGACCAGTAGCAAGACCAGCTCCACCACCCCATCCACCTCCTCCACAACCGCCATGGGCTTTAATAGTACATTGCCCAATAACTAACAGCGTGAGCGTGTATACTTTTAACATTCTTTTATTCATAATAATTCTCCTTTTTATAATTTCTCTTTTTTAACCGTTTGCTTGATTAGCTTCAAGATGTTGTACTTTACGTTCTAGTTGCTGAATATAATCAGCTTGCTTATTGGTTCGTTTTTGTAAATCTTGTACAGCTTGTTGTAAATCTTCTGTATTTAAATTTTCAATGACGATTGTCTGAGTTCGTTGTGATAACGCGAGATCAGCAAGTAAAAAACCAGCACCAAATCCCCAGCCCCAGCCTCCATACCAACCACCGTATCTACCATGTCCATGTCCATAGCCATGTCCGCCGCCACCGTGTCTGCTGTGTCCACCACCTCCATGTCCACCGCCGCCACCGTGTCCAAATCCACCACGGCCACCACCGCCGCCATGTCCACCGCCGCCGCCACCGCGAGCTTCGAGAACGTTGTTAATTGCAAGTGCACTTAGTAATAATATACCAGCCATTGCAATTTTATTTCTTTTCATTTGGAACCTCCCTTTTAGAAAAAGAAAAATTTACACATTCTTAGTGTTGCAAAAAATGATATATAAATGCAATAGAATATCGACTAGAAGCTTAATTAAGTAATTTTTAAGCCTATTAATAATAATGAAGTTTTATGAGTTTTTTATGTCTTGCGCAAGTAGATTGAGTAATCCGGCTCCTTGAAAAAGAAGTGTATCTTGCTGACAATGGTTAAATTTTTCCAATGCTTGTTTAAGCTGCGTATAGTGTTTATCAAATGGAACATAGGAAACATGCTTGTTTGGATTGCTTTGTTTAATGCTTTCTACAAGATGTTGTGCAGTGATATTTGCAAGTATTTGTTCTCCTGCGCCGTAAATATCAGTAATGATAAGATGGTCAGTTGGAGCTTGAGCAAGTGTTTGTACAAAATCATCCCATAGATAGGCAGTGCGTGTATAACGATGAGGTTGAAATATAACAGTTAAGTTTCCTTTAGTTTTTTGACGAGCAACGGTAAGAGCATTTTTAATTTCAATAGGGTGATGCCCGTAATCATCGTAAATCGCGGCACCTTTGTAGGTTCCGTGAAATGAAAACCGACGATCAACACCTTTGAATGTTGCAAGGTGCTGTTTGATGTTTTGTAGTGGCATACCGATATGATGAGCAGCGGCGCAAGCGGCAAGTGCATTAAGAATATTATAGTGTCCAGCTAATGGTAGTGTTATTGTTGTTTGCAATTCTGTTTTATGGTGTACATCAAATGTTGTTGAATGTGGCTCAAGAATGATATTTGTTGCTCGCCAATCAGCATGTTCATCACATCCAAAAGTAATGAGACGATGATGTTTTTGTGGAATGAGTGTTTTGATAAAAGGATTATCGATGCCTATAATCGCAACCCCATGGAAGGGTAGGCGATCTATAAATTGCTGCATGGTATGCATAATATCATGGACATTGTTGTAGGTGTCTAAATGCTCAGGACTAATGGTAGTAATGATTGCGGCAGAGGGAAAAAGGTTAAGCAATGATCGATCACTTTCATCAGCTTCTGTTATTAAAAAACGTCCTTTACCATAACGAGCATTCATTCCAGAATCTGATAAGTGTCCACCAATTAAAAAAGTTGGATCATCACCATTTTCCAAAAGAAGATGACTTAGTAATGAAGTTGTTGTTGTTTTTCCGTGAGACCCTGTTATACCAATGCTGTACAAACTTTTCATAAGTTCAGCAAGCATAATTGAACGATGAACAGTCATGATGTTTTTTTCTTGTGCGCGTTTAATTTCAGGTGATTGTGATACGACGGAAGAATAGACGATAATGTCATAGTCTTGATTTTTACATTGATTTGTATCATTTCCTTCAAAAATGGAACATCCAAGAGCTTGTAATTGTACAATGCTTTTTTGATTATTATTTGAATCACATCCAGAAATGATGTGTCCTTGACGTTGTAAGACATGTGCAATTCCACTCATTCCTATGCCGCCAATTCCTACAAAATGGATACGCATTGTCTTATTAATCATAGAATTTGTACCTTTACCTTATTGAAAATGCTACTTTGATATAAAATAAAGGTTAGGACGAATTAATCAAGTAGTTTTTTCAAAAAAGTTAGTGTAGTAATTAATGCTTTTCCTTCTTCCTCCTTTAAAAAAGAACGTTTATTTTGTGATAAATTTTGTTCATGCGGAGAAGGTTCCTGTTTTTCCATGTCTGTTTTTACTGATCCTATGAGCGATTCTGATGAATAAATGCCATTTTTTTGTAATTTTTGAAAATATTTTTTTGCACCTGTAATTGTGTAGCCTTGTTTGTATAGAAGTTCTTTAATTTTTTCAAATTGAATCAAATCTTTTTGTTCATAAAAACGTTGTCCGCCTTCAGATCTATTGCCATACACATTAAATTCTTTTTCCCAAAATCGGATAACAAAACGTTCAACTCCTATTTCTTTTGCCAATTGACCAATGCGAAATTGTTTTTTTTGCATTCTCATGATTTTTTTACTTTCTTTTTAAAGGGCTTTTTATATAACAGTACTAGTCTAAAATATTCTTTTCTGTTAAGATTTTATGTGAGTTAATGGAAAAATAATCATGTAGTCGTTTAAATGAAAGAATGTAAGTATGAATATACGCCAGTGGATAGTCCCAATCTTATTATCGTTAGCTACCTATTTTTTGGCGGTTTCTGCGGTTCGACTTTATACGTACTATCGGTCAGGCTCTGTTGATCAAAGTTCTTTTGTTGCGCCATCGAGTCAAGTGGCTTATGAGCCATTGTGCAAAGTAGTAGAAATTGCTCCTCGTTCTCATGGGTATAGTGAGGATTGTATTGTTGTGACCACTGATTACGGAGCGGTAACAATCGATTCGTTGGGGGCGGTTATTTCTTCGATGGAATATATTCGAAAAACTAAAACAGGTGATGTGAATTTTATAACACTTGCGTCGGTAAAAAATGAACAGATTTTGCAAGGGGCTTTTTTGGTAGCGCAGGAAGGTAAAACTGCTTTGCAGTATGAGTTGATTGATACAAAAGATACTGATGCCGCAATGAGTTTGACGTATAAAGTTCACTCTGAAACGGGAATTATTGAAAAAATATTTACCATTGATAAACATCTTTGCAAAATTAATGTAAAAATTACTGCAATTCCTGCTCATGAAAAAACGATGAAATTACGTGTGATGTGGCCATCGCCAGAGATGGGTGAAATTGTTGAAGGTGATTATTGTGGAGCAGTTCTAATTGATAAAAAAGGTTCGTTTGTAAAAAAACAATTGAAATACCTTGATGATCAGGTTGGTTATTTTAAGCCTCGTATGTTTGGTTCTGATAATAAATATTTTGTACATGCTCTTGTGGGTGATGAAAATAATTTTGTGACGCGCGCGTATTATTCAATTGACAATGGCAAGGTGACATCAATTATTGAAAGTGCTTCTATTGCGCAACAAACATCTTGGTCTTTGAATTTCTACATGGGGCCTAAAGATATTCACGCTATGCATTTGGTGAGTCCTTTATTGGAAAAAACTCTTGATTATGGAATGTTTTCATTTTTTACCAAAATGCTTTTATATGCACTTGAAGTATGTTATGACTTTTTGGGTAATTTTGGATGGGCGATTATAGCTTTGACATTGCTTTTAAAGCTTGTTTTATTACCTTTTACTCTCAGGTCTGATGCTGTTATGAAAAGAGTAAAAGATCAACAAAAACAACTTGCTTTTGTTGAGCAAAAATTTAAGCATGATCCAAAAGCTCTTGTGGCAGCTCGTGAGAAACTTATGCGTGAAAATGGACTTGCAACAATGGGTGGATGTTTGCCGATGCTCATACAGCCTATTATTTTCATGTCTTTATCAGGGGCTCTTAATGGTTCAATTGCGCTTCATAAAGCACCTTTTATTGGATGGATTAAGGACCTTTCACGTCCTGATGATCATTATGTTTTGCCAGCGTTGTTGTTTATTGCAATGCTTACTTCCTTTTTGATGAATGCAGAAAAATTAGATGCAAAGAAGACAATAGGTATTACCCTAGCAGTGTTGGTTGGTGTTGCATTTATTGGAACTGTGATGTCTGCGGGACTTGCGTTGTTTATTTGCGTGAGTATGTTGTTACATATTGCTCAAACTTTTTTACAAAAAGTTTATAAATATGATAGATAAGATTCCATCGTTACAACGTCTTTGTAGAGCTTTGCAGCATGTTCCTTATCTTGCATCAAAAAATTTGTACAAGGTGGTTTCCTATTTTTTGACGGTTCAAGATCAAAAAGTTGAGGCATTGTGTCAGGCTCTTCGGGATGCGCGTAATAATATCATACAATGTCATGTTTGTTGTGTGTGGCAAGAACGAGGAACGGCATGTATTTTTTGCAACGATGCAAAAAGGGACCACTCTCTTATCTGTGTTGTTGAAACGTGGCAAGAATTGATTGCTATTGAAAAGACTGAAGGGTATAAGGGAATGTATCATGTGCTTGGGGGGGCGATTAGTCCTCTTGATGGTATAGGTTCTGAAGATTTGTCAATTGGTGTATTGGTTGCTCGTGTTGTAGCAGACGAACGGGTACAGGAAGTAATTTTCGCAACTAATCAGACTCCTGAGGGCGAAGCAACGGCAGCATTTATTGCTAAAAAAATTATAAAAGAAAACCTTAAAATTTCTTGTTTAGCTCGGGGTATACCTGTTGGTTCATGCCTTGAAATGATGGATAAATTGACGGTGTATAAAGCGCTTTCAGAGCGACGATTGTTTTAGGGTGAAAAATGTGTGCTATCAATGTTGGAATGATTGATGTTGTTTCAGAACGAATTGTACGAAGAAATACGTTGATTGATCTTATAAAACAAAAGTATCCCGGCAAAACGGGAAAGCTTTTTTTATGCGCTGATTTTGAGCGTCATTCATCACGTTTTTTGCAAGATAGCACATTTCATTATTTTTTCGGTATTGATGAGCCTGCTGTAGTTGCAATGCAAGATATTAATGCTTATGTATTGAATTGGTTTACTCCTTCGTACGCTACAGATCGCAATGTTTGGTGTGTACCAACGCATGATGCTGAGTTGCTTGCAACATTGGGTGTTGAAAAAGTTGAAGTAATGGGTGATGCAGTGCGAGGGTATTCATTTAATCCTTGGTGTGTTGAAGCACAGGTGAAAATGGTATGTCATGAATTAAAAAATGTTGTGAATAATGGTGGATTTATTTTTAGCGATATTCATGAGATATCGGCTGAAAAAAGGATTTTTTTACAGCAACTTGAGTTATTTATTCCAACATTAAAGACAGCATTAATTGATGTAAGTGATCTTATTGCATCATTGCGTCGCATGAAAAGTGAGCATGAACTTGAAGTTTTGTATGAAGCTATTTCGATAACTGCAGTTGCTCATCAAGCGGCAGCGGGAGTCATTAAGCCTGGAAATTCGGAAGCTGACGTTCAAGCTGCTATAGAATATATTTTTACAGAAAATAAAGCACGACCCGCGTATTCATCTATTGTTGGAAGTGGAAAAAATGCGACGATATTACATTATGATCAAAATAATCAATCTTTAGATCCAAAGGGCTTAACATTAGTTGATGCAGGAGCATCATTTGATCATTATTGTGCAGATGTTACGCGAACATATCCAACGTCAGGAAAATTTACAGCACGTCAAAAAGTTGTGTATCAAGATGTTCTCGATGCTCAAACATATATAGCTGAACAGGTTAAACCAGGAATGTTTTTAAGAAATTCAAAAGAGCCAGAGAAGTGTCTAACTTCATTAGCAAGAAAATTTTTTGCAGACAAGGGCTACAATCCTGAGGTTGATTTACCGCATAGTATTGGACATTTTGTGGGTCTTGATGTGCATGATGTTGGTTCTTATCTGGTTCCGCTTGCCATTGGCGATGTTATTACTATTGAACCAGGGTTATATTTAAAAAATGAAGGCATTGGAATTCGCATTGAGGATATGTATTGGGTGGTTGAAGATGGCTCTGTGTGCTTGACCGATGAAATTGGAAAAACAATTGCTGAAGTTGAAGCTATGATGCAAACGCCATTATATTGATTTTGTAAGTGATAAGTATTCTTGCTCATAAAATGGAGCAACGCTATGAATAGAAAATATATGTTTTTTTTGATATGTGTAGCAAATGTTTTGTTTGTTGACGCATTTGAACAAGAAAAAAACGTTCAACTATTTAAAGAATTAAAAACAATAACCTATGATGTATCGCAGATTGCTGGTGTGTCGCCATACAGAAGGGCTCTTGAATATTCCATGGGGTGTTCAATATGTTTAGAAAGTAAAAATTTTATTGAATATTATAATGATGCATTATTTATGTGCAGCAGTGTTCAACATTATATGTGTAAAAAATGTGTACCACGTTATATTTATAGTACTATCAATGCATCAAAAAATTGTCCGATGTGTAGAGCTGCTCCGACGGCATTGTATGAGTCCATACGTCGTGCTATGGAGTTTTCTGTTACGGGGTGCGGGGAAGGTGCTGATTTTTCTCATATGGATTTGAGTAGTATGATTGATTTTTTAGCTCGTCGGGGAATGAGAGGAAGATCAATTAATTTGTCGAAAGCAAATTTATCGGGTTGTAATTTATCTGAGATTGATTTAGTAGAAGTTGATTTATCAGGAGCAAATTTGTCTGAAACGACGATAGAGGGCGTAGTATTAGAGAATGTAAAATTGGTTGGTGCTAATTTTACCAATGCTTATGTAAAGGACGTACGCTTTATAGCGTCGGCAATGGCGGGCGCTTGTTTTAAAGGAGCATGTATAATAGATTCGCAATTTATCGATATAGCTGGAACTGTTGATTTCACAGGCGCGCTGTTTGAGGGTAATACGGGTGTTTTGAGGTAAGTCTAAGCTGTTTTGTGTTTTGTTTAAAAATTGCTCTAAATAAGCTTATTGAAGGTTTTTTATTGCATTGTGTATGGTAGGTATTGTAGAATAAAAATTGATGATTAACATCGTTTATAAGATGGAGGAATGTTATGAATAGAAAATATATGCTTTTTTTGATATGTGCAGTGAGTGTCTTGTGCGTATATGCATCAGAAGAGGGCAACAAAAATCAAAAAGCTAAAGATCAAAAAGCTATAACATATGATGTGTCGCAGACCATGGGGGGAGTGCCCTATAGAAGGGCTATTGAATATTCAATAGAGTGTCCTGTGTGTTTAGACTATAAAAATTGGAAAGAGTATGAAGAAGGGCCAACGTTTCAGTGTGGTTCTGTGAGGCATTATGTGTGTGAAAATTGTATAAAATATGTGGATACGTGTCCGTTGTGCAGATGTGCAGTTCGTGTTAATCCTGTGCGAGAAATGAGGCAACGAAGCGTGGTTCCTTCGGTAGAACCTTTTCGTTTGGTAGGGTTAATGCAAGCTGATTTGACGGCAGAATTCTTTCGTTCGGGAGGGATATGGAGACAACGGGGTGTGAGTAACGTAGCTTCTTTTGAAGTTTCTGCTGGTGATGTTGATGAATTTTTACGAACAGGAAGAGGTAATAGGAGGGGTTTTGATGGAGTTAATTTTGTCGGAAGATTGAATGCCTTGAGAGAGGCGGCAAGAGCGATTGATTTATCACAAGCGGAGTTACGTAATGCACAGTTTACAGGAGAGGATTTAAGCGGTGTTAATTTATCGAATGCAAATTGTTCTTTAAGTAATTGTGCAGGTGTAAATTTTAGAGGTGCTACTTTGGTGGGCGCAAGGTTTATTTATGCGGATTTACGAGGGGCTAATTTTGAAAATGTAGATGTAAGGGGAGTTGATTTTTGTTCTTCGAATCTTGAGGGGGCTCGATTTCTAGGTGCGCGCATAAAACGGTCAGATGCAAATTTAGGACAAGCTTCTAGTAAATTTTACAGTGCTGTTGGAGTTGATTTAACGGGCGCTATTATTGAAGAGGACGAGGAAGATCGCGTGGTTCCTTTGACAAATGACAGGTTGACGTTGGGGATTCCTGGTTTGGATCAAGGATCGGGTGTAAATTTTGATCAAGGATCGAGTGTAAATCAAGATGAGGGATCCTCTGATGATTTTTATAATTAGGCTGTTTGTGCTAAAAATTTGAAAATATAGTATTTGATCTTTTTAGTAATGTGGTTTACTCTATGAGGACCGTATTCTAAGCGTCTTTAATCATTTTGAGTAAAAATAAGCCGTAGTGTAAAAAATAGCAAATTATTTAGTGGGAAAGTTTCCAGCATATGGATATGAATAGAATTTTTTATCGTACTAAAGAAGAGTGTGTAGTCGGAAAAAAATGGAAAGTTTTTGATGCAAAAGGTAAAATTCTTGGTCGTTTAGCGACTGAGATTTCAGATTTTTTGCGCGGTAAAAATAAGGCTGATTTTGCTCCTCATAGTGACAATGGTGGTTATGCTATTGTAATTAATGCAAAAGAGGTAGTGTTGTCTGGAAATAAAATGACAGATAAAACGTATATAACCATTACAAGTTATATTGGTTCTAAAAAAGAATTGACAGCAAAACAATTGATGGAAAAAGATCCTGCGTTGATTATTCATCATGCAATTCGTGGTATGTTGCCTAAAAATAATTTGAGTGCACAATGGCTTAAAAGGCTTAAGGTGTATTCAGGTTCTGAGCATCCTCATAGAGCTCAAATTGAAGCTGCGTAAGCAAGCAAAGTAAAGCTTTTGTAAGGTAGTATTAAAAATTAAAAAAGCCTCTATGATTAGAGGCTTTTTTATTGGGAAAAACGAAGAAATTAATAGAATGGCGTTAGCAGGATGTGAGGTTACTTAAACCACAACATTTTAATATCTTTAAATGTTAAGAAAATAACGAGTGTGAGCATTAAAACCCAGCATGTCAGATGTATAGCGGTTTTAGTTTTTTCATTAATAGGTCTGCGAATGAGTGCTTCGATGGTGTAAGTAACGACTTGGCCGCCATCAAGTATAGGTAACGGAATAACATTAAGAACCGCCAATCCTATGCTGATTATTGCAAGTAAAAGTAGGAATTGCGTAAAGCTGTGGCGAGCTGTTTGTGAACTTGTTGCAATCATTCCTAAAGGTCCAGCAAGACCATCGGTTGATTTTTTTTTGAAAATATTTTTAAATGAAAGAGCTGTTGCTGTTGTAATTGAAACAGTTAGGTTATAGGCTTTTTTGATTGATTCGATTAATGAGAGTGGTTCAAGTGCTTTAAAGCTAAAAACGACTTCGAGAGAGCCAACTGTTTCATTGCCGATGACTTTTTCTTTAGGAGTTGTAATAAGTTCTTTTTCTTGATCGTTGCGAATAATTGTAAGTTTGAGAGGTTTGTTAGGATTTTCTTTGATGATACGTTGGAGTGTTGAAATGTTTTTATTGACGTCGATATCATTTGCTTTAATGATCATGTCATTGACAAGTAATCCATCTTTTTGAGCTGGTGAATCTGCTGTTCTGAATTCTTGAATGATAAAAGGTGAATTGTTTGCAGTGAATGGATTAGACGGCATTCCGGTGGTGAAAAGGTAGACAAATGCGCCATATGCAAAGATAAGGTTAAATGTTATTCCACCTAAAATAATATACATTTTTTTTAGATACGATGTTCCTGCTAAAGTTCCAGGAGTTGGTTGTGCTGTGTTGCCTTCAACGGGTTCAACGTATCCTCCTAAGGGGATGAGCGAAATAGAAAAATCAGTATTAAGAAATTTTCGTGAGATAAGTTTTGGTCCGAATCCAATTGAAAAATTATGAAATGAAAGACCGCAAAGGCGTCCTATAAGAAAGTGGCCAAGTTCGTGAAATCCAATAATGAAGCCTATTCCTGCTATTCCTGCACATATAAAAAAAGCACTTTGAGCAAGTTCAAAAAAATGCGAGGTGAGCGTTGGAAGTATTGTTAAAAAATTGAAATACATAAAAGTCCTTTGCTTTAAAATTATATTTTTGTAGGATAGTAGCAATATTGTGACTGTTAGTCTATTTTGTTGTTAAGGTGATTTCTTTATAAAGTGCCAAAGGAAGATTAACGTTTTAAGTGCGAAATTCTTTTTTGTAAATAAGCTTGAATAAATTTACGGAAAAGTCTTTCAGTCGTTGGTGTTCAGTTTTCCTTGAAAAAAATAGCAAAATAGGTAAAATGTCTATCTAGCTCCGGAAAATTGTTAATCCAGAAATTTCTATTTTCTGGGATCTTCATGGGTTTACGTGGTTTTTCACGGTGGTGTACTAGGTTATGTTAGTTCCTGGAATATTTTAATGTTAGGATTGAGGATATATGCCTACAATTAATCAGCTTTGTCGCTTAGGACGAATAAAAATTAAGAGTAAATCAAAGAGTATAGCTCTTAAGGGGTGCCCTCAAATCAGAGGTGTGTGTACTCAGGTTAAAACAATGACCCCTAAAAAACCGAACTCGGCGTTGCGAAAAGTTGCGCGTGTAAAATTGTCAACAGGTATTGAAGTGACTGCCTATATTCCTGGTGAAGGACATAATTTGCAGGAACACTCTGTTGTGTTGATTCGGGGTGGAAGAGTAAAAGATTTGCCAGGTGTTAAGTATCATATTATACGTGGTGCTCTTGATACAGCTGGTGTTGATAAAAGAAGACAATCTCGTTCAAAATATGGTGCTAAACGTCCAAAAGCTTAAGAAGGGTGTAATTCATGCCAAGGCATAAATCGGTTGAGTTCAAGCGTGATATTGGGGTTGATTTAAAATATAATTCCGAGCTGATTCAAAAATTTATTAACGTTATTATGAAGTGTGGTAAAAAGACTATTGCTCGAAAAATTATGTATGACGCTCTTGATATTGTTGTTGCAAAAAACAAAGGCGACAGGGAAAAGGGCTTAGAGGTCTTTTTGACAGCATTCGAAAAAGTAGTTCCTACAATAGAAGTTCGCGCACGACGTGTTGGTGGTAGTGTTTATCAAATTCCAGCAGAAGTTCGTCCTACGCGTGCTCGTGCACTTGCAATTCGTTGGTTGATTGAAGGTGCTGCTTCTCGTTCTGATAAGACGATGGGGCAACGTTTAGCGCATGAATTTATTGATGCTTATGAAGGCCGTGGTGCTGCAATTAAGAAAAAAACTGATGTGCATAAAATGGCAGAAACTAACCGTGCGTTCTCGCACTATTCTTGGTAGTGAGGTGAGCGGTGAGTAAGGATTTAGGCAAAATACGTAATATAGGTATTGCAGCGCATATTGATGCGGGTAAAACTACAGTTACTGAGCGTATTTTATTCTACACTGGGCGTTCACATAAAATTGGTGAAGTTCATGAAGGTGCTGCTACCATGGATTTCATGGAACAAGAAAAAGAGCGCGGAATTACCATTCAGTCAGCTGCGACTTTTTGTGCGTGGAAGGGATTTCATGTTAATATTATTGATACCCCTGGGCACGTTGATTTTACAATTGAAGTAGGTCGTTCTTTGCGTGTTCTTGATGGAATGGTTTCTGTGTTTTGTGGTGTTGCAGGTGTGCAGCCTCAATCAGAAACGGTTTGGAAACAAGCGACTCGTTATGATGTGCCTTCAATTGTTTTTGTAAATAAGATGGACCGTGTAGGTGCAGATTTTTTCAAAGTTGTTAATGATATTCAAAAACGTCTTGGTGGTCGTGCGATTGCAATGCAAATTCCTATTGGTGAAAGTGAAGATTACCATGGAATTGTAGATGTTTTAACAGGCAAAAAAGTTTTGTACGGCGATGAAGATAAAGGTGTAGATGTTCAGTGGGTTGATGCTGGTCCTGAATTTGCTGATAAAATTAAAGAACTTAAGATTAAAATTGTTGAAGCGGCGTGTGATTTTGATGATGCGCTTGCTGAAAAATATTTAAATGGTGAAGATTATACGATTGAAGAAGTGAAATTGGCGCTTCGTAAGGGTGTTGTGCAACGTAAGTTGTTTCCTGCTTTTTGTGGAAGTGCCTTTAAGAATAAAGGTATTCAACCGATGCTTGATGCGGTGATTGATTACCTTCCGTCTCCTCTTGATGTTCCGCCGGTTAAGGGTTTGATTCCTGGTACCGATAGGGAAGAAGAGCGTTTTCCAGATCCAAGTGGTCCGTTTGCGGCACTTGCATTTAAAATTATCACGGATCCTTTTGTGGGTGTTTTGACGTTCGTTCGTGTATATTCCGGTTCTTTATTGTCAGGTTCATATGTGAGAAATGTATCAACTGGCAAAAAAGAGCGTGTAAGTCGTCTTATTCGTATGCATGCTAACAAGCGTGAAGAAATTGATTCGCTTGAGGCTGGAGATATTGGAGCGCTTGTTGGACTGAAAGATGTTAAAACTGGCGATACAATAACTGATGAAAAAAATGAAATTTTATTGGAAAATATCGATGTTCCGGTAGCTGTTATTTCTGCCTCTATTGAACCTAAAAATAAAGGTGACTATGAAAAGATGGTCATTGCTTTAAGGAAAATGAGTCAAGAGGACCCTTCATTTAAATTTAATTACAATGAAGAAACAAGTGAAACAGTTATTGCGGGTATGGGTGAGCTTCATCTTGAAATTCAAGTTGATCGTTTGAATCGTGAGCATAAAATTGAAGCAGTTCAAGGAAAACCTCAAGTTGCGTATAAAGAAACGATACAAAAATCAGTAGAAGTTGAAGGTAAGTACATCAAACAATCTGGTGGTCGTGGTCAATACGGACATGTGTGGCTTAAAATGGAGCCACTTGAACGTGGAACAGGGTTTCAATTCGAAAATAAATTAGTTGGAGGTTCAATTCCTAGGGAATATGTTCCTGCAATTGAAAAAGGGTTGCAAGAGTCAATAACTTCGGGTGTGCTGGGAGGCTATCCTGTTGTTGATGTTAAGGCAATGGTGTTTGATGGTTCTTATCATGATGTTGACTCTTCTGAAATAGCGTTTAAAATTGCTACTAATATGGCTTTCAAATCAGGGATGAAGCAGGCTTCTCCTGTATTACTGGAGCCTATTATGAAAGTTGAGGTTGAGTGTCCAGATGAGTATATGGGTGACATTATGGGTGACCTGAACTCTCGTCGGGGCAGAATTTTGGGAATGGAAGAGAAGTGCGGTAATCAATGTATTCGTGCAGAAGTTCCTCTTCGTGAGATGTTAGGTGGTTATTCGACAACATTACGATCTATGAGTAAGGGTAGAGCAAGTTACTCTATGGAATTTGAATGTTATCGTGAAGTTTCAAAAAATATTGAGGACGAAATCCTCGGTAAAAAGTAAGTGTGCTATAAAGCAATCAGGAGTACCAATTATGGCAAAAGGTGTATATGATCGTAAAAAGCCGCACGTTAATATCGGTACAATTGGTCATGTTGACCATGGTAAGACAACGTTAACAGCGGCTATTACAAAAGTTTTGGCAGAAAGAGGTTTGGCAGAAGTAAGAAATTATGACCAAATTGATAATGCCCCAGAAGAAAAAGCGCGTGGTATTACTATTTCGACTTCTCACGTAGAATACGAAACAGATTCTCGCCACTATGCACACGTTGACTGTCCGG
>SXGT01020959.1_pt1 | contig 75925 bp, 57 predicted proteins | sample 3176221 | NCBI WGS metagenome assembly SXGT01 (sample SAMN11356862, study PRJNA531348) | freshwater metagenome | isolation source: freshwater sample F1-120 | place: China: Fuxian Lake, Yuxi | collected 2017-12-25
AGCTCAAATCTCCACAGCGGGTGAATGCCTCGAAGAGCTTCTTGACCCTGGGGTGCAGTGGACCATGCTCGTTGGCGAAGCGCTCATCCCAAAATTGCAGAAGGTCCTCCAGGGCGTCTTGGACGATCTCCTTGAGGGCGTTGGAAGCGGAGCGCGGCCGGTAGCCAGGTGCGCCCTCGGCGGGACAGGCGGGCATGCGGGGGCCTCGGAGAGGCTCAGGCAGCGGTCGCGGCGAGGCTCAGGCAGGAGAGCCAAGAGTAAAGGCTCCGGCCTTGCCGCGGCAACGGCAAAAAAAGCTCGGGTCGTGGAGCGGCTTGCCTGTTCGAGCCCGGGCGTCCAGGGACTGCGCACCTGCTGCCTCGCTGCTGCTCGCGGTGCCGGGTTTCCTCCTTTCCTCCCCGGCGGAAGGCGTGCGCCTCAGCCGCGAAGCACGGCAATGGCCGGGCATGATTTGCGCACCCAAGTATCTGAGGCTCAAGGACGTGCCGCAACCGCCCGCCGAGGGACCTACGGCCTCCACCCCCTCACCTCCCGCACCACCACTCCGTCTTCTTCCCCACTTCCGGCTGCTCCAAGAACGCCTCGATCCGACCCGCGCGGATCAGGCGGTCGCGCAGGCGCGAGAGGTCCGCTGCCGGTCGATTCCTGTGAAACAACGCCGCCACCTCGCTCCTTGTCATGCGGCTCGCTCTGGCCTCGGCGAGAGCGTCGAGGACCTTCTGAGTGTCGGGATGACTCACCTCGTCGCCGAAGATTGATCGCGCCGACTCCACCGAGTAGCGCCAGACCTCGCGCGCCGCGTTGAGATCCTCGACCGCGATCTCGGGCCACAGATCGAACGCCGCCGATCCCAGCGTGATCCGCTGAGGCGATCCCTGCGCCTGCGGCTCGTGGACAAAATCCCGCACCGCTCCGAGCCGCGCCACCAAGTCTTGCTCGACGCGCGGATCGACCGGCGGTGGCCAGGGCGGGCGAGAATCTCTTGGTAACGCTGAGCGATCTGGCTATAGATTCCACCTTCCAGATCGGTGGCGATCACCACTGTTCTCGGCGGCAGAGATCTGTTCAGCCAAACCCCGAAGGCGATGTTCAATACAAAGCCGGCACCGGCGGCGATCATCTGCCACCGAGTGAGGTTCGGCCTGGTTGATGAAGGCGAGGGGTCGTTCATGCTGCTCGGCGATCGAATCGAGAGGGCACGCTAAAATAGTCGAATACGTGACCGCCAGCGTCAACCCGCATTATTCAGGGTGCGTCCGTCCGGCTCTTTTCGGAAACAGGCGCGTGACGGCGAAGCGCAGTCCTCAGTCCGGCCTGTAGGCCGAGCCCCCGCGGCCTCATCGCCTTCATGGCGCTGCCGGCCAGGAATTTCTCCCCGGCCTCGGCGGCGCGGGGGCGACCGCGGCGCACGCCTTGCGCCGTAGAGCGCGATCCCCGTCCTCTCCCGCTCCTCGCGCACCTCCTCGACCGCGAAGCCCTGCTCCGAGAGCGCCGCCTCGAGCTCACGGCGGGACACGATCCACGCGTGCCACTCGAGGACGATCTGGTCCACGCGGCGGAGGGACGAGCCGCTTTCGGCCACTCGGGCAGCGGGCCAGGCGGGGGAGATCTTCCCAAGCTCCCAAGGTGCGCGGCAATGTGGCTTTCGAGGCCTTCGGCCTCGAAAGCCCAGGACACCTGGTGCGGCGGAGCCTCGATGGAGCGGAAGCGTCCCTGCTCGCCGAGGCCCTCTTCTTCACTCAGATCCCTGCCCCGTGGCGAGGGGAGCTTCGCCAGGCCCGAGTCGGCCCCGAAGCCCGCCTGCACCTGCTCCTCGACCTCGTTGCACAGCGCGCCGTTCCAGGGGTCGAGTTCGTGGACCTGCAGCTGGGCCAGGTAGGCCTCGGTCCCCTGCCCGACCCATGAGGGCCCGTTCACGCAACCCCGAACACGGGTCCTCCAACGAATGCCAGACCCGGCTCACTCGCAGGCTTCGTAGAACTCGCAGGTGAGCTGGGCCCCGGGACTGGAATCCGGACCAACCCCGCAGGGAAGGGGCGGAGGACCGGGGTCTACCGGAGCGACTACTGTCCCGAGGAACAGGTATCCGAGGACGTGAATCGCGTCCGAGCAGTCGAGCCTGCCGTCGCCGTTCGCATCGGCGGCCTGAAGGCAAGGTGGCCGCCTGCCATCGGCGAAAAGGTACTCAAGCACGCAGAGACCATCAGACACATCCAAATCTCCATCGGCGTTCGAGTCGCCGCGGTGGAAAGGAGTCGATTGGCACTCGTCTGGGACTCCGTCGTGGTCGCGGTCCTCGCTACGTGGCAGCCGCGTGTCATTGGACAGGAAGAGAATCTCGTCCCCCGCGTAACCGCTGACGAGGAGGTCGTGGCCTCCATCACCGTCGAGGTCACCCGCGACGATTTCCACGCCACTCCGACCGGCCGACCAGGGTGGAGGGGCGTGGAATCGACCGGCACTGTCGTTGAGGAACACCTGCACCGTGGAAACACTCACGTCGACCACGGCAACGTCGCTGCGGCCGTCCCGGTCCATGTCAGCGGCGACGAGGTTCAGTGGGGTGTAGCCAGCAGCCAGGGTACTGCGGGCACGGAACTCCCCATCGCCGTTGTTGAAGAGGACCTCGACGCGGTTGTTCCCGAAACGGATACCATCGCGCGGGATCGCTACAGCGAGGTCGTCATTCCCATCGCCGTCGAAATCGGACGTCGCCACGTCTGTGACCCGTAGAGAATCCAGGTGCCCTGTGAATGAAATCCGGAAAGGGGCGTCGAGGGTGCCGTCGCCGTGGTTGCGGTAAAGCCATATGCTGCCTCCCGTGTCGTCGGCCGTGGCTAAGTCGCTCAGGCCGTCACCGTCGAGATCGAGCGCGGCGAGAGCCATCGGTTCTTGTCCTCCCGGCAAAGAGTTCCATAGCCGGCCGAACTCCGCGTCGCCCAGGTTGAAAAGGATTTGCACTCGTCGCCCCTGCCCGTCCCCAAGCGCCAGGTCGAGGTCCGCGTCCCCATCCAAATCGACCGGCAAGAGCGCTGCGATCCAGCCAGAAGCCTGCAAACGTTCTGGCTTCGCGAAAGTGCCATTCCCCAGATTCCGGACGAAGGAGACGGTGTTCCCTTCCCCCAGGCCCGCGTGAAACGCAAATACGTCGGCAAAGGAATCGCCATCTACGTCGGCGACCGCGAGCCCGAAGGCCTCAACTCCCAGACCGACTCTGAGCAGGCGCTCGAATTGGGACTCTCCATCCTTGCGGATGGCGGTACATGTTTACCCCGTCGCCGCTCAAGGCCGCCACGTCGAGATCTCCCTCACCATCGAGATCGCCCAGGGCGATTCCACGCACCCTGAACCCTGGGATGCTCTGCGCCGCGCGGATCACTCCCGGCGCTTCTGACAGATAGATGCTCGTGTGCTGAGAAGTCCCGACTGCCAGGTCAACATTCCCATCAGCATCCCAATCGCCCGCCGCAATGCGGACCGGATCTCCATCGGTTCGGAGCGACAGGATCTCAGTGAGCTGCTCGGCACGGTCATTCAAGCGGAGAACAACTACGGGAGCGTCTCCTTGTGCGACCGCCAGATCGAGTAGCTCATCACCATCGAAGTCGGCGAGCTCGCCGGAGTGTGCTGTGTGCTTTCGGGCAAGCACCTGAGAGAGACGAAGATCCCCACCTGCTTGGTTCCAGAGGACGGCGATCGCTGGCGGGTTGCCTCCGAGTACGCAGAGATCGGTGGCTTGGTCGCCGTCGAGATCAGCGGCATAGATATGACGGGGTGCTGCAGGGGACGGAAGCAGGACCGGCTGCGCGAAGCTGAACGCTTCGTCCGCCACGTAGAGAGAGATGACCTCGTCGGCGGTTCCCCCCCCCGTCGCCAGGTCCGGTCGTCCATCGCCGTTGAGGTCGGCCACTGCAAGCGCAAAGAGCTCCGAGTGCCCCCCGAGCTTCCCAACGACCTTAAGCCGGCCGCTTCCCCGGTTCTCGATCAAGGAAATCCCGTTCGAAGCGTAGAGGAGGACGGCAATATCGAGATCGCCGTCGCCGTCGAGATCCGCGGGGACGGCCCGCGTGGGGGGGTTCGCAAGAGCCAGCGTCGCGCCGGGCTTGAAGCTCCCGGACTGGTCCTGTAGGACAGGCGTGATCCCACCCTCAGCAGGTGTCCCCGGTGGCGGGCGTCCTGAGATGATGAGATCCGGTTTCAAGTCTCCATCTAGATCGCCGACCGCCACAGCTTCCCCTCCAGCCACCTCCAGGGTCTTCTCCTCGAAGTGCATCCCGAGGTCACGCTGGAGAAAGACCTTGAAACTGCCCACCTGGTACGTCAAACCCACCAGGTCCGAGCGTCCATCCCCGTTGATGTCCGTGGAGAGGAATTCGGACAGGGGCGGGAGAGCCATCGGCCCCTTCATTCGAAAGCTGCGCGCCAGATCCTCGCTGTCGGGGATCCCGTTGCCGTTGCAATCTGCACCGTCCGCTCGTGTAGAGCTACCGCAGAGGATGATGAGAAGAATTGCCGAGATGCCGGGCAGCGCCGTGTATTCAACCAGCCCGGATAGCCCAACGAGTAAGTTCATGATCCTCCCCAGATGACTTGATAGATGGGATGAGAAGGCCAATCCCCACGCAGTGTCGATATAGACCTGCAGAATCTTTACGGGCTCCGAAGGGCCCACAACTCAAGGAGATTGGCCATGCGTCAGTCTACTCAGTCGGGGCTGGAAGGAACACAATCGCTTTGGATCTCGGTGACAAGTACTGCCACTTCTACACGCTGGACGCCAAGGGCGAGCGCGTGAGCGCGGGGCGGGTCCCCTCGGTGCCTGATGGGCGCCGGGCGCCTCTGGCGCGAGCAGCCGCAACCTTTCGCAGGCTTCAAAAGCGTCTCATCACTGGCAGCGTGCGGTATACACAGCTACCAGTGCCTCCCTGGAGCGAAGCACTACCGTCAGACGCCGATCGCTTTCATCCGCTGCTCGATCGCCTCGCGGATGTAGCCGTCCTTCGGATCCTTCGCGGTCGCAAGGAGCTGCAGGTAGAGGTGCTTCGCAAGCTCCTTCTTCCCAGCTGCTTCAAGATTCTCGCCAAGGAGGAACACCGCCTTGAGAGTGCGCGACCGCTCCCAGGGGTCCTCCGCGCCCATACCGCGGAGGATGACGCCAGCCGCTTCGGAGTCACCGATCGCCGCCAACGCCCACGTGGCAGCCATGCGTGCGTCCGCGTCGTTCTTGTCAACTGCGATCTCCTTGAGCATCGGGACGGCCGCGACGTCTCGGAGGTGGCCGAGTGCTTGGACAATCCCCGTGCGACGTCGCCCCTGCGCACGCGGCAGCGCGCTGCGAAGCTCCTCGGCCGCCGGGGCACCGATGGCCTCGAGCGCCATCGCTTGAGCGAGCGCCAGGTTCTCGTCGCCCAGGAGGCGAGCGAGGGCAGGCACGGATTCCTTCCCGCCAGCGATCTGCAGCTCACGGACAAGCATGAGTTGCACTTCGATGCTCAGCCCCTTGGCCAGGAGGGCCTCCCCCACCGCCTCGGCGAACAATCTGCGCATTGCGTCGTTGCCCGGCTTCCCCGCCATGAGGGCGAGGCCATGGAGCACGTACTGCGGGCGGAAGTCCTTGTAGGTCGGATCGCCAGCGTCCTTCACCAGCGACACAAGGGCGAGAATGGAATCTCGCCCTCCGGCCAGGATGGAGGCAAACACCTTGTCTGCCTCGGTGGATTCCGGTCCAGTAAACTTGCTTTCCTTGCCGGACTCGTCGGCATCCGGCATCCGTCCCACAAGCGCGGCAATGTCGTCTGCATTCTGCATGGCTTTCATCCCTTTCCAGGCGTCTCGTATCGATCAGAGGTGCCACGGCGCCCGCATAGCCTGGTAGGCCAGGCGGTTTGCCTGCTCGTCACCAACAATCTGTTCCGTCTGCGGATCGAAACGGATCTTCCGGCCAACTCGAATGGCAATGTTGGCGAGGTGAAAGGCCGTCGCGGTCCGGTGGGTCACCTCGGCATTGCCACCCGAGGGCTTGCGCGACTTGACCGCGTGCGCGAAGCTAATAAGTGGAGCGGGATCGGGGATCGCCTGCAACTTCTTTCGGTCCTCATCCGACAAGTCGTCAGGAGAGATTTCCCTCGGCTCCTTGCGATCGTAGGGCTTCCCCCACTCGCCGGAGTCAAACACCAGAGTGAAGCCGTTCGCATACTTCAGCTCCACCCAACCCCACATCCCGCAGACGTCTGGGTGGGCGGGCGGCGCATTGACGTCCACCTCCACCGGCGCGGTGTCGTCGAGACCCAATCTCCAGGTGAGTGGATCCAGGAAATGCTGGGCCATGTCGGAGAGCCCACCGCCCTCGTAATCCCAGTAGCCGCGGTGGGTGCCTCCACGGCGGTGCGGATGGTACGGCCGAAGCGGAGACGGCCCACAGTACAGGTCCCAGTCGAGGCTACCGGGAACGGGCTGGGGGCGTGCGTTAATGAGCCCACTCCATTCCTTCACCTTGAAGCCACCACGAATAATGAGCACCCCCTTGCAGCTCTTCAGGAGGCCACTCTTCATGATTTTCCGCGTCATCCGAGCCTTCGGGTCATTCGACTCCTCGAAGCGCCCGTAAGTCCCCACCTGCCAGATGCGGCCGAAGCGCCTGGAGGCGTCGGCAACCGCGCGACCCTCGGCAATGAAGCGCGTCATCGGCTTTTCGCACACAACGTCCTTTCCAGCTTCCATCGCGGCGATCGAGATCAACGCATGCCAGTGTGGCGGCGTGGCAATGGCCACCACGTCGATGTCCTTGCGATCGAGCACCCGCCGAAAGTCTGTATAGACCGTTCTGTTGTCCGCTCGGTCGAGCCACTTCACATCGCACGAAGCGAGCCGCACTGGATTGAGGCCCTTGAATCCGATCCCGTACGTGTACTCACCTCGACCTCCACACCCAATGAGCGCGGCGCCCACGCTCTCACTTGGCGGCACCTGTCCCTCGCCCCCCAGCACGTGCCGGGGAACAATGCTGACCGTGGCGGCCCCGAGCAGGGAACCTTTCAAGAATCGCCGCCGGCTCATTCCGGTCTGTTGTCTCATGACATATTCTCCTGGCTCCTCTGCTTACCGTGCCTGCGGTTGAGTCCTTCAAATCGTTGGTCTCGCAACTGTTGGCCTGGAGCTCAACGAACGCTGACCCCAAAGACTAACAAGAGGAATGTACTCGACGGTTGTCCCCAAGTCACGGAGCTAGGGGCGCAATCGAGAAGAATCCACAGCGCGCCGCGCTTTTCCGCGGAACACAGCAGCCTCGGCTGGTCCTGGGGTGCGGGAGGTGACCGTCAAGAATCTTCGGGTTGCAAGACCGGTGCCGGGGAATTCGATCAGGAACCCCCCTTTACCTCTCGAAGGGCCGCGTTTAGTGTCATTCTGGTTGCATTCTGACGACCTCAAGCACTGCCTCTGATCTCCACGGTGAAAATATGCAAAGCCTCGTCGTTCTGTTGCCCGGTATCGCCTGCCTCTTGACGCCAACGGCTCTGGCCACTGCCGAGGATCACCTCGTTCACTCGTGGAAGCGCCTCGCGCTGAGCGACGCCTTCCACGCTGAAGGCGCCAACCTTGGCGACTTGAACCGTGATGGCCAGAATGACGTCGTCGCGGGTCCGTTCTGGTACGAGGGCCCCGGGTTCTCAATACGCCACGAGCTCTATCCGCCGAAGGTCTTCCATCGGAACGGATACTCCGACAATTTCTTCGTCTGGGTGCGCGACTTCAACAAGGACGGGTGGAACGATGTACTTGTCCTCGGGTTTCCCGGAAAGGAAGCCTCGTGGCTCGAGAATCCCAGGGACGTGGCGAGCCACTGGAAAAGACACGTGATCTTCGCAAACGGACTCGACAACGAGTCACCGAGCTACGTCGACATCAACGGCGACGGCCGCGAGGAGCTCGTCTTCAGCTTCCAGGGGCAGCTCGGGTGGGCAGCACCAGGTCCCGACGGAGTCGAGAAACCCTGGCCGTTTCATCCACTCACGCCAAGGGGTGATTACGGACCGTTCACGCACGGCCTGGGCGTCGGCGACGTGAACCAGGACCTCCGGCTCGACTTGATCGAACGCACAGGCTGGTGGGAGCAACCGCCCGAGGGATCCCGGGAGCTCTGGAGAAAGCACTCGTATGACTTCGCGCCGGGCGGCAATGGCGGCGCGCAACTCCACGTGTACGACTTCGACGGCGATGGTCTGAACGACGTCCTTGCCGGCCCTCAGGCGCACGGCTTTGGCCTCAACGTGTTCAAGGGCCGACGCGAGGACGGCCAGGTGACGTTTGAAATTCAGCGTATCCTCGGAGCGTCTGGCGAGGAAAACGATTATGGCGTCGTCTTCTCCGAGATCCACGCCGTCGACCTGGTCGATATGGACGCCGATGGCATCAAGGACATCGTCACTGGCAAACGCTTCTGGTCTCACGGGGCCGCCGAGCGAGATTCACGCGGTCCACGAGTGCTCTACTGGTTCAAGACCCTGCGCGCGCCCCACGGCCTCGATTTTGTACCGTTCCTCATCGACGGCAACTCGGGGGTGGGCGTGCAGGTCATTGCGGGAGACTTGAACGGGGACAAACTGCCCGACGTGGTCGTCTCGAACAAGGCGGGCACGTTCGTGCACTTGCACAAGGCCCACAAGGTCGAACGAACCGAGTGGGAGGCATCTCTCCCGCGACCGTGGCCGGTCGTGGCCGAGACGCGAAGAGCTCGTCTCGCTCAACAAAACAGGGACCCGAAGCAGCCAGGCGATGGCGTTGACGTCTACCCCCACGCAAGTCTCCAGCCGGAGGATGCCGCCAGTGCAATGACGCTCCCACCAGGCTTCAAGGCGACTCTCTTCGCCGGAGAACCCGACGTCCTTCAACCGATTGCCATGGCACTTGATGATCGTGGCCGCCTCTGGATCGCGGAGGCCTATTCGTATCCGGAGCGGCAGAGCGAAGAGAACTGCCGCGACCGCGTTGTAATCCTTGATGACGTGAACAGCGACGGACGCTTCGACACGCGAAAGGTCTTCGCCGAGAAGCTGAACCTAGTGAGCGGACTCGAGGTTGGGTTCGGGGGCGTGTGGGTCGGCGCAGCGCCCCATCTACTGTTCATTCCTGATGCGGACTCGGACGATGTGCCCGACGGTCCGCCACAAGTCCTTCTCGACGGCTGGGGCTACCAGGACACGCACGAAACCCTGAACGCCTTCAACTGGGGCCCCGACGGCTGGCTCTACGGATGCCACGGCGTATTCACGCACTCGAAGGTCGGCAAACCAGGCGATTCCGACGAAAAGCGGCAGCGCATCAACGCAGGAATCTGGCGCTACCACCCAACGAGGCACGCGTTTGAGGTCTTCTGCCACGGAACAAGCAATCCGTGGGGTGTTGATTGGGACGATTGGGGCCAGGCGTTCCTCACGTCCTGCGTAATCCCCCACCTCTACCATGTGATCCAGGGAGCACGGTACGAGCGCCAGGCAGGGCAGCATTTCAACCCCTACACCTACGATGACTTGAAGACCGTTGCGAACCATCGCCACTGGATTGGGCAAACTCCGCACAGCGGTAACAACCGCTCTGACTTGAACGGCGGAGGCCACGCGCATTGCGGCGCGATGATTTATCTCGGCGATTCGTGGCCACAAAACTATCGCAACCAAGTCTTCATGCACAACGTGCACGGTCAACGCGTCAATGTCGACCGCCTCGTCCAGAAGGGTTCGGGCTACGTGGGCTATCACTCACCCGATCTGCTCCTGTCGAACGACCGTTGGTCGCAGATGCTCTCCTTTCGCTACGGTCCCGACGGAAACGTCTACCTGAATGACTGGTATGACAAGCAGGCGTGTCACACAAGGAACCCGGGCGACCACGACCGCTCGAACGGCCGGATCTTCAAGATCACCCACGTTGATTCGAAGCCCGTCAGACTTGACCTGGCAAGACTCTCTGACAGGGAGCTGGCCGAGCTACAGGTTCACCCCAACGATTACTTTGTCCGACACGCGCGTCGATTACTCCAGGAGCGCACTGGCAAGGGTCCGATATCGAGGGAAGCGGCGGCAACTCTCAGGAAAATCGCGCTCGAGAGTGTGGAGGAGACGCGCGGGCTACGAGGCCTCTGGGCACTCCACGCCACGGGCGAGCTGACCGAGGCCGACGTCCTCTCGTCGCTTCGAAACCAGAGCGCGTTCGTCCGCGCCTGGGCCATCCAGCTCTCCATGGAAAGCCGATCGCCCTCACCCGGCCTACTCACAGTCTTCGCGGAGCTGGCCCAAAAGGACCCTTCCTCCGTCGTACGGCTCTACCTCGCCTCGGCCTGTGACCGAATGGAGTGGAAAGACCGCTGGCCGATCCTCGCCGGGCTCATCAACCACCCCGAAGACGCACAGGACCAGAACCTGCCCCTCATGTACTGGTATGCCATGGAACCGCTTCAAGGCGACGATGCCGAGCGGGCGCTCGCACTGGCGGTCCGGTCGAAGTTGCCACCGCTTCCCGCCTTCATGGCGAGGCGAATCGCGGCGAAGGCAACGCCTGAAAGGCTGGCGCTGCTCGTCAAGACACTTGGCGAAATCCAGGACTCCTCCGTAAGGATCGCCTTCGCGAAGGCCTTGAATGTGGCGTTCAAGGGCCAGGGAGGGCTTGCAATGCCAGTCCACTGGGCGCAAGTTCGGGACGCACTCACCCCGGCGGCGGATGAGAGCCTCAAGGCGGAGCTGTCGGCACTGGCAGTGCGGTTCGGCGACCCGGTTGCGGTCGCAAGCCTGCGTGCGGTGCTTTCCGACCCGGAGGCCGACCTCGCGGGGCGTCGAGGTGCTCTCTCGAGCCTCGTGGAAGCCAAGGACAAGGGGCTTTCCGAAGGGCTGCTCGCCATCCTGCGGCGTGGCTCGGCGAAGGATGCGGGTTTTCGAAGCGATGCCATCCGCGCTCTGGCAGCCTGCGCGGACCCGAAGACTCCCCAGGCGCTGCTCGACATCTACGCATCGCTCAACGGAGCCGAACGTCGCGATGCGCTCGGTACTCTCACCTCGCGTGCTGATTTCGCGCTTCCTCTGCTCGCCGGAATCACCTCAAGAAAGCTAACAGCCGCCGAGGTCCCGGCCGAGCTGATCCGCCAACTCAAGAACCTGAAGGACGCCGAGGTCGACAAGCAAGTCAGAGAGGTCTGGGGCGCCTCACGCGATACCACCGAGGACAAGAAGAAGCTCATCGATCAGTACAAGCGGCTCCTTCAATCCACGAAGGAGCCCGCCGATCCGACGCTGGGCCGAGCCGTCTTCGCGAAGACCTGCCAGCAATGCCACAGCCTCTTCGGCCTGGGCGGCAAGGTGGGTCCGGAGCTCACGGGCTCAAACCGTGCCGACCTCGATTACATCCTCTCCAATGTGCTCGACCCGAGCGCGGTCATGGCCCGGGAGTACATGCCGAAGGTATTCGTGACAAAGCAGGGCCGCGTCATCACGGCGATCGTGAAGACGGAGGAAAAGAACACCTACACCGTCCTCACCCAGAACGAAACGATCGTGATCCGTCGTGACGACCTCGAGGACGTCCAGGAAAGTGAGCAATCGATGATGCCGGAGAACTTGATCCAGCCACTCAGCGAGGCCGAAGTTCGCGGCCTTGTGGCTTACCTCGCCAGCACAGCACAGACTCCAATCCTCGCCACGCAGGAAAACGCAAAGGACCTCTTTGGCGGCCGCGACCTCACCGGTTGGCATGGAAACATGGATCTGTGGCGCGTTGAAAACGGCGAGCTCATCGGGAAGAGCCCGGGGTTAAAACGAAACGAGCTCCTCAAGAGTGAGATGCTCCTGAGCGACTTCCGTTTGAGCCTGAAGGTCAAACTGACGCCGAATGAAGCGGGCAGCGGGATCCAGATCCGCAGCGAGCCGCTCGAGGAGGGCGAGATACGAGGTTATCAGGCCAGATTCGGAGAGGGCGGGTGGGGAACCCTCCACGAGCCGGGAGGCCGTGGCCTCCTGTGGGACAAGTCATCCGAAGCGCACGTGAAAATTGGCGAATGGAATGACTGCGAGGTCGAAGCGGTGGGCGCCCACGTCCGCACCTGGATCAATGGGCAACCCTGTGTTGACCTCAACGACCCCGCGGGCGCTCGCCAGGGCATCATCGCCGTCCAGATGCGCGCAGGAGGGCCGATGGAGATTCGACTCAAGGACCTGCGGCTCGAGGTGATCGGGCCAGCAACGGAGGGTCGGTAGCATCCCCGGAAGCGCCGACATTCTCGAACTTCGCCACCCGGGGTGAGCGACAATCGCGGGCAAGGTGATCGCCCGGCAAACCTCAGGCGGGAAGCGATGCGACGAACTCGACTGCCGAGGCAAACCTCTGGGCCGGGTTGCGGGAGATCGCCCTGGCGAAGTAATTGACCCATTCAACAGAAAGGTTCAGCGGAAACGTCGGCTGCGGCAGGGGACTATTCAACGCAGGATCTTCAGTGGCGAAAGACTGCGAAGTCTTCGTTTCCGGCAGCTCCTGCACCGGGATCTCGCCACCCATCATCTCGAGCAGGATCAACCCGAGTGAGTAGAGGTCCGAGCGCGCATCGGGCTCGGCGCCGCCCATCTGCTCGGGTGAAATGTAATCACTCGATCGGTCCCGCTCGCCTGCAACTGCAAAGCGGTCGAAGAGGCTGGAAAGTTGCTTCAAGTTCGAGAGCCCAAATGGCGCCACAAGGAGCCTCTCTGGACCCCGAGCCCCCTCGGCGACGCGGATCGTCTCCGGGCTCAATCCACCAGAGACGATCCCACGCTCGTGCAGAACTTTCAAGGCGTCAGCCGCACCGTGGATCAACGCAACCGCCACGGTGCGGGATAGCCCACCTTTGCGCCCAAGAAGAGTGCGAAGCGAGACAGAATCCACAAGCTCGGTGACCACGTAAACGCACTCATCGTTGTAGCCGAGGTCAATCACGGCGATCAGGTTTGGGTGGCGAACGCCCATCGTCCTGGACTCCTTGCGGAAGGCATCGAGGAGGCAGTCCCGGACGACGCCGCGGCCAGTTCGCCACAGACGCAGCGCGACGCTGGCTCCAGTGCGGAGGTGCGTGGCGCGGTAAACATCACTGCCAAAGCGGCCCGGCGCGACCCATTCATGGATCTCGTAGGTCTCATCGAGAACGAGCCCGACCCAGTTGGAGGCATGGACTCGAATCGTGCGCGTGCCTCCTCCCGGCGCTCCATCGACGCGGACCGTTGGCAGGCCAACGAGAGCCCTTGCGAGCTCTCCAGCATCGGCGTAACGGCCTTCGGGTTTCTTGTGAAGACAACGAGCCACCAGATCCTCGAGCTCCTCGGAGACCTCGGGTCGAAACGACGACAAGGCCGGTGCTGGCATACTCGAGTGGACGCGGATGAGCTCCAGCGGATTTCGGCCCGTGAACGGCACCTTGCCCGCAAGCGCCTCGAACAGGATCACGCCGAGTGAATAGATATCGGCGCCCGTGGTCACGGCATGGCCCGCGGTCAGCTCCGGAGCCATGTAGAGCAACGTGCCCAGGAATTCGCCCGTGGAGGTTAGTCGCTCCCCCGGCCGATCCAGGATCTTCGCGATCCCGAAATCAAGCACCTTGACTTGTGAACGCTCCTTGTCGATTCGGTGAAGGTAGATGTTCGATGGCTTCAAATCGCGGTGCACTATGCCCTTCGCGTGGGCCAGTGCGAGGACCTCACACACCTCTCGAATGAGCTCAACGACCCGCTCGGGCTGGCCAAACTTGCCGGCCCGGCGAAGCTCGTCCAGGGTCGAGCCATACAACCGCTCCATGGCGATATAACTGAGCCCTTCCGGATCGCGTTGAAACTCCAGGACCTTCACCACGCCGGGGTGATCCAGCGATGCGGCCGCCTCGGCCTCCACCTCGAATCGCTTCTGCGCGGCGCTACTTACAAGACCATGACCGGAAAGCTCAGACTTCAGGAGCTTGATCGCCACGGGCTGAGCGTCTTCAATCCTTGAAGCTTCGAAGACCTTGCCCATCCCGCCTTCCCCAAGCAGGTTTCCGAGACAGTACCGTCCGCTCAGCACACGACCGGTTTCACTCACCGCTCGCCCCTCGTAGACGAGCACATCACTATCGGCGGGGCAAACAAGCCTCTGGTCCTCAAACCGGCTGCTGCAAGTGAAGCATCGGCGCATAAATTTCAGCATAACACACAATGAGCCATGGATGGGCAGCGCCCCTTGGGATACCATGATTCTAACCGCCATGGGTTCGATAACGCCGCCACCAAGGAGCGAGGAGTCGATTCGCTGGTTCTCTTCGTAGAATTGGGTCCTCTCCCTGGGGCCCGGAACCGTGCAACCGCAACTCTCTTTGGATACAGATCATGCCCCTATCTGCAGTCAAGGACTCCCTCAAAGCACGCTGGGACCGCCTCCCCGAAGAGGCGCGCCACGAGATCAATACCTACGAAACTGAGCTGGACCGCTTTATCGCGGGGCAGGTCATTGACAAGGTGTTCATGGAATTCCGGCTGCGCTTTGGCACCTATGGCCAGCGTCAACCCGGGATTCAGATGCTCCGCATCAAGATCCCACTGGGGATGCTCAACAGCGAGCAGTGCGAGGTCCTTGCCGACTGCGCGGAAGAGTATTCGGACTCGATCTGCCACGTCACGACTCGGCAGGACATCCAGCTCCACTTCGTGGAACTACTCGACACACCCAATCTCTTCCGCAGGCTGGCGGAGGTGGGCATAACGACCCGGGAGGCCTGCGGCAACACGGTCCGGAACGTTACCGCTTGCCCCTACTCGGGCGTCTGCGCCGACGAACCCTTCGACGTCTCTCCCTACGCCAAGGCCATGGCCTATTTTCTCCTCCGCCACCCCGATGCGCAAAACTTTGGGAGGAAATTCAAGATCGCCTTTTCGGGCTGTGCGCAGCACCAGTGCGGCCTCGCCCGCATGCACGACATCGGGTGCGTGGCCCGGACACGTGTCGTTCATGGGAAGACGGAGCGTGGCTTTGAGTTTTTCGTGGGCGGCGGCCTGGGCGCAGTACCCCACCAGGCCCGGATCCTCAGTGACTTTGTGCCCGTCGACGAGCTGCTGCCGCTCGCACAGGCCATAGCCCGGGTCTTCGCAGCCCGAGGTGAGAAGAAATCTCGAGCCCGCGCCCGAATGAAATTCCTCGTAGATGCCATGGGCATCGACGACTTCAAGAAGGCCGTCCTGGAGGAGCGTTCAAGGCTCCCGCACGATCCACGGTGGACAGGCTACGTGAGTGAAGCGGAAAGGTTTGCTGAGAAGCCGCTCAAACCAGGGAAGGAGATCGACTGGTCAAAGCAGCCGCCCATCGAAGGGAAGAAGTGGTCCGAGTTTCTCGCCTGGTATGCTGCAAGCGTGCGACCCCAGAGCCAGAAGGGCTACTCGGTCGTGACGGTTTTCCTTCCGCTTGGCGACATCACTTCCGACCAGTTTCGAGGCCTGGCACAGATTTCCCGAAAGTACGTCAACGGCACGATTCGGACCACCGTCCCGCAAAACTTGATCCTTCGCTGGGTCTCAAACTCGGATTTGCCGGAACTGCACGGCGACCTGAAAAAGCTCCAGCTGGCGCTGCCGTTCGCCGACACCATCGCCGACATGACAGCGTGCCCTGGAACCGACTCCTGCAAGCTTGGCATCGCCTCGTCGCGAGGTCTTGCGGGCATTCTCCATCGAGAGTTTCTGGACGACCTCACGAAGGGAAACAACAGCAGTGCTCCGGGCGCAACACCCCGAAATGATGTGATCATCAAGATGTCGGGTTGCTTCAACAGTTGCGGACAACACCACGTCGCCAACATCGGGTTCTTCGGATCCTCGAAACGGGTCGGCCAGCGCGTTGCACCCGTCTTTCAAGTCATATTGGGCGGCACGACGGAGAACAACGCAAACTCCTATGGCCTCATGGCGGCGAAAGTGGCCGCACAAAAGGCCCCGGACGTCGTCCGCAAGCTGACGAAGCTCTATGACACCGAGAAGAAGGTCGACGAGAGCTTCAACGCCTGCATGGCTCGCCTTGGAAAGGCAAGGATTCACGAGGAGTTGGCTGAGTTTGGCGAGATCGGCAACGAAGAGCAGTTTTTCCACGACAACCGCCAACCCTGGGATTACGTAAAGCACGTGGAAGCTGGCGAGTGCGCCGGCGAGGTGGTAACCCAGGCAGAGTTCTTGCTCGACTCGGCCGAGCGCATGGTATTCGAGGCGACGCTTGCCCTCGAGGCCGGAAATGCGGCCGAGGCAGCCCAGCTCTCTTACAAGGCCATGACCTCGGCGGCGGATGGCCTCCTTTCAACCCAGGGCCTACTTCTCTCGGACAAGTACAATACTGTGGCGGAGTTCAAGACTCGGTTCCTTGAAGTTGGAAGGTTCTTCCTCGGAGTCGGAGAGTACTTCATCAAGGCCTCGCTCCATGATTTGCCTTCACTCCCCCTGGAGAAGTGTAGGCAACTCCTCGAGGAAGCCAACCTCTTTGTCGAGGAAGCCCACGTCGTCTACGGCCGCATGGCCGGATCTGCCACCAAGTAATCGCAAACTCAAGCCAAAGAAACGGTAGCGCCAGTTGACCGAGCCACTGACGAGCCCCATGGGCCTTGAAAAAATCAACGTCAAGTTATTCGCGGATGCCCCAAGCGACTTCGACTACGACGTGCTCCTCGCCATTTTCGGGAGGTGGAGACTTGAGCCTGGCGAGGAAATCATGGACCTCGCCGACTACGCCCACGTCGACCATGGCCCCAATTGCCTGCTGGTTAGCCATCGCTGGCACTTCGGGATAGATCTTGCGCAGGGCAAGCCGAGCTTCATGCTCTCGGTTCGCAAGGGTCTTTCCGGCTCTCCAGCCGAAAGGATCTCCCAGGCGTTGCGGCTCCTTGTGGAGAAGACAAGGCGCCTCTTGAGCGAGCCCGATTGCCCCGGGACACTCAAGCCCAGGTGCGGCGAGATCGAGATCGTGCTCAACGATCGCCTGGCGGCCCCCAATACCCAGGAGACTGGACTGCAGTGGCGACCCGGCCTCGATCAAGTGCTCTCAAGGCTATACCGCTCAGGAGATCTGGAGGTTTTGGCCGAACAGGACCGCTCCCGGAGGCCAGGCTGGACCGTTCGATCCAGAGCTGGCGCCTCGTTGAGTCTTGAGGAGCTCTGGCAGCGACTCCAGTAGACTCGCTACAGCAACGACAGATGATGTTCGAGGTGTTTGATGTAATCCTCGGTGAGGAAGCGGAGGGTGACAGCCTCCCGGCCTCCAATCCGACAGGGAGTCTTGAGTCGATCGGCCAGGAGTTGCTCGATCACGCACGCCATGTGGAGGCTGATGGAACGCCACAGGTCGATGAGAAGATCCCAGTCAGCGTTCAAATAGTCCTGCACTCGTACCCAGGCATCCTGGTCATGGCCAGGAAACTCGAGACCACCAGTGCCGACTTGAGCCCTCACAAGACACTGGTGGGTGTTCAGGGCTGAATCGCACAAGTGGCCCAGGATCTGTTTCTTCGTCCACTTGCCCAAAGCTCCAGGCTGACTGACGTCGGGCTCGCGCCTGTCTCGTAACATGGCCCCGCGGATGCGAACCAACAGACGCAAATTTTCGGCAGCTGTTTTCATCGATGTCAACTCAGAGAAAGCACGTGGGACCGTGCCCCCGATAACCATTGAGCGCCTCCCCCGGGGAATTGGAACTGGCCACCTGCAACACCCAAAGCCCCAGAAAGGTCACCCGCTCGAGAGGGCATCGGGCCAGAAGCCCGGCCTCTGTCCCAACATGATGAATCACGCCTTAGGGCATACTGCATCAACTTCAACCGCACCATGCTGGCTGCTCCTGAAAAAAGAACACGGCTGGCCACATTCAAGAAGACCTCAGAGTAGGTGGTTTATTCGAGTTCTGACACGGGTCAAACCAGAATTCCCCCCCCACGGCATCTCGTTCGGGAACAGAAGAGGGCCAGATGCAGCTTGAATCTTGGAAGGTCCCGTGTTAACGAAGAGGACCTTTTTTGATTACGAAAATCCACTGGAAGCAGGCTGAAGGTCATGACCCGCAGAAGCAGAAACTACAAGTTCGCCTGGAAGAGCAAGAAGGCCAACCACGGACGCAAGGGCGCTCGTGGAAAGAGCAAGAAATGGGGCAAGAAGAACTGAGCCGGCATTGCCGCCCCGCGGATTAATCCTGCCAGACGAGGCGGCACAGCAAGTTCGTGAAGGCTTCCCCATCGTGGAGCTGAGTCTGGTTCCCGGGGCTGGATCTGCGGCTGAGCCAGGTCGGCCGCTTCATCTCCTCGACAGCCACGGTGGCTTGCTCGCAAGCGGCATCGCAGACCCGGAGAACGAGGTCATCCGGGTCCTCTCCAGGGACGCGGTTGATTCGTTTGACCTTGCTTTTTTCCGCCGCCAAGTGATTCGGGCGATGGAGCTTCGTAAAGCCCTGGGGCTCGTGGATGGCCGATCGGCCTATAGACTGCTCAACGCCGAGGGCGATTACCTCTCCGGCTTCGTCGCCGATGTCTATGGGCAGTTCGTCGTCCTCTATGTTTACTCGAAGGGCCTGATCCAGCTGGGTCGAATCGTTGCGCAGGCCATCGCTGAGGTGGCGGCACCCAGGGGGATTATCCTCAAGGTCCGACCCAGGGGCGGGCCCGCACCCGGCAAACCCAGGCAAGAGATTCTTGGCGAAGAGCCTCCGGAGAAACTCGTCGTGGAGGAGAACGGCGTTCCGTTGGAAATCCACCTCCTCGGCGGACTCAACGTTGGCCTCTTCACGGACATGCGGGAGCACCGACTCGGGCTCGGACGGTTCGTGAAAGATCGACGGGTGCTCAACACCTTCGCCTACACTGGCGCCATCTCGGTGGCAGCGGCGCGGGGCGGAGCGGCGCAGGTCACAAGCGTCGATTTGTCTTCGGGGGTTCTCAAGTGGGCAAGGGAGAACTTCCGGCTTTCAGGGCTCGATCCCGAGGATGCGCGCTATCGTTTTGAGACGAATGACGTGATCCGGTTTCTGAAGGACGAGCGCACCCGTGGTGTTACGTATGACACGATCGTGCTGGATCCCCCCACCTACTCTGCCGCACGGGCCGCTGGATGGTCTATGAAGAACGACTATCCCGACCTCATCGCTCTGGCGGCTGCGCTCTTGCCTCGCGAAAAAACTGGCTTTCTCTGGGTCTCGGCCAACGTGCACCGCTCGAGAGCACTCTTGCGGCACATTGAGGAGGGCTTCGCCAGGTCCCAAAGGGAGGTGAGGCTCCTCCAACTCGGTGGCTTGCCACCCGACTACCCCACCCTCCTGGAATATCCGGAAGGCCGCTACCTGGAAGTGTGCTACCTGGAAGTACGGTAGACTGCTTGCTCAAGGATGACCTACTCCCCCTTGATGTCCGTTGCTTTTCGTAGTGCAATTGCAGCCTGTTACTCAACCTGAAAGGATCTTCCATGGCCATTGCCCTCTGCGCTTCGTGTAAATCCCGCGTGGAAGAAGGCGCCGTCCGCTGCGTCAACTGCAACGCCGACCTCGCCCTGCCCGGTACGTTTACCCAGGTGCTCGGGTGGGTTATCGTCGCGATCTCCACGATCCCCTTTGCCGTCAGTGAGGTCACCACTGCCGAGCGCGACTGGACACCCCTTGTTCTGGGCGGACTCATTGCCGCATTCGGTTTTGTCATGGTGTTGTCGGGGCGAGCCAGGAACAAGGCGGCGACGAACCCTGTGATCATCGAAGCCAGCCCGACCACATCCCAGTCCCAGTGAACAAATCCCCGCGGTTGCGTTGCGAGCACCGATGGATCGGATAGAGGGAACAAAGGACAACAACGAGCTCGATGAGGTCGCGAAGTGGCCCCGAGGAACTGTGGCGTGGCCTCGCGTACTGCCGGAGCCAGGATGGGCCTACCCAAATAGGCTCTTATTCCGATTCCCCCCGGCGCAGCTCGTCAGCGAAGACTCTCTTGAGCCACAGGGGAATCACTCGCAACTTCCATCGCGGACCGAGGATCCGATCGTTCAGCTCATCGCGCTCCGCGAACGCCGTCCAGCCCGCCGAAGTGAATTCGCGACCAGGGTTCCAGGCGGTGCAACCAATAGGCTTCGCCCTGTCATGCACGAGACACCGAGTGCCCTCCAGAAGAGGGCAGTCAAAATTCTGCCGACGAGTGCTTTCCTCAACCTTTCCGAGCTCACGACGCAGCCTCTCCACCACGTCAGGCAGCTTCGCTCGCAGCGCGGGATCACTCCGGAACGCTCGGGCGATCGCCTCTGCTTCCAGCGGCGAAATGCGCATCTGATTGAGCCTCCGAGTACAACAGAGGTGGGCCGGCTGCCCCCTGTGGTACCTGGGGTCACTGACAAGGCAGGCCAGCTCCTCAAGGAGTGGACCGCGGATACCGTCAAGCTGCCGGATCGCGGAGTCCAACTCCTTTTTCGAGATAGCGCCCCTTCTTGGATAAAAAGGTCTGTTCGCCATGGCTCCAGATTCTAATCGCAGCCGGCGGTGGAGCGACATCATCGAGCGAGCTGCCAGGCTCCGAGCTTGCCTCTTCGGATCCTTCGGGGCAGAGCCTGTGACCAACGCCTACCGGCTCTTGAACGACTCGGGCGACGGCGCCGAGGGGTTCACAGTAGACGCCTACGCCGGTTTCCTCGTCGTGCAGGTACTCGACAGCATGGCGCTCCAGTCCGCGCCAGCCCTCGTGGAGGCTCTCGAGAAAATCCTCCAGCCCCGCGGGATCGTGCAAAAACTCAGGTACCAACAAACGGAGAGAGGCCGGGTGCCCGGCCAGATTGTCCAGGGCGAGTCGCCTCCTTGCGCCCTCGGAGTGCTGGAAAACTCGGTGCCCCTTGAAGTCGAGCTTCTGGAGGGTCTTCACACCGGCCTCTTCACCGACATGCGAGAAGAGCATGCTCGCATGCGACAGCTCGCGGTCGGCCGGAGGGTGCTCAACACATTTGCGTACACGGGGGCCTTCTCGGTGGCTGCTGCGCTCGGAGGCGCGACTTCGGTAACGAGCGTCGACGTCATCGCCCGACCCCTCGATCGAGCAAAGCGCAACTTCGAGCTCTCGGGCGTTGAGACAACGGCACATCACTTCGTTCGGATGGAGGTGATCGAGTACTTGCAGTTGGCCAAACGCCGCGGCTGGACCTTTCAAGCCATCGTTCTCGACCCTCCGACCTTCGCCACCTTCAAGTCGGGCCACTGGTCCGCAAAAACGGGGTACAAGCAATTGCTCCAGCTCGCACTCGGCGTGCTCGATCCTGAAGGTCTGTTGTGGGCCGCCGCCAACACCGAAAGCATGCCCCCGGAGCGCTTCGAGCAGCTCATCGGCCATGCGCTCCGGGAGGCGCGGCGCAACGCTCGGGTAATCGCCCTGGGCGGCCTCCCTCCCGACTACCCGACACCGATCGATAATCCCCAGGCACGTTACTTGAAGGTCCACCTGCTACAGGCCTGATTGCAGGAATATTCCTGCTGTTTGCCCCGTTTTCCGGCCTGGCCTATACTTTGTCGTGACTCAAGACAGAGTCGTGCCCGGCCAGGAAGCCTGGCCGGGCCCGGTCGAAGTGTGGTCAAGGACCACCGGTCGTTCTTGTTACTCCGCGAGCAGGCATTTCTTGAGCCCAGTAATTTTCCCTCCGTTCCCATGCGCGTAACTCAGACAAGCCTGAAGGCGCTCAGCTCCGGGTGGGCGAGGTTTCTTCTTTGGTACGAAGGCCACAAGGTCCTCACGCTGAGCATGCTCAACGCGCTGACGCTCTTCGTCTTTGCCTCTCTCGTTTTCATTGTCTGGGCGACCCAGCCGCGCGAGTCTCAGGCGCTCGAGAATGCAAGATCCAGTAAGTCCCCGGTGGTCGAATCGCGCAGGGCGCCACCCACACTCGCCGAGAAGACTCGACCCGGGGTCGATCCCGTGGCCGCCACTGCCTCATCCGCCGCAGCAGAAGACCCACAAGCCTCACAACGAATCGGGGTAAGAGAATATCAGGTCGAGGTGCGTCGGGCCCGGAGATTCTTCGCGCAGGCGGAGGCCCCACCCGTGACCGGAACGAGGAACGTTACCGAGCCAGAAGATGAAGAGAGTGAGCGAGGGGACGAGCCCGAGTCGCTCGCCCCACGCGACTGAGTATCGCCCACCGCAAGTTAGTGCCTGAAAGTACAGCCCTTGCGCGGTACTTACCACGGGTGTGAGGGGGGAACGTGGCCCCCTCAAATGTACCGGACGCCTCCAGCGCAGATAGTGACGTTTCGTTGATCAGGACGTCCTGATCATGGCCGCGAGGTATAGTTCGGCGCGAATTCCCTTCAAGTGCCGCAGGCAATCCTTGCACTTGGGTAAGAAGGCTGTCCTCCCTTGTCACGGCAGCGCACCCACTGCCTTCAGATCCACAGGCTCGAAGTCGTCCAGCCATGCGATCGGAAAGCACATGAGCTCGAACCATTTCGACTTCGCTTTCCCGACGAACTCGAGCTGCCCAGCCAGAGAGTCGCCCGTCTCGGGATCGCGCAAGTTTCGGATCTTCTCCCAACGGGCATCCGTCGCGTTGAGCTTGCGGTGGTCTTCGAAGGAGTGATCGCGGCCGTCGAGGTAGGGGCGAAAGTCGGCAATGAGCCCGTTTTGCGTTCGGTAAATGTAGAGGTCCATGCGTTGATTCCTGCTGCGTTTGTGGTTCGGCGGATGAGGCGAACAGTATATACCGCACGCGGGCAGTGATGAGACCTTTTGCAGCCTGCGAAAGGTTGCGGCTGCTCGCGCCAGAGGCGCCCGGCGCCCATCAGGCGCCGAGGAGGGGGAGGACGCGTGTCGCGGCCGTCGTGGGGGAGGGTCCGCCTCCCCCACCAGCAGAAACGAGCAGCAGACTTGAGATGGTCTTCCTCTGCCCATTCGGAATGTCTCATGTGTGGGCGCGCGAGGTATAGCAGCCGAGCCGATTCCTGGTAGAGTACGCGCCCCATGGAGCACGACAGCAACCCCGCATCCGAACAACGAACGGAACGGAGTATTCTCTTCTTCACGTGTGCTGCGCATGCGTTGACACACATCTACATGGTGATCTACTCCGCCGTGATCGTCAGGATGAACCAGGACTTCGGCGAGAAGGTCTACTGGTACGCCACGATTTGCGTGATCGTCTTCGGCATGGGCTCGATTCCAGCAAGCTATTTGGGAGAGAAGCTCGGGGAGAAGAGGCTGCTGGTCGCATTCTTCCTCCTTACGGCGGCGGGTGGCGCGTCGGTTGGGCTGGCTCATAGCACATGGCAGCTTGCTTTCGGAATGACGCTCCTGGGGCTTGGAGCCAGCATTTTTCACCCGGTAGGCAACACGTTGATCGCAAAGGGCATCCGCCTACCAGGTCGAGCCATGGGTGTGAACGGCCTCTGGGGGAGTATTGGCGAGGCGATCGGCCCCATCCTGGCTGGCGGCCTGACGGCCTGGCTCGGATCGTGGCGTTATCCCTACCTGGTCTTGACACTTCCGACTCTGGCAATCGGCTTGTGGCTTGCTGTCACCCGGATCGATTTGAAACATGCCACAGGAGGCACAACAGCCACCACTGGGGCTCCATCGCTCGCCAGGCCCCTCAGGAGAGCTCCTGTCGCCCTACTCACGTTCCTCCTCCTGGCAATGATGTGCGGCGGATTTCAGCTCTGGATTGTCAAGACCACGCTACCGGAATTCGTCGGGAAAAGCACCTCGAGCGGGCTTCTTCCGGTCTCTCTTGGGAACCCGGAGTTCCTCGGCCCTGCGGTGACGTCCATCATGTATCTGGTGGGTGGCACCGGACAGCTAGTGGCAGGCCGTGTAGTTCACAGGCGAGAGGGTCGCGGTGTCTATGCGTTGGTCTTTCTCGTGTCCATCCCGTTGATCTTGCTGACAGCAAGGCTCACCAACCTCCCGCTGCTCGTCACCGGCAGCTTGATGGCGCTCCTCATGTTCTCGGCGCAGCCGATCGAGAACGTTCTGCTGGCAAGATTCGCTCCCGCTTCGTGGAAGAGCTTCTTTTTCGGCCTCAAGTTCACCCTCGCCTTCGGGGTGGGCGGATTGGGAGTGAGGCTGTGCGGGTGGGCAAGACAAGGCTACGGCCTCGACGCCACGTTCAACCTTGCGACGGCTTTCTGCGCTGCGGCGCTTTTCTTCGCGCTGCTGGCGCTCCTGGCAAAGTCGAATCGTCAACTCGAGCCCGAAGTCCTCCCCCCGATCGCATCACTGCCTGAGCCAAGATTGCTCAAGCAATGAGCGACCTTGCTGGGGGACGACTGTGCGGTGGGCCAAGACGGCTCACGCTCTCAAGGAGAGAGACCTTCGGGCTCCTCAGGACCGCTTCAGTCACGCCCTCTTCACGCGTAGGCTTCTTCTTCAACGAGGGCCACGATCAGCTTCTTTTGGGGTCCCTCCTTGAACGAAAGTTTGCCTTCTCGGGCAAGCCAGCCGATTCCGGCAAGCACCTCGTCCTGAGTAAACCCCGGGATCTTTTTCACCTCCGTGAAGGGGACACCCACGGCTCCCTTTTCGTGAAGCTTCTTCCAGATTGTGCCAGCCGCCTGACCGATTTTCTCGAGGCTCATGGTGCCTCCTCCTCTCTTCAAATCAATTCCAAGGAAACGCATTTGAGTCCACTACCTGATGACGCCCCTGGGGTTACGGGCCACGCAGGGAGTCTTGAAGACGTTATCGACCTCCGAAGGGAGGAACTTGAGCAACTGTTTCGCCACTGGGAACAGTTTTTTGGGGCCACCCCTTCCCAACATTCGGTGGGCAAGGCACTTTGGCCTTGATGAATGGATCAAGGTTGCGGATTCTGCTGCTCTTGAATACTTTCGCTTGGTGATAGACTGCCTCGATGAAGCGCAAGCTCAGCCTTCCCCGGGGCACCCTGCTCCACAGGAGTGCGTCACGATGACAAGGAAAAAGATTCCGGGTCCCCCCAAGGCATTCATGGAGTTTTCGCGACGTTTTCCAAAGCTCGCGCAGGCATGGGACCTGCTGGGAGAAGGAGGTGGCTCGGGACCGCTCAACGCCAAGACTTGCCGACTGATCAAGCTCGGAATCAGCATCGCGAGCCGATCCGAGGGCGCCACTCATTCGGCGGCACGCAAGTGCGTTGCCACAGGAGCTACCGAAGCCGAGATTTACCAGGTAGTTGCGCTCGCGGCTAGCACGATCGGCATGCCCGCGGCCGTGGCGGCATATACCTGGATACGGGACGAGCTACCGCCTTCCAAAAAAACGTAGTCACGCGGTCGAGCCCACTCGCCTCGAGCTCAAACGTCTCCCACCGAGAGAGCCCAGGCGCCGCCCCAGACTTCGCCGGGCTCCAACACCTTCACGCCAGTGTCCTTGCTACCACGAGCCACCAGGTTAAAGCCGTCATTGGCATGAGTCACCGGCTCCACGCAAACAAACTCTCTCGGGCGGCCCGTGGAGTCATTGGGTGCATAAACAACCGCATGGGTGAAGAGCGGATCCAGGTTGAATCGAACCTCAAGACGAGTGCCAGGATAAATCACGCGTATCTCGCCGTGGCGAAGCCCGGTGAAGCAGTGATCAAGGCCAGGCTTTCCCAAAACCTTCAAGTGCCTGAGGTCGGTCCTGCCGCCGACTGGCTCGGGCGGCCCCGTGGGGATGCAGGCCTCCAGCGGGTAGTACCGGTCGGCCGGAACAATCAAGATCAAATCGGGGTCGGCTCGCGTGAGCCTTCGTCTGAGAAAAGGGTGGTAGCCGAAGCCAACCGGCGCCTTTCGTTTGTCCACATTTTCGATCGTCAGGGCGACTTGCAAGGTCTCCTCTGAAAGCTCAAGCACGTGGCGAAACCGGAGCGCAAAGGGGTAATTAAAATCGGGGAATTCGCGAGAATCGAAGGTTGCCTCGAATCGCCTTGGTGTCGAGGATGCTATCTTCCAGGGTCGATTGCGAACGTCGCCGTGGATCGCCGAGTGGTCAGGAAAATTCTCCTTGAGCTGATGGCGCTGGCCCTCAAACTCAAACGCAGCTCCGGCGATACGGTTCGACCAGGGCGCCAGGAGGTAAGAACCATATCCTGTTGGTCGTTTCACGAGCGCGTCGTGATCCGGTGCCGAAACGAGGAGGTCGAGCCAGTGCCCCTTCACCGAGACTCTGAGCCGCGACCAGTGGCAGCCAAACTCAGGCAGTAACGTGAGCTCCAGACGATCGTTCTTCAACACGAGCTCTTGAAAAATCTTTTTCTCCTCAACTGACTGAGTTGCTAGCAAGCTTTTCATGGCTGTTCCTACTTTTTCCAAGTTGAAGCCCTCCATTGTACTCTCGAGTACATTACCCAATGCAATAGGCGCTTTGATTCCTCGCCATTAAATTCTTCGCAACGGCTCCAGCATGGACCCCCTCCCTCTCGTCGAGAAGATTCTTCAGTTCATCGAACCTTACGAGTTTCAAACATTCGTATTGGGGTTCGATCGACCCAAGGGCTATGACCGCGCCCAACACGAGGACTCCTTTCGCAAGTTAAAACAGGCTCTCGGAGAAGAGATCTCGCGTCGAACACCCGGCGTGGACGCCGATTTCCTCCGCCCTGATCTCAGGATTGACATCGATTCCAATCTCTCCCTGCGTCTTCAGGTAGCGCCGATATTCCTCGCGGGGCGGTATCGAAAGCTCTCCCGCAACATCCCATCGACCCGCTGGATTCACCACGCATGCAATGGCCACGGCTGCCCAACTTGCTCTCATACGGGAAATTTGTGCGGCCCTAGCGTGCAAGAACTTCTCTCAACACCCGCTCTCAAGGCCTCGCTCGGCCAGCGGACCCTGTTCCACTCACTGGGCAGGGAAGACGTCGATGCTCGGATGCTCGGCTTGGGGCGGCCCTTCGTTCTCGAGATACATCACCCGGTCCGCCGCAAGCTCGACCTTGATCGGATACGGCAGGATTTTCACCAGCTCGCAGATGGTCTCGCCGAGATCTCAACGCTTTACCTCACGGGGCCGGAAGCCCGTTCGGAAGTGAAGGCAACGGAGGCAGAGAAGACCTATCGTGCATGGCTCGACTTCGGAGGCACTGTCCATTCACCCAAGCTCGAGCAGATCAGAGCGCTGTGCGGAATTACAGTGGAGCAGCTGACTCCGTCACGGGTGCAGCACCGCAGAGGCAGAAACACCCTGCGCAAGCGCAAGGTCCTGGAGTCGATTTGGCTCGGCAAAGTCGACGGGCGCAACGCCTGGGAAGTACGAGTAGAAGCCGGGATGTACGTCAAGGAGCTTGTGAGCGGTGATGAAGGGCGCACCCGACCTTCGCTCGCAGAGATCCTCGGCTGCCCGTGCCGGTGCGAGGCCCTGGATGTGCTCGAAGTACACTGGAATCCCCCGTGGGAGCAGGTAGAGCGGCCCGCACGGTAGGATTGCCGCACGCAGGGGACACTGAACACAAATGGCTAAAATCGTCCAACTCTCGAGGTTCCCATCGCCCCCACCGGAGGCTCCCTGGTGGGTCGTGCGCAGGGAGATGGTCCCGGCGAGCCCGGAGCGAGTATGGAATGCCCTGACCAACCCCGGGGAGTTGGTCCACTGGTGGTGCGACTTCGCGGAGGTGCGCCTCGAGAAGGGAGGACGATACGCCTTCGGCGGCCGCCATGTTTACGGGGATTCGATGGAAGCGCAGACGATCGAGACATCGGTGAAACCAGGGGAAGACTTCGAGATTGTGGATTTCGAGCCAGCAGCACGACTCGTGTTTCGTTGGCCGCTCCTTGGCGTTGACACTTTGGTGCAATACGAGCTCGAAAACGAGCTTGAGTCGACCCGGTTCACTGTCACGCAAACTGCCAAGGTGCCCCCGGGCTTGAACCCCGGCTTGGGCCCGAACTGGTGGTGGGTGGCCCTCCCGTCGCTTCGATCTTTCATCGAGAAAGGTGAGTCCGACTTGCGTATCGACTACCATGGGCTTCGATCGGCGGCGGCGATATCCCTTGAAGCGAGGTGTTCCACTTTTCCCTGGATCATCTGGCACAAGCTGACAAGCCCGACCGAAATTCGCCGCTGGTGGGCGCCCGTCATCCAGCTCGAGCCCAGGGCCGGCGGAACGTTTCGGCTCGAATTGGACGCCATGGGCCCGAGTCGCGTGCTCGAGACTTCCGAGCTCTCCCGATTCGTGCACGACTGGGTCTGGCCAGGCGGCGCCGTCGGGCAGATCGAGTGGAGTCTCGAGGAGACCGAGACTTGCGTCCTCTTACGCGTGACGGATCTTGGCCCATGGGACCCCGCAGTATCGCGCGACGCCTGCGCGACTCTCTGGGGCGCAACCCTGCTTCAGCTGAAGCAGTTGAGCGAGCGAGGCGTAACTCCGCGGGAGTATCAAGACGGCTAACGGATCCAGCGGGCATTCCAGCCGCGGGCAGGTGAAGTGCCAGGCCGAAATCTTGGGCGATGCTTTTGCACACTCTTGCACCGGGTTTCACGTTCCGGTATAAGCTGTAGGACCGATAACGTGTGGGACACGTATCGTGCGTTCCCCTGGCGCTGACCTCTATAGATTTTTGGCTCAAGCGCCTGAGTGTTTATCCCAAGAATTCGTTCCGTCACCCAAGGTCGAGCGAAAAGCAGCCTGGAGGCGGAGCGGGATTTGGGGACAGGCAAGTTTCGAACTAGCTGGCTTTCTAAAGCGTGGTGGACCGACGGACTCTCTCGTCTTGGCCCTCAAGATGGATGGAGGTTGGTGGTTTGTATCGTTTGGCGGCTTCAATTCATCGTTGAAAGACATGTCGGCGGTACAGCTCATGGCGACAGCGGTGAGGCAAGACTGGAGGACCGAAGAGCGCAACTGCGCTCGATATTTGCGAACCGACCTGGACGCTATGGACTTTCTTGGCTTGCTACCTCGACAGCGTCTGACCTTCAATTACAGGAGTAACGGAAAGTCACGGAGGTCGATTTCAGGAGGAGAAAGAATCCCGGTGAGAAGAGGTGGAGAGATTGGGGCGATTCTTGGGCCAACTGCGTGGACTGGAAGTGATACGAGGGGTCGATAACGACAGCGATTGCAAAGCAGAACCCGTCCGGATGCAACCAGCAGGTGCCACAGGGGCTCTTTACCTGGCAGGCCGGATAATCGAGAGATCGAGTCACCGATAGGTTCACGAAAGCAGTTTCACAGGAGTCAAGAACAGTCGAGCCTTCGCAGAAGAACTGTGGATTGAAGCCAGAGGGAAGCCGAGCCTTGCATTCGATTGTGCAGGGATTCGGCTTCTCTTTTTTTGCCCACTCTGCGCTCCATCTCGCGTCCTGCCAAGCCTTTGTGAACTGGAGTTGCCCCAGGTTCGACAAAATGGGAACTTCCGCGTACGCTTCTTCGTGATCTCGCAAAGGGTTTCATGCCTTCATCAGAGCAGTCGGTTAACAGCGTGGGTGCTTGCGCTCACGGTGATACTTCCCCTGGCGGCTCGCTGCGAGCTTCCCGGCGAGCTGGAAGACGCACTCAAACAGGCCCGAGCATTCCATCGACTCCTCGTCCTCGTCTTCCTCGATGAGTCCGGCTCGAAAGCAGAGTCGAGTCCAGGGGCATTGGAGTGCGCAGCGTGGCAAGAGCAGATCGCCCCGCACCAGCAGAAGATCCTCCATCTGGCCAAAAATTACAGCCTCTTGAGACGCTTCTCGATTCGAGATCTTCCTTCCTTCATCGTCCTCGACGGCGAGGGAAGGGAGGTCGGCCGAGTGGAGAATCAGCGCGGTCTCGGCAGCGCTCAGCGCAGGCTCCGGGATTTGCTCGATGCGGCCGAGCGTTCATCCGAGTGCACCGAGAGACTCAAGAAGGACCCAGGGGATGCCGAGGCGCTCTACTGGGTTGGCGCCCACGAATGGAACCGGGGGGCGCGCGTTTCCGCGGCGGAGCGATTTGAGAAAGTCGTGACCCTGGGCACCCAGCTTCACCTCGGCCCAAAGGATCTCACTGCTGACGCTCTGCGATTACTTGGAGAGGCTCACCTTGAGCTGAGCCGTTTCACCGAGGCGGAGGACTCCTTTCGCCGTTCACTCACCCGTCAAGGCTCGCCCGAGCAGCGCTCGCAAGCCGCGCTCGGCCTGGGCAGGAGTCTGAGGCGTCAGGGCAAAGCGCGCGAAGCGATCTGCGCTCTGGAGGCACACTTCCTTCCCGCCACTTCGGAGCCCAGCCTCGATGAGGCACTTTTCATGCTGGGATATCTGTACACAGAGCTTGGCGAGAACGAAAAAGCCGCGCGGAGCTTCCACACAGTGATCGAGCAATTCCCGTCGACCGATTGTGCACATCGAGCCGAGCTTTACAGGATCAAGGCACGGAGACCACCCATCACGGGTGTCGCAGAGGCTGTGAGCACTGCCTCCCTGAGTAGATCCAGAAGCGGGGACGAGCGATTGAAAGTCGAAAAGTATTCTGAATAGGTTCGATCGTCCACGACGCCGGATTCTTGAATCACTGCACTTGCCTCTCCACGGACACCGGCCAGTCCGCCCCAATGTCATTTCCACCGCTGGCGCATTCAGCCAAGCGCGCCCTTCACCTTCTTCCTTCCTGCAAATCCTCCTTGAAGCTCGTGCCAGAACTGGATCTCCTTCTCACCCCGCTTCCAGCACAGGAACACAACTCGATCATGCATTCGAGCCGGGTAATCCACTAACCCCACTCGAGGATCCTTGCAGACGCAGCCAATCGCATTCAGCTCCTCGGCAAGCTCGGTCAGTTGATCCGCCAGGTCCTCGAAGCGGCCGCGGACCTCCTCGGCACGCACGGAGCGGCCCTCTTCAGCAAGCCTCTCCGCCTCGGCGTGGAGCGACTGCATCTCGGAGCTGACGCGCACGATATCCCCGATGATCCGGGAAACCAGGGGAAGCGTCTTGTTGGCCTCCTCGAGGGTGAATAGTTTCTTGGGCTTGTAAGATTCTTCGGTCAAACCGTCTTGCTCCTGAGTAAAGAGAGTCACACCTGCCTCCATGAATGCGAGTATTATACTCCTCCCGGGGCGCCTCCGGCGCTGCGGCCTCCTGGGGCGGCGGTTCGGTGATTGCGCACGCAGAAAGAGAGAAAAAACGAGCGGACTTGCACCTGCCTTTTCGCCAGACTCGTAAAGCTTGGGGGTTTGGTTGCCGATAAACTCTGGCGCTGTCCGTACGACGTTCACCAACGAGGATTCCGACTGAAAGTGATTTCATGAAAGTTGCCATTCTCTGGCACATGCATCAGCCTTCCTACTGGGAGGCGGACCTGGGCAAGTATCGGTATCCGTGGGCATTTCTACATGCTGCCCGCCATTACCACATGATGGGGCTCCTCGCCAAGGAGACCCCCGAGGCCGCCATGACCATCAACATCACCCCGGTGTTGATGGAGCAGCTGGATGACTACTCAAAACCCAGCTTCCGCGATCAGCTGCTGGACGTCATTCGAAAGCCCGCTGACTCCCTTGACAACGAGGAGATCGCGCGGCTCCTAGATCACGTCTTCAAGCTCAACGCGCCGACGATGATAACGCCTTTTGCGCGATACAAGGAACTCAAGAACCTTCTCGATGGGACTCATGCCCAGAAGGTGCGGCGGGACGAAATTCTCGACCTCCAGGTCTGGTACCTCCTGACCTGGTCGGGACCCCATTTGCGTCGAATTCCGGAGGTTGCAGAGCTCTTCACCAAAGGGAAGCATTTTACTGAGGCAGACAAGGAGACCGTGTTCTCCGTCATGCACCAGGCGGTTCGAGAGGTCATTCCACTCTACCGAGAGCTCGGCTCCAGGGGCCGCGTGGAGATCTCAACGACACCTTACTATCATCCAATTCTGCCACTACTCATCGACTGCGACGTGGCCAGGGAATCGAAGCCGGGGGTTCATCTCGACGAGGTCTCTTTCCGTTTCCCCCAGGATGCGCGCTGGCATGTCGAGGAAGCCATTCGCGCTTACGAAAACCGCTTTGGGCATACCCCGAAGGGTATGTGGCCAGCGGAAGGTAGCGTGTCCGATGCCGCCCTGGACTTGCTGTCCTCGTGTGCCGTGCGATGGGCTGGAACAGATGAGGCCGTCTTGTCGCGATCCCTGGGTCGATTTCCCTTATCGGAAGAGGAGCGGCATCGACCCTACATGTTTGGCGAGAACGGAATATGGGTCTTCTTCAGAGACCGTGAACTGAGCGACCGAATCGGGTTCGTCTACTCCTCCTGGGATCCGGAACGTGCCGCCGATGACTTGCTCGGGCGACTGCTCGGAATTCGAGAACGGCTTGGACGAAAGGAGGACTCCGCCTGTGTCTCGATCATCCTCGACGGCGAAAATCCCTGGGAGTATTATCCTGACTCCGGGGTCGGGTTCCTGTCGCGCCTCTATCGTGGCCTTGCGAGCACTCCAGGTCTCGAGACCGTGCGAATGGGGGACCATGCAGCCTTCGACAGACGCCCGGAGCGGATCCACCACGTGGTCCCGGGTTCCTGGATCGATGCCAATTTCGATACGTGGATCGGCGTTTCGGAGAAGAATCGCGCCTGGAGTTGCCTCGGAAAGGCCCGACAAAAACTCGCGATGGAGGCCTCCCATGCCGCCACGCCTCGTGAGTTCTACCGTGCCGAGGGAAGCGACTGGTTCTGGTGGCTCGGCCCCGGCCACGACACGCCGTACGAGGCAAGCTACGAGAACCTCTTCCGGACAAATTTGATAGCCGGGCTCACCAAGGTTGGACTGGAGGCTCCGGCAATCCTTCGCGTGGAGAGGCGAATCGTCCACTCACCACTCTTCCAGCCCCCCCTCCACCTCTTCACGCCCAAGATCAGCGGTAAACAAGGAAACTACTACGACTGGATCGCAGCTGGATACTACAAGGCCACCGAGGGGTCAATCCACCGCAGTAACCGGGTCATCGACCAGCTAAAATTCGGCTTTGACGAGCAGAGATTTTACTTCCGCGCAGAGGGAAATGTCGAGTCGTTACAGAGCAGTAACGGCGATTTCGCACTCGTCCTGGAAATCCACAACCCCCGCAGCTTGCGGGTCGTTTACCAGGCCGGCAGGCTCGACATCCTCCCGCTGAAAATCAGTGAAATCTCACGCGAAGGTGATACCCGAAACGAGGTCACCCTCCCCGAGCTTTCCCCTGCTGCTGAATCGAAGGGCCTTTACCTTGGTCAACCATCGCACGGCACCGCAGCCATCGGCAAGGTCGCCGAGGTCGGGATCCCACTCGAGGAACTGGGTGCACGGCCTGGCGATTTTCTGGACTTTGCGGTCACCTTCAGGTCAGGCAAGGAGCCCATCGACCGCCTCCCTCAATCAGGATTCATCACGGTAGCCATCCCGCCCCCGGACTTTGGTGGGGAGAACTGGACCGTCTAAGGCAATCAAGGCCACCCCCCTTACCCGCGACGAAAGTCCACAACCAACTGACACCCCATGGGCGAGAGAAATTCAGAATACAGGTACGACATACTACAGCAGCGGTGGGTCATTATTGCGAGCGAGCGCGGAAAGCGCCCCCAGGAATTCGCGGCCATCCGGGAAAATCCCGAGTCTCATTTTTGTCCATTCTGTCCCGGAAATGAAGACAAGACCCCGCCAGAGATAGCAGCAATCCGTGAACATGGCAGCCGTTTGAATGGGCCCGGTTGGCAAGTGCGAGTGGTTCCGAACAAGTTCCCCGCATTGAGGGTCGAGGGCATGCCCGAGCGGGATGCCGAGGGAATTTACGACCACCTCAACGGGGTTGGTGCTCACGAGGTCGTGATTGAGACGCCCAACCACAAGGCACCGCTGTCCAGGCGCGATATCGATGACATCGCCCTGATGCTCCGGATCTACCGTGACCGTCTCAATGACCTCATGCGGGACATGCGGCTCAAGTACGTCTTGATCTTCAAGAACTGGGGCATGGCAGCCGGCGCCTCACTCACACACCCTCATTCGCAGATCATAGCCACTGCTGTGACACCTCAAACGGTAGCCCTCGAGCTGGAGGCCTGCCGCCAGCACCACCAGGTGAAGGAGCGATGCCTGATCTGCGACATCATCAAGCAGGAAATAGCCTCCCGTGAACGGCTCGTCTCGATCGATGACCGCTTCGTGGCCTTCTGCCCGTACGCCTCTCGGTTTCCTTTCGAGGTCATGATCGCGCCCCGATTCCATCACCACGATTACTCCCGAACCACCGATCAGGACCTGCGAGGGCTCGCCAGTGTTCTGCGGGACGTACTGGCTCGATATCGCGAGGCCCTCGACGATCCGCCCTTCAACTACATCCTGCGCACGTCGCCGAACGTAAATGTTCATCCCCGAAGAGCTCACTATTGGGAAAGCATCGAGTTCGACTTCCACTGGCATATTGAACTCTTTCCAAGGCTCACCAGGATTGCCGGTTTCGAGTGGGGATCGGGCTTTTACATCAACCCGACGCCGCCGGAGGATGCTGCAAAGTACCTTCGCAGCATCGCGACTTGACCGGGAAGCGCCACCCGTCGGTGACGAATTTCATTCCCGGACACGCTGCCTCTCCTGGAGAGCAACGCCCCGGGAAATACTCTCGCCAGCTCCTGCCCATTCCGGTAACGAATGGGGTCTTGCTCTTCCTGCTTCGCTCCGTAGAATCCGGCCCACCTGAACACCGCACACGATGCGAGGGTCCTTTTTTTTCGGAACAGCCCGAGTTCCTGCCGACGTGCAGTCAAGCTGCCAGGAGGGACTTACCCGTGGAGTAGAAGAGAAACATGAGGAACCCCTTGGCATACGCCACACGCCTTGTTGACTTGCTGAGAGGAAGGGGGCATTCGGCTCCTGACACAGCCCCATTGAAGCACGAAATCGTCGAGGCGCTCCAGCGGATCGCCACGGCGCTCACCCAACAGATCGAACGAAGGTTCGAGGAAAAGCTTGGCGCTGTCCATGCTTCCATGAAGGAGAAGCTCGACGATCTGTACAGCGAAACCTGGCGTTTGAGAGATGCCCTTGACTCCAGGCTTGGCTCGGTCGAGCAGCGTCTGGGGGAGACCGTGGCTCGGGTCGAAGCCTCGGTGCTTGAGTTCCAAGACGCCTTCACCAACGTCAAGGAGACCTGCGGCTCGCTCTCCGAGGTATTCGACCGGCAATTTGTCTCGGCGGAGAAGTCACTCAGGTCGCTAAGGGACTCCTACGAGCGGCGTCTCCAGCAGCTCGAGTCCCGTCAAGACTCAAGGTTGTCGCTGCTTGAACGGGAGCATCGCCAGGCTTTGGAGGCGAGCTCGGACGCTCAGCGGTACGTTCTCGACCGGGTCCGGGCTCTGGCAGGGCAGATGTTACAAGAGCTCGAACGGACAGAGCCGGCCGGGAGTCTCAAGGGCCTGCGTGGGTTTTTCCTGAGGACAAAATTTCAAGAGTGGCTGAAAAGCCTGAAGAGTGAAAGGGCAAAACAGCTCGAAAGCGCGCTCCGGATGTTTGCCCAGCGCCTTGGCGAATTGGGGCAGATGGAGCGGGGACCAGCGCTCGATTCTCACAGTTCGATCCCGGTCTCACCTGGCTGTGCCGAACCAGCACTCGCGAACTCAAAAGTCAACGGAAACGGGCATCATTCTCTCAAGCTCGACCTGGGCGGATTGACAGCTCGAGGCTGACCCGCTCCACGTCGCCCCGGCGGGTGCTCCTTCAAATGGAGTACCCGTCCGGGATGACCGCACCGCGGGGCACGACGACGATGCCTTCGCGAATCACGACGGTCCCGTCATCGTAGGTTCGGTGCTCCTCGAGGTTGCGAATCGAGACATTGCGACCGACGCAAGCATTCTTGTCGATGATGGCGTTCTCGACATGGGCTCCCTCGCCAATGCCGAGTTGGGGTAGCCCCTTTGCGGCCTGAACCCGGCAATCCGCTTCCGATGGGTAGTAGTCCAAGCCCATCACGTAACTGTTCCTGATCAAGCAGCCCCTTCCGATATGGGAACGGACGCCTATCAGAGAATTCTCGATCACAGCATCTTCAATCACACAACCGTCGCCAATCAGGGATGCGACGACTGTGGCACGATGCATCTTCGTCGCCGGCAAGAGCCTTGCTCGGGTATAGATCGGCATCTCGGGCTGATAGAAATCGAACCGGGGAGCCGGGCAGGCAAGCTCGATATTGGCCTGGTGAAAAGCTCGAATCGTCCCGATATCCTCCCAGTACCCGTCAAAAAGATGGGCCCGCACCTTGTACTTGGTGAGCAGGTCCGGAAGGATCTCCTTGCCGAAGTCGCAGTGCCTGTTGTCGAGCGCTTTCTCGAGCTGCTCCAGGCCAAAGACATAAATCCCCATATTGGCGAGATACATGGGCTCGGTGGAGCTGGGCAAATGAAAGCGCTCGAGCAACTCTGGAGGAGCCTCCAGACCCGCGAAAAGAGAATCGTTATTGCCAGGCTTTTCCAGAAACTCGAGGACTTCGCCCTGGGAGCTAATCTTCATTACGCCCAAACTCCGGGCGCGCTCCTTCGAGACCAGCAACCCTGCAATCGTGAGATCAGCAGTACCCTCGTCAGTAACGCTCCTGTGAGTGTGGATGATGTCGGTGTAGTCCATGCGATAGATCTGGTCCCCGGAGAGGATCAACACCTCCGCGCCGCCGGAGTCCTTGAATCGGAGCAGGTTTTTCCGCACGGCGTCCGCTGTCCCCTCGTACCATGAATGCTCCAGGTGATACTGTGGAGACTGCTGAGCCGCCAGGATCTCCACAAATCCTTTCGAGAATTGGTCGAAGTGATAGCTCATCGAAATATGCCGATGGAGGGACGTGGAGTTGAACTGGGTAAGGACATAAATCCGGTTAAGGCCGGAGTTGAGGCAGTTGGAAATCGGGATGTCGATGAGCCTGAACTTCGCCCCCAGCGGCACGGCAGGCTTCGCCCGCGTGAGTGTCAAGGGGTACAGGCGCGTTCCGGCTCCTCCACCCATGATCACGCAGGTTACGTTGTAGTCGAAAGTCTTCTTGTGAAGCACCCCGGCATGATACGTCGTTTGCCTTGACATCTCCAATCGCGTCTTCTGAAGCCACTTCCCTGCGGGCTCAAAAGAGGTCCAGGAACACCCTCGCAGCCGCGGTAAGCGAAGCCTCGTCCCTGTAGATCAAGTGAATGTGCTCCCGGCCATAGTAACGCTTCAGGGGGCGGACATGGAGATCGACCCGGTTAGCCTCGTCAATGTTGAGGTTGTGGATGATCGAGATGCCGTACCCCAGGCTGACGTAGAGAATGATCAAATCAGTGCTACCGAGGGCCATGCGGATCGAGATTTTCTGCCGCACTCTCTCAAAGGGCTGGTCGATGAGACGTCGAGTCTCCGTGTCCTTCGTGTAAGAGATAAATGGATACTTCGCGATGTCGGCGAGAGTGATCCGGCCACGGCGACTCAGGGGATGGCCCTTCGGCGTCACGAGCACCATCTCGTACGGCAGCACCCTGCGGGACTTGAGCCAGGGCACTCCGGGCTCGATGAGCACGATGCCCACGTCCGTCGAGCCGTCACGCACCGAGGCAAGGATGTCGGCCGTTCGAAGATTGTGAATGTTGATTTCGACCTTCGGGAAACGATCCGTAAACACGTCAAGCCTTGGAGGGAGAATATGAGCCGCGATGGACTGATTCGTTGCCACCGTGAGACGCGCGGGCTCGAGCAGGGAGCGGTCCTTGAAGAGGTCGTCAACCTCGGCCTCGGTTTCAAAGAGCCTCGCTGCAAGCTCAAAAAGGACCTCGCCCTCTCGGGTCAAGGAAACCCTCTTCGTGTCGCGTTTGAGCAGCTGAAAACCCAGCGTTTTTTCGAGGGCCTTGACTTGGAGGCTCACGCTCGGCTGCGTGAGACCTAGCCGCTTGGCGCCAGCGGTGAAGCCGCCCTGTTGAACAACCGCATGAAATCCCCGAAGCTTGTGCAAGTCCATACCATCATTGTCTAACGCAATATATTGTCATATCAACTATTTATTGGCCATATACTAACGGATGTCCTAATCTTCTGTGCGTTCCACCCCTGGGATAAGTCCGAAAGGTCGAGACATGCAGCGCACGCTACTGAAATCCAAGATCCACCGAGCCACAGTCACCGGGGCGGAATTGCATTACGAGGGAAGCATAACGGTGGACCCCCTGCTTCTCGAAGCCGCCGACATCCGGGAACATGAGCAGGTGCAGATCTACGATGTAACGAACGGCTCCCGGCTGACAACCTACGCCATCCCCGGCGAGCCCGGCGCGGGCGAGATCCGAATCAACGGTGCCGCGGCGCACCTCGTGCAGCCCGGGGACGTCGTTATCATCGCCAGCTATGCGCAATACACCGAGGCCGAGGCTTCTCACCATGTGCCATGGCTGGTCCGCGTGGACACGAGGAACCGTCAAGTGAAGGAGGAGTGGTTAATCACGGCGCTGTCGAGAAAGGACCTCGAATGAGCGTGAGTTCGGACAGGGTCACAGTTCCGGGCTTGCGTGCAAGGAAGCTTGCCGGAGAGAAGATCTCCGCCCTCACCGCACATGACTACCCCTCGGGCCTCCTTGCCGATGAGGCTGGAATCGAGGTCGTACTTCTGGGAGACAGCCTCGCGAACACCATCCTCGGCTACGAGAGCACCCTGCCCGTCACGCTCGAAGAGATGCTCACGGCGCTCCGGGCGGTGCGGCGGGCCGTCCGGCGGGCAATGCTTGTCGCCGACATGCCCTTCGGCTCTTACCACTGTGGGGAGGATAGAGCCGTCGAGGCCGCCGTTGCCTTCGTGAAGTCAGGGGCTGAAGCTGTCAAACTGGAAGGCGGCGAACGACGCATCGGCGTGGTCCGTCGACTGGTGGACAGCGAGATCCCCGTCATGGGGCATATCGGCCTCACCCCGCAATCCGTTCATGTCATGGGCGGCTACAAGGTGCAAGGCAAGAGCCTTGACAGTGCTCAGCGACTCCTCGACGACGCCCTCGCTCTCGAACGGGCTGGAGCTTTTGCAATTGTCATTGAGGGCGTTCCAGCCACTCTGGCCAAGGAGATCACCCGTCGCCTGGAGATTCCAACCATCGGGATTGGAGCTGGTCCTCACTGTGACGGCCAAATCCTCGTGTTCGCGGACCTTCTGGGTCTCCATCGCGGGAAAAAGCCCAAGTTCGCTCGGCAATACCTCGACTTCCACGCGTTGGCACTCGAGGCAATTCAAGCCTACCGAAAAGACCTCGCCACGGGTAGCTTTCCCTCGGCCTCCGAAAGCTACGAGGACACGACAGCAAGCAGCCTCAAAGGCTAACGGCACGTTCGAGCGACTCTCTCAGCACAGCCTGGTGCGTTGTCCGCTCGAGCGCCCCGCCCAGCAACTCGGCAGAGCTCTCCGTGCGAAGTGGCATCGTGCGTGGAATGACGCAGAACTCCTCGGTGTGATATTCGATGTGGAGCATCTTCGCGCTGTCCACTCGCCGGACGGCCACGTAGGCTCCACCCCCCTGCTTGCCCGCGTCGATTCGAAGCGAAAGAATCTGGCCGGGATCCGCCGAAGGCCCCTCTGCCTTGACAAGAACTGTCAGGATATCTCGGTTGAGTCGAGCGCCAAACCAGCCGCCAAGGAGAGCAGCGCGGACGCCGCTCCCTTCAGCGTGGTGAAACTCGATCGAGCGAACCGTCGAGAGCATGTCACGGGCCACAGGCTCGTCGAAGATCTCGCTCACGGCCATACGCCACCCAATGGTGTCGCGCCAGGCCAGGTCGTCCACGGCCGGACCGGAGCACCGCTTCACCACTGAAAGTGGTCTCGTCAGGGCACTGGCCTCAAGCTCTCGAGAATCGAAAATTACCCGGTCCAACACGTCCGAGAGCAGATCCACCAATTGCAACCCGTTGGACGACAGGAGCACCAGATTCACGGGCAAGTCGGGCACGAGAAGCGAGATCGCGGCCATGGGGCCGACCTCGACGGAACGATCGGTCGCCGCAAGAGTAATTTGTTCACAGCAGATCGGCGGCCCTCCCCTTGTACTCGGGTGACAGACGGCGGTGATCGCCGCAGAGAGAGGGGAGCCGTTCGCGGAGATCATCCCGCAAGCTTGCCTCAGCAGAATCATTCGACTGGGAAATCTACGCCCTACCGCCTGGACAAGCTCATTCGCCCTCGCGCAGCACTCCACATCAAGCGCATGAAATATGATATTCGAGAGACAAGCTCTGGTGAAGGACGGGCCCCTTTCATCCTCCAGATTCACTGGTTTCCACAGGCGCGACAGCTCGCGATCCATCGCTTCTGGGTTCACGGGGACAGGAACGCCCGCGAGAAAGTCGGCGCTGCCGATCGGACGTTGGGCCATGCTCACAATCTCCTCCATCTGCCCTCGTGACCGGAAAACAGCTTCTCTGCCTCCTCGGGTCCCCACGATCCCGCGGCGTAGGTCAGCGGGGGCGTCGTCGATCGCCCCCACCCCTCAAGGATATCGGTCATGATGGTCCATGCGGCCTCGACCTCGTCTCGACGGGTGAAGAGGGTCGAGTCGCCACTCATCGCATCGAGGAGGAGACGTTCATAAGCCTCGGGCGACGGCACGCCGAAGGAGTCTCCGTAGCGGAAGTCCATCTTTACCTGTCGCACCTCGATCTCGGGGCCAGGCACCTTGGCGCCAAAACGAAGCGAGATGCCCTCATCTGGTTGAACGTTCACGATGAGCGCGTTGGGCGACACCGTGCAGGCCGCCTGCTCACCGAAAAGCGAAAGCGGCGGCTTCTTGAACTGGATGCAGATTTCGGTCGTTCGCTTGGGGAGCCGCTTGCCAGAACGTAGAAGGAATGGCACGCCAGCCCACCGCCAGTTGTCGACCGATAGCCTGAGCGCTACGTAGGTTTCCGTGCGGGAGTCCTGTGAAACGCCCTCCTCCTCGCGATAGCCGGGGACCAGGCGGCCCAGGATCGTTCCCGCCCCATATTGCGCACGGACGACGTGGAGGTCCACATCCGCCGGCGGAATACGCCGCAGCGCCCGGAGCACCTTCACCTTCTCGTCTCGAATCGCGTCGGCCTCAAGCGCTGCGGGCGGCTCCATGGCAACGAGCGACAACACCTGCAGCATGTGGTTCTGAATCATGTCGCGGAGCACGCCGGCCTGATCGTAGTACCCCCCCCTCCCCTCGACACCGATGCTCTCTGCCACGGTAATTTGCACGTGATCGACATACTTCTGGTTCCAGAGCGGCTCGAAGATCCCGTTGGCAAAGCGCAAGGCCATGAGGTTTTGAACCGTCTCCTTGCCAAGGTAGTGATCGATGCGAAAGACCTGCTTTTCCTCGAGCACCCTCAACAGCTCTCGATTCAGCGACCGGGCCGACTCGAGGTCTCGACCGAAGGGTTTCTCCACCACAATCCGGGCCCAACCTGCTCGGTCGGGGTCCGACCGGGGTCTCGCAAGCCGGGCTGCGTCAAGCCCACGCACGATCGTGCCAAAGTGTTCGGGCGCAGTCGCGAGGTAATAGAGCCGGTTCGGAGGCAACCCCAGGGCGCGCTCGATGTCATCGAGCCTGACCGCGAGAGCCTGATACTCCTCTGCCGAATCAAAGGCTCCCGTCTGGTAAAAAATCGTCTTAGAGAACTCAGCCCAAAAAAGGTCTTTCTCGTCAAAGCCAGGCACATTCTTTCGAACGCTCTCGAGCATCTCGTGGCGGAACTGATCGTTGGTCTTTTTTCGCCTGGCAAACCCCACGATGGCCAGCTTGGGCGACAGGAGTCCTTCCCGGGTGAGGTTATAGAGTGCCGGCACAAGCTTTCGTTGTGTCAGATCGCCACTCGCTCCGAAGAGCACGATGGTGCAGGGCTCGGGCGTCTTGCGACGGGAAAGGCCTTCCCGGAAGGGGTTCTCGCTCATTGCTCAGCCATCGGCCCCGTTGCAAATGATTCTCTTGACCACTAAATTGGGTCCGATCTTAGCACGTTCCCCACCCATCCAAGGAGAGTTTCATGCGCGGCAACCTGTCGGTTTTCTTGGCCATTGGACTTCTCTTCGCCGACGATGGGAGCCTTCCCGGAGAAGAGTTGAAGCAAGAGACGATCCAGAAAATTACGGCATACCTTCAAGAAGCTCGGTCGCACAGCCTCCAAAAGGAGTACGCGAAGTCCAACGCGTTGTATGAAAAAGCCATGGAGCTCTTGCCACCGGTGAAGGAAGGCTCACTGGAGGCATCCCGGGCGAAGCTTCACTTTGACATCGGCTGCAACTGGGCCCTTCAAGGAAGGAAGCCCGAGGCCATCGCAGCCCTCGGCCGCGCGGTAAGCCATGGGTATTGGCACGCTGACTACCTCCTCCGGGATCCAACCCTGAAGGAGCTTCACACCGACAAGAAGTTTCACGCCGTGATGCAGGAGGCCAAGCTGGGCTTTTCCAGAATGGTTGTCGGGCTCACGGATGTGCTCACAAACAAGAAAGTCGAGGCCCGCGACCTCGAGAACAAGGTGCTGATTATCGACATTTGGGGAACTTGGTGCCCGCCATGTCGTCGTGAGATCCCATATTTCGTCAAACTGAAGCAGAAGTACGCCGCACAGGGCCTGGAGATCGTGGGGCTGACGTACGAGAGGGAGGGGCCGAGTGACGAAGCTCGCAAGCGCGTGGAAGACTTCGGCAAGGAGCAGTCGGTAAATTACCCCCTCGTCATGCTTGCGGAGGACTTGCGTGCGCTCCTCTCAGGTCTCCACGGCGTTCGCAAGTTTCCCACCACCTATTTCTTCGGTCGGGATGGAAGCCTCAAACACCGCCTTGAGGGCCTCCAGGACCTTGAGGTTCTGGAGGCGAAGGTGATCGAGCTCCTGTCCAAGAAATGAGAAATGGTTGACGGGATGGCAGCCCAGGTGGTTGTGGGCCGCAGCCCGAGAGATTACAATCCACACCCTCTTTTGAAGTATTCCCCTCCACCAGCCACGAGGATCTCGCCATGGGCGCAAACATTACGCAGCAAAAAAAGAAAAAACGTCAAAGCCGGCGTCTGAAGCGAGTGAAGCTTCGAGAAAAAGTGACTCGTCTCGAGCGCCAAGGTCAAAAAAAGAAGTGATCGCCCCCGGGGCTCAGCCAGTCCGAGTCAGCGTCAAGACCTTCAAGTAACGTCCCTCCGGGAACTCGGGCTTGAGAACGTGATCGGGCGGCTCACCATCTGAGCTTGCCAGGTGCAACTGCACCCCAACACGCCGTCCCCCCTGCAGCACCGCCTCACGAAAGCGAGTCTCCGAAACCGCTCCCGAGCAGGAGCACGTGACGAGCGTCCCGCCCTTCACGAGCGCACGAGCGGCAAGTGAGTTCAGATCTTCGTAACGCTTGAGGCCAGAGTGCACCTCATCTCGACCCGAGGCAAACTTGGGCGGGTCGAGAATGATCAAGTCAAAGTTCTGCCCTCTGGAATTGGCTGCTCGCAGGAAGTCGAAGAGATCTGCGTGGATGAAATTGGCGGAGAGCTGGTTCAGTTGGGCATTCTCCTTCGCCACGACGACCGCTTTCTCGTCCAGATCAACGGCCGTCACTTCCGCCGCTCCACCCAGGGCCGCATTCAGCGCAAACCCACCGGTGTAGGTGCAGCCGTCCAGAACCCGCTTCCCCTCGGCGAGCCCCCGAACCCTCTTGCGGTGCTCCCTCTGGTCGCAAAAGAAACCCGTCTTGTGTCCATGACGCAGATCGACTTGAAAGCGCAGTCCATTCTCGTGAACGATCGTCCTCAACTTCGCGTCCCCGAGCTTCTCGGCCACGAAGTCCCGAACGTGAAATCCCTCATGCGCTTCGGCAGCTCGGTCGGCCTTGACGAGCACGGTGGCACCTCCAAATCGGCGAGAGAGCGCTGGAAGTAGCCACTTGAGCATTCGATACCAACCCGCGCTGTGGAGCTGGACCACGAGAAAACCAGCGAACCGATCGACAATGAGCCCCGAGAGGCCATCACCTTCAGAGTTCACAACTCTGTAGGCGTCGGTGACCCGATCGAGCACGAGCTCTTCTCGCCGAAATCGCACGGCACGCTCGAGTGCCGCGTCGAAGAAGTGGTCGTCCAGAGGCTGCCCGGGGTCCTCGGTGAGGAGCCGCACAGCAATCTGGGACTTCCTGTTGTAGATCCCCCGGCCCGCAAAGCGCCCTTCACGGTCAAACACCTCCACCAAGCTACCGGGGGCGTGGTCCGCCGGGCGGCACATCTTACGGTAAATCCAGGGGTGCTTCGAATTCCGGCGCACGGAAAGGTCCACGCGTGGGAGTTGAAGAATGGAAGGCCCGAACGGCATTTGGCGGATTATACGCGGCCGCGCCCCCTGGACCTCCCGTACACCGCAAAGACGTTCCGAAAATCTCCGGGATCACTCTCAAGGACCCCAACTGATCGACCGATAACAGAAGTGGAGGAGCTCTGAAAAAGCCATGACTCGATCACGGATCACCCGAAGGGCGAGGTCAGGCCCGATGACCTGGGCTGTCAGTTTATTTCTAGCAGCCCTTGAGGCTGAAGATCGCCCCGCGGGCCCTGGCCTCCAGGAGGTAGATCGGCTAGAGGTGCTCGCAGCCCAAGTCGCGCTCGAGGGCGCGGGATTCTCGGCAGGACTCCTTGACGGAATCCTTGGCCAGAAGACAGAAACGGCACTCCGGGGGTTTCAACAGGCCGCTCACCTGAACGTGACGGGAACAATGGACGACGTCACGATGGCGGCTCTGAAGGTCTCCCCGGAATCTTGCACAACCACCTACACGGTCACAAGGGCTGACGAGCTTCAAGTCAGCTATTGCCCGCCCGATTGGATCGAGAAAAGCCAACGCGAACGGCTTCTCTACCCATCGTTTGTCAACATGCTGGCGGAAAAGTTCCACACGTCGGAGCGCTGCCTCACCTGGCTCAATTCTGCGAAGGACTTGAGTCTCCTCAAGGCGGGCGATTCCCTGGTGGTGCCGGTGCCCCGCGACCGAGGGCCCGTGAAATCGCCTGCGGCTCTCGAGATCGACCTCGAGCGGAAAATAGTCTTCTTGCTCGACAAGGACTCGCGCGTTCAAGGACTCCTGCACTGCAGCGTCGCACGAGACATCTCCATTGTCCAGCGAGGCGAAGCCAGGGTCGTCACCATTGTTGAAGAACCAGGCTACACCTTCGATCCGCAGAAATGGCCCGAGGTGAAGACCGTGGACCGCAAGCTCAGTATCCCCGCAGGCCCGCGTTCACCCGTGGGACTGCGCTGGATTGGGCTCGACACCCCTGGCGTGGGCATCCATGGAACGCCGGAACCAGAAAACATCGGCAAGACTGGATCGCACGGCTGCTTCCGCCTGACGAACTGGGACGCCGTCTATCTTGCCTCGGCCGTCAAGGTCGGGACCATGGTCCGCATCATCGACACCTCAAAGTTGGGACAGCCACCCTATTGACTTGGCCACCCTTCTGATACGCGAAGCCGGAGACTGCTCCCTCACGGGTAGTTGCGCCTCAGACGTTGAAATACTTCGCCTGGGGATGATGGACGATCAGGGCGCTCGTCGACTGCTCGGGCTCCAGCATGAACTCCTCGGAAAGCTGCACGCCAATGCGACCCGCTTCGAGGATCTCGAGAAGCGGCGCCTGATCCTCCAGCCGGGGACATGCGGGGTAACCGAAGGAGTACCTGGAACCACGATATCCCTGGCGAAATAGCCCCTGGATTTCGCGGGAGTCTTGGTCGCTGATTCCCAGCTCGCCCCGAATCTGCTTGTGGAGCATTTCGGCCATGGCCTCGGTACATTCAACGGAGAGGCCGTGAAGGTAGAGATAGTCGCGGTAACGGTTGGCCTTGAACCACTCCCGCTCGGTCTCCGAAGCCTTCTGCCCCACCGTCACGACCGTGAATACGATCACGTCGCGCACCCCCGAGCTGACGGGGCGAAAGAAATCGGCAATGCAAAGCCGCTTCAGCTTTCGCTGCCGCGGAAAGGAAAAGCGGTGGAGGACAGCGCTGGTTCCCGGCTGATAGACGATCACATCGTCCCCATCGCTCTGGCACTCGTAGTAACCGTAGACAGCCTTGGGCTGAATCAGTTGCTCCTCCCGACTCTTCCGGACCATATCGAGATAGAGAGGCCGGACCTCTCTCTCGAGAAACTTGTCGTGCTCATCCTTCGTCATACCCCTGGGCCGAAACTGCCACTGGAACTTGAAGAGCACTGTTTCGTTGATGTAAGGCAGGAGCGCCTCGAGCTTCACCTGCTCAACAACTCTCGAGCCCAGGAACGGAGCCTTCGGCACCGGCGCATCGTGGCGAATTTGGGAGCGATCGGGTGGCTCCGGGCCATCCTGCATCACCTCGAGCGATCGATCGAACCTGGCCGGCGGAGCGGTCTGGGCGGTCGCATCCCGCGGCGCGTCGTCTTCGGAAGCCTCCTCCACGCTGCCGTCGCCCCTCTTCTTGAACTTCGTCGGCCGGGCTGGCTCACCCCGGAGAATGGACTCCATGACGTTGAGTCCTTCAAAGGCGTCCTTCGCGTACTCGACCCGGTTGGCGGCAACGGCACGGCAATCGAGCTCAACATAACGCCTCGACAGCGCAGCGCCACCCAGGAGCACCGGCGTGCGCAGCCCCTGTCTGACCATCTCTTCCAGGTTTTCGCGCATGACGACCGTCGACTTGACGAGGAGCCCAGACATACCGATCGCGTGCGCATCGCGCTTTCGTGCCTCCTCGATGATCAACGTGATGGGTACCTTGATCCCGAGGTTGTAGACCGTATAGCCGTTGTTCGTGAAGAGGATGTCGACCAAGTTCTTGCCAATGTCATGCACGTCACCCTTGACGGTGGCCAGCACGATCTTGCCTTTCGAGTCGCCATCGACTTTCTCCATGAAGGGCTGCAAGTAGGCCACGGCGGCCTTCATGGTCTCCGCAGACTGAAGCACGAATGGAAGCTGCATCTGGCCGGAGCCAAAGAGGTCACCGACGACCCTCATGCCTTCGAGGAGAACCTCGTTGATGATGGAGAGCGCGCTCCTCGTTTTGAGCGCGTCCGCCAGATCCGTCTCGAGGCCGACCTTGTCGCCATCGATGATCCTTTCCTTGAGCTTCTCCTCGATGTTTGCGGCCGGCGGCTTCTTCACCGCGCCGACCTCTTTCTTGTCGACAAAAAGCTTCACCAGCTCGATCAAGGGATCATAGCCCTCTCGTCGGCGGTCAAAGATCAAATCCTCGGCGACCTCACGCTCCCTGGGATCGAGCTTGAAGAGCGGCACGATCTTCGAGGCGTGGACGATGGCGGCGTCGAGCCCAGCTTCCCGGCAGTGGTGCAGAAAGACGCTGTTGAGGACAGTGCGGGCTGCCGGCTTGAGGCCAAAGCTCACATTGGAAAGCCCGACGGCAGTGAAAACGCCCGCAAGCTCCCGCTTGATGAGACGAATACCCTCGATGGTCTCGAGAGCGTTGCGACGGTCCTCCTCCTGCCCCGTGCTGATGGGAAGCACGAGCGGATCGTAAAAAATATCATGCGGCCGCATGCCGCAACGCCGCGTCGCAATGTCGAGCATGCGCTGGGCGATCGACAGCTTGCGCGCCGCCGTCTTCGCCATGCCGGCTTGCTTGTCCTCGTCGATCGTGCCGAGAATGACGGCGGCGCCAAACGACTTGATGAGCTTCAAGTACTCGACAAACTCCTCCTCGCCGTTTTCGAGGTTGATCGAATTGACGAGGGCTCGCCCGCCGATGAGCTTCAGGGTTGGCTCGAAGGTGCTCCACGAGTTGGAGTCTATACAAAGAGGCGCTGCGACCTGCGTGACCATCGCCTTGACAATCGGCGGCAGATCGACCCTGGAGTCCCGGCCGACCTGGTCAGCGCAGATGTCGACCAAGTGGCTCCCATCACGCGCCTGTTCCTTGCCCATGGCCACCATGGCGTCCATGTCGCCGGCAGCGAAGGCATCCTTGAACTTCTTCGAGCCCAACACGTTGGTCCGCTCCCCGATAATCAAGTAGGAAGCATCCTGGACGATGGGAACCGATGAATAGAGGCTCGAGAGGGACGGTGTAAACTGCGGCGAGCGGGACTTCGGCGCCCGCTTCCCGACAGCCTTCACAAGCTCGCGGATGTGATCCGGCGTCGTGCCGCAGCAGCCGCCGACTAGGCTCACGCCATCTTCCTCGATGAACCGAACGAGCCAGGAAGCAAGCTCCCGGGGCGTCAACGGGAAATGAGCTTTGCCGTCGACGAGCTGCGGCAGGCCTGCGTTCGGAACGACGCTCACACGTTTTGGCGAATTGCGCCCGAGGTAGGCGATGTGCTCGCTCATCTCCAGCGGCCCGCTCGCGCAGTTGAGCCCGAGCACCTGCACCCCGTCAAACGGCTCGATGGCTGTCACCACGGCACCGATATCGGTGCCGAGGAGCATCGTGCCCGTCGTCTCCATCGTCACCTGGCAAAAGATCGGCAAGCGGCGGCCTGCTTCGGCGAAGGCAAGATTCGCAGCATTGATCGCGCACTTCGTCTGAAGGATGTCCTGGCAGGTCTCGACAAGAATCACATCCACGCCGCCGTCGAGAAGGCCCCGCACCTGTTCTGCGTACGAGGCGAGAAGGGAGTCGTAGTCCGTGTGCCCCAGCGTGACAAGCTTCGTGCCAGGGCCGACAGATCCAAGCACGTACCGCGGTTCGCCCGTGCGGCGGGAATGTCGCTCGCAGGCCTCGCGTGCGATTTGTCCAGCCCGGGCGTTCAGCTCCCGGGCGCGAGCCTCTAGACCAAACTCGGCGAGGACAATATTGTTTCCGCCAAAGGTGTTCGTCTCCACCGCATGGCAGCCGGCTTCAAGGTAGGCCTCGTGAACCCCCCGGACGAAGTCGGGGCGAGTGGCATTGAGGATCTCCGAGCAGTTTTCTTGCCCGCCAAAGTCCTCCAGCGTCAGATCGGCGCTCTGAATCTGGGTGCCCATGGCGCCATCAATAACGACGACACGTTCGGACATGAAATCGAGGATATGAGTTGGCATGAACTTTGTTGAGCGACCAGGGACCAGAAAAAGATCCAAAAGTATAGCATGGGAGCTGACGCGAACCTATGCCTGGCCCTGCCTCAACAAGCTCAGAGAGCCACTTCCGTCACCAGGGCAAGCTCGTGTGGGTGGACGAGCTTCGAGTGCGTCGGGTAAAGGCGCAGGATCGTCACGTCGGATCCAGCGACTCCCTTCGCAGGACCGCCCTGGAGTTGGAAGCGGAGCCGATAAAGGCCAGCACCAAGATCCTTGATGTGGCTCGCGGGGTGGTCGGCACCACTGGATTCTCGGCAAAGCAAGTCTCGAGGTGCGATACCGCCAAGGAAAACCTCGATCTCGACGCCGCGTTGACCGGTACGCGCAGCTCTTCGCACGTGGACGAGCGGCCAGCTGCTGCGCACGTTGTCCTTCCACGCCGCGAGCTCGCGCGCCTGTCGAGCTTGCGATGCTCCGACGCGATTGCCGTTTTCGAAAGCTGGACGATAGAGCTGCCGGGCATACTCGAGCACCATGTGCGACGTGCTGAACCGCGGGACAAGATCCGCCATCGAGGTCTTCACCTTCCGGATCCACTCCAGTGGCATGCCACGCTGATCCCGGCGGTAGTAAAGAGGCAAGATCTCCTTTTCGAGCACACGGTAGAGCGCCTCGGAGTCCTCCCGGTCTTGCAGAGACTCGTCCGGGTAGTCGATTGGCTTCCCGAAGGCCCAGCCCGTGGCTGGGGCGTAGCCCTCACACCACCAGCCATCAAGGATGCTGCAATTCAAACCGCAATTCACCGGCACTTTCTGCCCACTCGTGCCGCTCGCTTCGAGAGGTCTGCGAGGATTGTTGAGCCACAGGTCGACGCCCTGAACCAGGTGTTGAGCCACGTGGATGTCGTAGTTCTCGACAAGCGCGATGCGACCTCGAAACGCCTTCTGTCTCGAGATCGCAGCGACCTCCTCGAAGAGCTTCTTCCCCTGAGCGTCCTCCGGGTGCGGCTTCCCGCTGAAAATGATCTGGAGGGGCCTTGAGCTCGACTCGAAGAGCTTTCGAGCCCGCTGAAGGTCACGGAAGAGCAGGTTCGCCCGCTTGTAGAGCGCGAATCGTCGAGCGAAGCCAATCGTGAAAATCTCTGGATCGAGAAGGTCTTTCACCACGGACGCGGCCTTGCCCGGGCTGAGGCCCGTGCGTTCAAGCCGAACGCGCTCCCGCTCTCGTACAAACTCCACCATGCGGCGTTTCAAGCCCTGCTTGACCGACCAGAGATCTTTCTCCGGGAGCCTGGAGGCTCCCTTCCAGAACTTCGCGTCGTCGAGTCGGCGTTCCCAGTCGCTGCCGACGTGTTTCGCGAGAAGCTCGTGCATCTCGGGCGCTACCCACGTGCTGGTGTGAATGCCGTTCGTCACCGACGTGATGGGCGTCTCCTCGGCGCTGAAGCCCGGCCAGAGCTTCGACCACATCCTGCGCGAGACTTGCCCGTGCAGCGCGCTCACGCCGTTGCGAAATCTCGACAGTCGTAAAGCGAGCACAGTCATGCTCAAGAAGGGCCGTCCGTCCTTGCCGTGGTCAAGCCCAAGCGCCAGGTACTCATCGACAGGAATTCCAGCCGCCTCCGCGTGCCGGGCCAGGTAACGGCGCGCAAGGGGAAGGTCGAAGACCTCATTTCCCTCTGGCACAGGTGTGTGTGTTGTGAAGACCGTGTCGGCGGCGATGAGCTCGAGCCCTTCTGCCACGCTGAGCTTGTGTTCTTTGCGAACCTCGCGGAGCCGCTCAAGCGTCAGGAACGCGACGTGGCCCTCGTTGAGGTGCCAGACCCCCGGACTACGGCCCGCGGCGCGGAGAGCTCGAACCCCGCCAATGCCCGCCACAATCTCTTGCCGCATGCGATCCTCACGGCTGCCGCCGTAAAGGCGGTACGTGATCTTCCGGTCCTCCGGACGATTCTCGCGAATGTCGGAGTCGAGCATGAGAATACGCGCACGCCCCACCTGGAGCTTCCAGAGTTTGAGGCTTACAACTCGATCGGGAAACTCGACAGGGATGCGAATCTCCTTGCCAGGTCGGTCACAGAGGGCTTCGATCGGCAACCTGGAGAGATCGGCCCTTGGATAGACAACCCGCTGGTGGTCTTTCCCATCCAGCTCCTGGCGAAAATATCCGTTGTGGTAGAAGAGCCCAACCCCCACCAGCGGCACAGCCTCGTCGCTGGCCGACTTGGCATGGTCTCCCGCCAGAATCCCGAGCCCGCCCGCATAGACCGCGAGCGACTCGTGAACGCCGAATTCCATGGAAAAGTAGGCGACCGGACGATCGGCGGAGAGACCGGCCGGCGGACGGTGAGGCTCGGCGAGGCCAATCCATTCAAGGAAGACGGACTTCAGGAGCTTTCTGTATTCAGCATCGGCCTCGAGGGCACTCAGAACTTTGCCATCCAGTGCAGCCACGAGGGTCCAGGGATTGCGGGGGCTGACGTTACTCCGGGTGCCAATGGCGCAGGCAGTGCGTCGCCAGAGTTCCACCGCGCCGTGGTTCCAGGTGGACCAGAGATTGGGAGCCATGGCCTTGAGCATGCCTTCAAGGTTGAGGGTAGCCTCGAGCATCATCTTCGATTTCTTGGACGGCTTTGCCGTCGTGGGTTTTCTTTTCAGTGTCATGGGTAGCGGATGATATCGGCAAGTTCCCGGATTCCCTTTGGATCCAGGAACAAAAAAACGTCGGGGACCAGCCTCGTTGCTGATCCCCGACGTCTCATCGAGACAGACGTGCGAGTAAGTGCTTACTCGCAGATCATGTCATCCGCCGTCGGGTCCTGACCCGACGAGCTCGGCTCGGGCAGCGGGGCGCCGCCCAGGAAGAGCCTGATCAGGGTCGTGACCGCGTCGGAGACATCGACCTGAGCATCGTCGTTCGCGTCTGCCGCATCCAGGCAAGAGAGGAAACCCTCCCCCTGGAAAAGGAATCGGAGCGTGCTGAGCGCATCAGAGATGTCCACCACGTGGTCGCTGTTCGAGTCGCCGCGGATAAAGTCCGGCAATCCACGCGTCAAGGCCAAAGTCTCCTGCTTGCAGTGTTCGGACAGACGATCCTGGCAGTGGGCCAGGAATTCCCTCGCCTTCTCAGCGCAGTCTTCAGGCTTGCCGCCTTCCTCGACGCAGCGCGCCTCGAACCGCTTCGCGGCGGCTTCGCAATCGAAGTCGCACGGCTTCGGATCGGGAGTCGCGCAACGCTTGCGGCACGCGGCGAGGAACTCCTCGACGCGCGCGGCACACTCGACGTCGCTTCCGCCAGCGGCAACGCACTCCTCCTTGACCTTGGCGGCGGCGTTGCCGCAACGCTCGGCGCAGGTCGGGGGCTCCGGCGGCTCGTGGCCATCACCACACTTCTTCAGGCAGCCTTCGAGGAACTCGTTGACTGCGCGACGGCACTTGCGGGCAGCCTCAGCCTTGCACTTCTCGGGGTCGTTGCCGGCCTCGACGCAGGCCTTGATCTCCTCCTCGAGGCGATCCAGGCAGCGCGCGAACCTTTCACGAGCCGCATGAACACAACGCTCCTTGCACGGCTCGGGCCGCGGTGGACAATTCTCGAGGCACTCCTTCAAGACCTCGATGGCCTTGTGACGGCACTCCCGCGGAGTGCCGCCTGCCTCGGTGCATTCGGCAAAGACGCGGTGAGCGACTCGCACGCAACGAACCGCGCACGGCGGACGGCCGTCGTCACAACGGTCGGTGCACTCGTTGTAAAGGACACGGGCCTTGTGGGCACACTCCTGTGGATCGTTGCCAGCCTCGAGGCACTCCTCGCGGAAGGCGCGGGCCTTCACGGTGCAGATGACCACGCACGGGTAGGGCGGTGGGGCCGGCTCGGCGCAGCCCTCGGCGCAGGCCTTCAAGGCCTCCTGACCCTTCGCGGCGCATTCCCTTTCCGTCCCGCCAGCCTCGCGACACTCGGCAACGACCTTGCGGGCGAAGTGAGTGCAGCGCTCCTTGCAATTCGGCGGATCGGGAATCTCACAGTGCTGACGGCAGTCGCGCAGGAAGTGGCGGGCGCGCTCGTGGCAGGCAGCCGGATCCGCGTTCGGATGATCCTGGAGGCACTTCTCGAGCAGCTCCTTGGCAGCCCTCTCGCAGCGCTCCGCGCAGTTCGGCGGGGGCGGGCTGTCGCAACGATCGAGGCATTCCTCCAGGACTTCCTCGGCTTTCGCACGACACCTCACGGGATCACCGCCGTTCGCCACGCACTCCTCGGCAAATCTCCGGGCGTGCTCCTTGCAGCGCTGTTCACAGCTCGGCGGGGGAGGCGGCGGGTCGTTGCACTGGTTCAAACACTCTTCCAGGAAAGCCTGCGCCTTCGCGGTGCATTCCGCGTCGGTAGCGCCAGCGGCGCTGCACTTCGCATGGAGCTCACGCGCCGCGCGCTTGCAGCGCTCGGCGCAGGTGGGCTCTTCGGGGGGCTGATCGCAGCGGTGGAGGCATTCCTCGGCAAACGCATCGGCCTTGCCCTGACACTCGGCCGGATCGCCGTTATTGGCGAGGCACTTCTCGAGCAGATCCATGGAGGCGTGCTTGCAACGATCCGCACAGCTCGGCGGGGGCGTCGGCTCGCAGCCGGCCAGGCAGCGCTTGAGGAGCTCTCCCGCCCTGGCTTCGCAGTTCTCGCCGCCTGCGGCCGTACACTCATTGAAGAAACTCCGTGCTCTCTGACCACAGGCCACCTCGCAGCTGGGGGGCGGCGGAGCCGGCTCGCACCTGGGCAAGCATTCCCTGAGCGTCGTCTCAAAGACGGCCTGGCAGCGCTCGGGGCCGCCTCCACCTGCCGCGCACTTGTGGCGCGCTTCTTCGGCGATCCGGAGACACAGCGTCTTGCAGTCGCCCGGAGGAGGCGGTTCGCAGCCCCTGAGGCAGGCCACCAGCGCTTCCTTGGCCTTGATTTTACACCTTCCGGGGTCTCCACCCTCTGCAAGGCAACGGCGCTTGAGCTCCTCTGCCTTGCGGGCGCAGGCCTCTTCGCAGCTCACTGGAGGCGGAGGAGGGGGCTGACAGCCGGGCAGACAGACCTGAAGGGCCTCCCTGGCGATGAGCGCGCAGCGCTCCGGGGAACCACCTTCTCGGGTGCAAGCAGCCGAGATCTCCAACGCCTTGGCCTTGCACCGCTCCTCGCAGGTAGGCTCCGGAGGTGGGGGGGGCGGGCACTTCTCCTTGCAGGCCATGATAGCAACCTCGAAGGCGTGCTGGCACTCCTCGGTGCTCCCATGAGCCTCTGCACAGGCGTGCAGAGCCTCTTTGGCCTCGCGGAAGCAAGCATCCAGGCACGGAAGCGGCGGGGGCACGGGATCAACCTGCAAGCATCGCTTGAGAAACGCCTCGCGCATCGCTGCGCAATCAGCGTCACTCCCACCGAGCAACTTGCACTTGTCAAAAACCTCCTGGGCAATTTGCCGGCATCGATCGGCATCGAGGCGGACCTCGTCGGCTTGGAGCTTGATACACAAGCCCATCGAAAAGAAGAAAAACAAACACAATAGTCGGAATCGCATCGAAATTACCTCCTGCCTGCGTGAAAAGCCCCGAACTTCGTTGTCTTCCGTCCGGAACAACGGTGAAACGCGAAAGCTCGCAAGCGCCTCGCAGGCTTGCCTGAGATTACAGGTACTTTGGACTTCAGACCCGACCGGCGCCGCAGCGTCATGCGTCGCCAATTCAATTCCATTGGATGGGAACCCGAAGAAGGCGCAAGGTTGGGACAGACTAGAGCAGCCGAACTTGGCGCCCATTTCGGTAAGCCCTGAGTTGAGCAGAGCCTCAGTGCGATTCCCTCCGATCGGCTCCCGTCGAACCCCCTCGAGCCCCAGACTTGGCTCAGGAAGGTCTTCAAGGGCGCGAATGCCTGTCGAAGGGCTCGCGATCCAGACGTTATCTATGGTCCCGTGTGGGACACCCCCGGTTCAAGCGAAATCTTGGGGAATATTCATGACGGGGGGATTCTCGGCGGGGTGGCTCAGTGCCGCGCGCCATGAATAGGTGCCTGAAATCTCCTGGAGGCGCGCGGTACTCTTGAGGGGGGCCACGCTACCCCCCTCCCACTCCCCTTGGCGAGTACCGCCCAGGAGCTGTATTTTCAGGCACTAACTTACGGTGAGCGGTACTCAGTACCGCCCCCTCCTCGGCGCCTCATGGCGTCGGGCAATTCCGGCAGACGCCTGTGCTGGAGGCCGGTGATCGCTCACACCCTCAGCCCTGCGACCCGGCCTCGTGGAGGGTGGAGTAGAACTCCCGTTTATCGGGAACACGGAAAATCATGTCCTTCACGGTGCCACCCGTCTGGTAGTTGCGTATCGCCTGGGCGATGTAGCGGGAGATGTCCAGGATGGTCATCCTGGAGCGGAGGGTGGCGCTTTGAAGCACCCGCGCCGTGACGTCGGGCCTTGTGTTTGCAGTGATCAACTCATCAAGAGCGGAGTCCTCGATGCGCGCCTCGAAAGTACCCTTCGTTGCGCTGTCAAACCCGTAGAAGTGAGCCACCACACCGATGACTTTTCTTGCACCGCCCTTCTTGGCGGCCTCGGCGGCCTGAAACATGGTGGTACCCGAGCGCATCATGTCGTCGTAAATGATCGCGATCTTCCCCTCGACCTCACCGAAAAAGTCTAGGATCTCCTTCTCATCAACAGAGCCTCGCTTCCTGAGTTGATGGACGGAAGCCTGCCCGGCCAGAAGCTCCGGCCTCATGTTCTTGAAGAGTTCTTCGCGGGTGCGGACACCGCCATCATCTGGAGCAATCAGGACCACAGTATTCAGCTCGTCGTTTAGCCGCCGGGACAGGTAGTCGGCGAAGAGAGGCGCCATCTTGAGGTGGTCAAAGCTGTCAAACGCGATCTCGATTTGCTCCGCGTGAAGCTCGACGACGATAATGTGATTCATCCCACGGCGAATGAGATCGTCGGCGACGTCGCGAACGCTGATGGGCTCCCTTCGAGCATGTGTCTTGTCCTGTGCCTGGTACCAGAGACAAGGAGCGACCACGTTGATCTGGTTGACCTTGCAGGTTCGGCGAAGGGCCGACACCATCCTGCAGGTGTTGGCAAGCGAGACATCCGGGTCTTCCCCATCTCCGACGGTCGCGATGACATAGACGTTCTTGCCGCGCAGGTTCTCGTGAATCACCGCCTTCTTTTCCCCGTCACCGAACACAATGATGTCCTGCTTCACCAGAGCCTTCCCCAGGTGGCCTGCGATGGCGTCCGAAAGTCGGCAATGAGGCCGCACAGGCACTATGGCGAAGGACTCGCGGAAGACACGGTCGCGCTCGCGAGTCAGCTCCTCATGCACCTTGTCTTCAATGATCCGCTCAAGCCACGAGCGGAACTGCGGATCGCCTTGGTAGTCGGTCATCATTCTAGTATCCTTCGCTTCCAGCCTCGACATGAAGGTCACGGGAACTTAACCCCAAAGACAACTCTTGTCGACGCCAGAATCTCTTTCAAAGCCAGGGCCGCTTCGATATAGTGACCGGTTCGTGTGCAAGGAGTCTTGACCGGCTCGAAAGAAGCCTGACGCGGCAGACTCCGTGTAGAAGGTGGGTCTATCGCTTTTGAGGTTCGCTTCGCCCGAGGAGACTTCCATGGAGGTCACGTACTACGAAGATCCAGCCTGCATCTGGTGCTGGGCTTTTGAACCCGTGGCGACGAGGCTTGCTTTCGAATTCCGACAAACCATCAAACTCCGCCATGTGATGGGTGGCCTTCGCGATCAGCCGCCAGTCGACGTCGATTTCACCGTGCGGCAGTGGCAGAAGGCGTCCGAAATTTCCGGGATGCCTTTCGACACAAGGACCTGGCAGAGCCATGTGAATCAGACAACTTTCCCCGCATGCCGCGCCGTAAAGGGAGCCGCGCTGGTCAGCCCCGCCAGGGCCGCGAGACTCGCCCGTAGGCTCAGCGAAGCCTACTTCACCGAGCGAATCCCCATCGACAACCTCGATGCGATCCTTCAACTCGCTTCCGAGGTGGGGTTCAACCCCGACGTCCTGAAAGAAAACATCGCCAGCGGAAGAGCTGAGGAGTTCTTCACCCGGGACCGGCTCGAGGCAAGCCGGCATGGGTTCGGGTTCCCGACGACCATCTTCTCCACGATCAAGACAGAATCAGCCGTCCTGCTGCAGGGTACAGTCGACTATGCAGTCATCTTGGCTGCTCTCAAGTCCCTGAACACCCCCAAGGCAAAGCGCCAACGGTTTCAAGACGTCCCCGAAGACTGGAAGGACCTCTTCAAGATTCACCCACGCCTCACCTCTACCGAGATTCAGCACGTTACTGGACTGAGCGCCGACCGCGTCGCCGCGCGAGCTTCCCAGCTTGGACTGCACTGGACTGGCATCTTCTACCAGCGCGAGAAAACGGATCACGACACTGCGAGGGCCGGCCTGGAGGCTCCACCCAAACTTCCCGGCGAGCACGAGCCTTACGGCGACGAGCCCGCCAGCATCGGCCGGAAGTTGGAGGAGACGGACACGCTCTCGGGAGACCTCGACACGGAGGGCATCCGCGAGACCAGCGCCGCAGACTGAAGGGCATGGATCTCGAACGGGGCGGTCAACTCACCAGCTGATCTCGCTACCGCGGCGTGCGCCGGGGAGGTCGGCCTGGCAATCGGCACGCCACAGGGCGTGGGGACATGGCCGAACCGTATCACGGATGCACGTCATCATCGTTATCATCTTCTCCTTGCCGTCCGATTCGTGTTATGGTTTTTAGGGTCGGCGAGCCTCAAGGAGACTTTGCATGAACCCCCGGGTTCCCATTCCAGGGCGAGGTGCCGCTCAAAATCCTGCCAATCGCTTCGACCGGCTCCACTACGAGCCAGAGCCGGAAATCGAAGATGGCCGAGACCCTCTGGACAACGAGTCGCCACTCCCCCGGACGCAGTTCTTTCGCGACACGTCGCGCTCGCTCATCACGCAGAACGATAGCCCCGACGTCGGCTTCGCGGCCAGTATCAACATTTACCGTGGGTGCGAGCACGGCTGCGTCTATTGCTACGCTCGAGCAACGCACGAGTACCTGGGCTTCTCCGCTGGCCTCGACTTCGAGACGAAGATCCTGGTGAAAGAGAACGCGCCCGAGCTGCTCTACTCGGAGCTGCTCTCACCCCGCTGGAAGCCACAGGTGCTGGCGATGAGCGGCGTGACGGACCCTTATCAGCCCATCGAGCGGCGGTTGAAGCTTACACGAAGCTGCCTGGAGGTTCTCGCTGAGTTTCGCAACCCTGTCGCAATCATCACCAAGAACCGCCTCGTGGCGAGGGATACGGATGTGCTCCTGCGGCTCACCGAGCACAGGGCCGCGGCAGTCTACGTTTCAGTCACGAGCCTGCGTCCGGAAATCCACCGGGTGCTCGAGCCGCGCACATCGGCACCCGAGCGCCGGCTCGCCACTATCAATGCCCTTGCGACGGCAGGAGTGCCAGTCGGCGTGATGGTCGCCCCGGTAATCCCGGGCCTTACCGATCACGAGCTGCCGCAGATCCTGGCAGCGGCGGCGCAGGCTGGCGCGAAGGATGCCGGGTACATTCTGCTGCGGCTACCCCATGCCGTGGCGCCCCTCTTCGAGGATTGGCTCGGGCACCACTTCCCCAACCGCAAGGAAAAGATACTCGCGAGAATCCGCGAGGTCCGTGGCGGGCGACTCAACGACCCCCGCTTCGGCACCCGCATGAAGGGCGAAGGTATCTTCGCGGAGCAAATCGCTGCGATGTTCCGCGTCGCCGCGGCACAGCATGGCCTGGCAAGGCAAAGCCTGGTGCTCTCCACGGCAAGTTTCCAGCGCCCCGGGCCGAGGCAGATGACGCTCTTCGACTATTTGAACCCGCCCGGAAGCGGCTCCGGGGGATAACAACCCCGTGCTCTCGAGCTCTTTCTCTTAAATTCTTGGGTCACAAGAAGCTCCCAACTTCGCTGGATGATCTTGTGGACACCCCGGAAACCGCCCCCCTGAAGGAGCTTGCCATGAGACCCATCGCCGTCACCCTGGTCCTCGTCGTTTTCACTCTTCTCTCCCCCCCGGTCGCATACGCCGTCAAGATCCCTGTGGGCGATATCGCGATCGACCCCAACCCCGTCCTCGATCCGGGAAGGGAACCGCTCCAGTTCCGCCGGGGAGACGTTCGTGCCGACGGAAACATTGCTCTGAGCGACGCCATCACACTCCTGCGGCACCTCTTCTTCGGGGACCCGGCCACCCTCCCCTGCGCGGATGCGGCCGACACCGACGACGACGGTATCTTGACCATCGGCGACGCGGTCGCGATCTTGAGCCACCTCTACTCGGGTAGTAAACAGATCCGTGGACCCGTCGTGGCGTGTGGAGCGGACCCCACGAACGATTTCCTGGGCTGCGACTCCTTCCCTGCCTGCATCGCAGATCCGGCCCCCTCCGACGCCGAAAAAAGGCTCGACATGGCCTACCACTACGCTCCGGTCCACCACCAGGATGCCTCGGATTCGGGTTACCGCTACGACATGCTGGCCCGCATCGACTTCAACGGGAACTGGGACATGGCGAGCAAGTGGGAAGCAGCCGCGACCATGGGGGTTCCGGCAGCGCACGTCTACTACAGCGTGGTCTCCACGGCGACCCACTGGTACCTCGTGTACGCCTTCTACCACCCTCGTGACTGGACCAATGAGAGCTTTGACCAGGAGCACGAGAACGACATGGAGGGGCTGCTCCTGGTGGTTTTCCGCGATGGAAGCAGGTACGGCAAGCTCGAGGCGGCCGTCACGGTGGCCCACCTTGATTTCTACAGCTATACGCCGGGGCCGACCCACCTGAGCGCTGGCGCGGAAGACCTCGACGGGAACCTGGGGCTCATCGACGGAAGCCATCCCCTCACCTACCAGGAAGCGAAGGGTCACGGGGTCTACGCCTACGGGGGATCTCACACCGAAGACGGTGATGGGATTTGGTACTACCCTTCGCTGCCTTACCTCGGGCACGAGGAGGCGACACGGCCAGCCCTTCCGACACCTCAGAGCGGTGACACCAACCCGAAGGCCCACTACAAGCTCCTCGACATCTTCGAGGCAGGTGGTTTGTGGGATCGACGAGAAAACGCGGAGACCTTCCACAGCTTTGGCTCGTTCCGCGGAGACGACGGTGGAGAATGCGGGGATGGCGTGACGGTCACCTGCTCGGAGAACTCCCCACACCCGCCGTGGGGCTGGGACGACGTGAATGACGGCCCGGTCTTCGCCGGCGAGCTTGCTTTCGACCCCGCCCACCTGGTCGGCCGGTACTTCCACGTAACGACGGCGTTTGCCAGGGACTACGAGCGCAATCCCTATGCAGTCGAGATTGTCCTGGAGGAGCTCACGGTGCTCTCGAATCAGGACCCCAGCGGGGATCGATCCGACCCCTACTTCAACCTGTACTTCGGGGACGGCGTGGGCGAAGAGACCCATGGGGGCTACGGTGACGGGATCGTGGACGGCGACAGCGGCGCACAAGTCTCCTGGGTCTTGTGGGATCCTCCCATGAGCACCCGAATCAACCTCGCGACCGCCATGCCGCGCAATCGCTTCTACACGATCAAGTCAACGGTCCCCACCTTCCGGATCCGCGTCATGGACTGGGACAACGGGAGCGGCGACGAGTGGCTCATGAGCCCGGCGCAACCGTACGCGGAAGAGCGCACGAGCGGTAGCTTCACCTACGAGTTCGGGCGCAGCCGCCTCAAGGTCCGCCTGACCGACGCGCCAGGCGGGCGTTGAAGGTCAAATCAGGGACGCGGAGCAGCACCGACGACCAACTCAGCGTGCCGCTCCGCGCTCCCGTTTCGGAGCAGGTACAAGGATCGGAATCGCGATCTCTGGCGTTTCAAGATCGCTTCGGAGCGTGATATTCTCCGCATCTTGCGGCAAGAGGAATCTCAGCCAGCCCTGCGCTTCCTCGCCGGGCTTCAAGTACTGGGTCGGTAACGGAGGCTGCTTGATTGCGGACAGGACTGGATCAAGCTTCCTGGAGTCCCGGGAGCCCTTTCGAGAGAAGCGAAGGCAGAAACGCTTGGGGGACACCAGCGGGAACGGGTCCTTTTGTACGCTCGCGACCACAACCTTGAGGTCAACAAGCTGGTGATCGGGCAGAACGATTAGCCCGCCAGGCAGCGCTGTCCCGTCCTCAACGCTCTCGACTCTGACGCGGACGGCCTCGCCCCGCGGCTCCTTCAACGCCTCAATACGCGCCAGCACGGCTGAATCCTCGATGGGCACTGAGCCTGCTCCACCTCCAGGAACAAAATTTGCTGTGGAAGACTGTTGAGCTGGATCGGATGTCGAGGAAGGTAGCTGCTTCTTTTGAGCAGCGGTCTCTTGTGAGCAAGCAGCCAGCCCAAACGAAGAAAGCAAGGAAACAATCCAAATGGGCCGTAGCATTAGCCTTACCAATTCTCTAGAAAGTTGTGTAGAGACAGAGGAATCGACACCTTTTCTCTTTCGGTCGCCCGGCCCTGTCTTCGTTAGAAGAAGGCAGAAAGACGAGATTCACCGCCCGCTTCTTACCAACCAGGGAGGTTTTCCCTGGTATCCATCGGGTTGCGGCGCTCGCAAGGGCCGAGAACGTGCCTTCACAATCCTTGAAGTCGCGATTTATTCCTCTCTCCTCATCTTGCTGGGGAGCCCCTTCGTGACGCTGGTGCTCACCTCCACTCGCGCGACCGCGGAGAACGATACCGTCAACAAAGTCGAGACCGAAAATCGTAAGGGCCTCTTTCGCATGGAGCGGGAACTCAAGAGGGCTTTATTGACCTCGGTCTCCGTCGGCAACTCCGGCCTGTCGCTAACATTCACTCCACCAAATGGATTCGATGGCACGGCGGCAATTGCCGGACAACAGGTTCAATTCCAGTTTCGTCCGAGATCCGGCGAGACGATGAATGGCGCTGACGACAATCAAAACGGCATCGTCGACGAGGGCGAGCTCGTCCGGCGAGACATGGTGACTGGAACGGAAGTCGTCGTGGCCACAGGCTTCAACCTGGCCACGTCGGGATTCGCGATGTCTGGTAGCACCATCACGATCACGATCGAGTCACTGGCTTCAGTGGATCGACGGTACGGAACCGTCACGGTCTCCAACTCCCTCAGCATTTCTCCCCGCAACTGAGTCCCACCGTCAATGAAAGGAAGCAAGCCCATGAGGAATACAACCGGTACAAACGACGGACACGCGATCCTGATCGTGCTGATCCTCATGACATTCCTGGCGGCTCTGGCCACGGCGCAGTTCGCGGTGGCGCAGAAGAACTCCCAGTCCGCCGCCTACTTGAGAGACTACTGCGCCCTCAAGCAGTACGCGGACTCGGGCATTGGCCTCGCCATGCACGACCTGCAGCATGATCTCTCCGGCAACAAAGGCAAGATAGGCACCGTGAGCTGGACCGTGGCTTCGGACTACGGGAGGGACGGCTATGCCGGGACGCTTGACGAGGGCGAGGGTGACGGCGTCCCCACCCCCGGGGAACCCAACGTCGCCCCGGTCTCCGTGGGGCCGTCGAGCCTCGCGGCGGGGCTCATCGTGCACGTCGCTGACAGCGGATTTGCCAATACGAAACGGATCGTCGCGGTCGCAGCCAACGCCAATGCGACCGCGACCGTGTCAACCTTCGTACGCAGCACCCCGGCCTCGCTCCCGAAAGTGGCGGCCATGTACGTCGACCCAAACTTGGCGCTGGATCTAAAGGGCAACGCTTTCCTCATCGATGGCAATGACCACAAACTCGACGGCACCCCTCTTTCAGGCGGCGCCGTGCCCGGCATCGCGACGGCCATTGGCAGCCCGGCAGGAACCAACAAGACTCTGCTGCTTTCTCAAATTCCAAGCAAGAGTTACGACCAGATCATCGGCAAGGACACCAGCCCCTCGATCGGAGAGCAGGCCGGCGTGGACCTTGCGACGATCTTCAATTCCCTGAAGGCCGCGAAGACCGTTACTCTAACCCCCGGAACGTACTCGAACTCAACCATGGGCACGCTGGCCAATCCCGAATTCACCTATGTCAGCGGCGACCTCCAGCTCTCTGGAAATGGAACTGGCGCCGGCGCACTTGTGGTGGAGGGGTCCGTCACGTTCACCGGGCAGTTTGATTTCAAGGGCATCGTCGTGGTGCTCGGCGACATACGACTCACAGGGGGAGGTGCGGGAGTCCACGTGTACGGAAGCGTCCTGGCAGGCGAGTCGTTCACGGCCGTGGACACCACATCATCCGACGTCACACTTTCCGGAAACGCCGACATCTATTACAGCTCCGAGGCCATCAGCATGGTCGAAGGCAATATGAGAACTTCGTACGCCATTGTGTACTGGGACGATCAATGAGAAGCGAGGGTCAGAATGAACATGAAAAATAGCGAAAGAATGGCTTTTCTTGCACCGGTTCCAGCGCGTTGGCTCCTCGTCCTGATTTGCACTCTCTTGCCCCGGGCCTCCTCGGCCGAAGACCCACAACCTACCCAGACTGAAAACACGGGCAAGGAGCTGGACCGGTTTCGAGCGGCCATTGCAACGCTGGATTCGTCCGGGGAGACCCAGCCGATTCTTCGCGCAATGGAAACCCTGAGAACGGGTTACCCACAATGCCGTCCTGTACTACTTGACTGCTTCAATACTGAATCCGTGCAGTTGAAGTGCTTTGCCCTCCAGGTCCTGGGCGAGCAGGGGGCGGGAGCTGACGACATCGAGGTCGTCTCGCGATCGCTAAGGGATCAAAAGCCCCGGATCCGGCTTGCCGCCATAATGGCCCTGCGACGCCTGGGCAAGGGAGGCTACGAGGCTCTGGCCGCATACTTCCCCGGTGAGACGGACAATAATAACAAAAAGATGGCGGCAAAGACTTTTCAGGTCTGGAACACCGAGGAAGCACTTCCCTTGCTAGTGAAGTCCCTGGAGAGGGAAAAAGAGAAGACCGTGCGCAACTTCTTCGTGACCGCGCTTGAATCCTTGACTCATTGCAAGCTAGGCGACGACCCGTCTGCCTGGAAGACCTACCTCGAAAGCCTCCGTTTGAAGGAACAGGCCAGGGAACTCAAGAATATTCAGGGCAACAACGCCAAGGAGGAGAATCCATGAAGCGTGAATCAGGATCCTTACTGATCGAGGTGGTCATCGCCATGACTCTGCTCACAGTGGGCCTTCTCGGCTACCTGCGTGCGTTTGCGTCATGTTCCACCCTCACGGATGACGTCTCGGAGTACGAGAAGGCAAGGTTGACTCTGGAAAACACCGCGGAGACGCTGCGCAATGCCGACTTCAACACCGCGTATGCGAATTACAACTGGGCCTTCCTCGAGACACCTGGTTTGAACTCCGGCTACTATCCGGGCTACAACATCAACGCGTTTGTCATTGTGAACTGCTTCGTTGACGAGAATAATCTGCCGGCCGAGTTTGGCCCGATTCTTGACCTGGATGGCTCCGGAGGGCTTGAGAACTCGAACTGCAGCGCGACGTACAGCCTGCTCCCCGTGAAGCTTTCCTTGAACTTCGCGGTGGGAAAAACCTCACGGACGATGGACCACTATCTGGTGCTTCGGCCGTAGTGGATCCCCGGAGAAGCCGGCGCGCGAAGCGCTTGCGGTATTCCCATTGTCTGCCTGGGGAAGGGTTATTTTCTGACCGGCTCAGATCACCCCGGGACAGAAGAGCCCGCGTCCCGTAACTCCTGCAAACGAATTCCAGCTTGCAGGTAACGCAAGTAGACGTTTCGCTTTGTGAGGCCCAGTTCCTTCGAAATGCGCGCCACGTCCCCGCCACAGACCTCAAAGAGGTGGAGGAGAAACTCCCGCTTCACGTCCGCAAGCACTTGCTCGTAAGTGCGGCCGGTGAAGGCCCAACGCGGAAACGAAATGCGTGATTTCTCGAGCCCGAGCACGTGCGCAACCTGCTTCTCGTCGACGGTCGCTCCGGCGGTTAACGAAAGGCGACGGATCACCGATTCGAGCTCGCGCACGTTGCCTGGCCAGGAGTGACACTTGAGCAGTTCCAGAGCACGCGGCGCCAGGTCGGGAGCATGTCCGCGCATTTGCCCGCGGAAATGATCCATCAGTAGCGGCACGTCTTCGGCTCGCTCCCTCAGAGGTGGGACCTCAATGGAGATCCCACGGAGGCGATAAAAAAGGTCTTTCCTGAACTCCCCGGCAGCCATCAAGCTACCCAGGTCTCGCTGGCTGCTCGAGATTAGCCGAACATCCATCTCTATCTCCACCAGGGAGCCCAGCGGACGAACAGCGCTCGTCTCAAGCATACGCACAAGCTTCGCTTGCACCTCGGGAGTCAGGGAGTCGACGTTATCGAGGTAAAACGTGCCTCCCTGGGCCTGGGCCATGCAACCCACTCGAGCGCGCTCCGCGCCCGTAAAAGCCCCCACCTCGTAGCCGAAAATCTCCGCCTCAAGAAGCGCCGCTGGAATCGCCGAACAGTCCTGCGCCACAAAGGGTCCTTCACGGCACGGACTTACAGAATGGATCCAGTGGGCCAGGTGATCCTTTCCTGTGCCCGACTCGCCCGTGAGGAGGACCGGCAGCTTCGAGTCGCGCGTACGCTCGATCAAGCTCACGACCTCACACATCCTTGGCGACTTGCTCGCGAGCAGGATCGGACTCAGCGTGCGAGTTTGCGTGGACATTTCCGAGGGGGAGGCGGTGGGGGGCAACGGTTGCGCCAGATCCGGGCGCTGGCGCGCCAGCGCTTCACCCACGAGCACGCCCGCGGCTTCGAGGAAGTCGGGGAGGTCCGCAGCGAGGGGATCTGTCCCGGCGAGGAGGAAAATCACCCCCCAGCGCCGTGTGCCCGGCCCGCGCACCTCGGCACACCACCCATGCGGCACAGCTCCACTGCCTGTCCCGAGACAGGCCCTTCGCAAGACGTCGAGGTCCTGGCGGAATTCGACGACGCGGCCCCGAACAACGCTTCGGCCCATGCCCTCCTCGAGAAAAATTGCACCACCCGCCGCCTCTGCCCCCTCCATGATCCAATCGAGCGCTTGAGACAGCTCCACAGTGCGCCGGAGCAAAAGGAGCGTCTCGTACCGCCGGCTCGCGGCTCGCGCCTCCTCCGCCGGGCCTGCTTTGCCGCTGGCATCCTTCCCGAGCCCAAGACGAATTTGGTGCTCTCGCGCGAGGTAGCTTCTGCGGTCCTCCGGCTTGAGCCCACGGACAAACGCTGCCCTGGAAAAGCGCAGCCTGCGGCGAGCGCCGGGAACCTCGTGCTCGGAGGCGACCAGATCGAACAGCCACCGCACTTCTCCCTGCAGGGCCGAGCTGAGTTGCGTGGCGGCATCTCGCAGCCTCTTGCGCACCGCTTGGCCTCCCGGGCGGCCAACGAGCAGATCTAGACGCGCCTCGAGCCACGGGAGCAGTCGCGCGGCGCCTCGCGAGCCGCTTCCAGCTTCGTGAATGCCGATCGCGGCTCGGGCCTCCTTGATCCGCGTCCTTGCGTTGGCGGCATCGCGACGACGCAAGGCAACCTCGACCATCGCGATGGAGCACTGAAACGAGCCGGGGGCTTGCTTCGTGCCATTGAAGATCTTCCTCGTCCGATGGAAGATCCGCTCGGCAAGCTCAAGATCGCCCAGCTCCAGGCGAGTCAGCCCGTGATACAGGCGATCCCACAATCCGGCGTGGTCGATGGCGCGCCAGTCGGTGGGTAAGGCGCCGAGAAGCGCGCGGGCTTCCTTGCATCGGCCACAAAGGGCCTCGAGGTAGGCACCGCGTGCCGCCGCGGAGCGCTCCAGCCGCGGATCAAGCTTGGAGCGCAAGAGCGCATCGAGGATCTCACGCGCATGGCACCACCTTCCCTCAAGGATCTCGTTTTCGAGGAGGAAGATCCGCGCCGAGGAGGCGACGAGCGGATCGGGCACCTCCTCGGCAATACGGATCGATTCCAGCCAGGCCTCGCGGGAGTCCTCGAGCGCCAGCCTTGCCACGAGCCCCTTCGTATAAAGGAGGAAGAGGTGTGCTCGGCGAGATCGGCGGGAGTGCGGCAAACTCTCGGCATCGAGGAGCAGCCGTTCTGCGGCTCGCACTTCACCAAGCCGTGCTCGAATCGCTGCGACATTGCACCGGATGGCCAAGAGCGCCGTCGAATCCCCCAACCGTCTCGAAAGGTCCTCAGCACGCTTGTAAACGCGCAACGCTTCCGGGAGCCGATTGGCTTGATGGTAGGCAATGCCCAGGTGGTTGAGCAGCAGCACGGCGCTCGAGAGGGCACCGGTTCGCTCGGCGTGCTCGAGGCCAAGCCGAAGCTCCTCTCTGGCCCGCTTGTAATCAAGCTGCCGCAGGAAGATGTGACCCGCTGCCGTGTGGAAATCAACCGCGAGGCGGGCGCGTTGATCTCGGCTCAGCGTCCGCGCTCTACTTGAGTGAAGCAGCTCCATGCCGCAATTCGTGAAACTCTGTGCCCGCTGCACTTCCCCCACAAAGAGGTGCAATGCCGATAGCTCGCGGAAGACATTGAGGTGCTCCGCCACATCGTCGCTCGAATCGCAAAGACCCATCGCCTCATCCAGGAGATGTCTTGCCGCCTCCGTTGCCCCCTGCCTCTGCCGAATTCCGCCAAGCCGCCTCAAGAGACGCAAGCGGTCTCGTGCGAGCACGCCGGGAACCGAGAGCGTTTGCTCGTATCGCAGCCCCGCCGCATCGAATTGCCCACAGCGTTCTTCGAGCTCCCCCAGCTCTTCGAGCCGTCTCGCGCCTGATGCCTGGGGACCCACCCGATCCAGAGCACTCTTCAGGAGCGAGGCCGCCTCGTCAAGCCGGCCAGCCGCCTTGAGGGCGCGGGAAGCCCTGTCCACGGCTGAGAGCGCCTCGGAAAACTTGCCCGCGTCGAGAAGGTGACGAGCGGCGTTCCTGGCATGACGGGGATCGGACAGGAGAGCCATTCCCAGCCTCTCGCGTGCCGCGCTCAGCTCTTCCGACACCGCAGAGCGAAGCACCGGCCCCCAGGCGTCCTCCTCGAGCGCGAGGCCACCGCGACCCAAACTGCTCCAGCCTGTCCCGGCCAGCTCCGCACGGGCGAGTTCGAGCGCTTCTTTCCCCAGGAGCGTCGCAGCCGCCAGGAGCTTGCCGTCGGCTGGTCTCTCGAGCAGCGCCAGGGCCAGCGCCAACTTGCGAGCCCCGTCGCCGAGTGTGCTGGCGACCTTGAAGGCACCTTCCTCCCCGGGGACGTCAAGGCGGTTGAGCGCATGGCCCATCCCACGCCGGCACAAGGCCCGGGCAAGGGCTCCAGGGCTCCCACCGGAAGTCTGCAGGAGCTCACGGGTCTCCTGGACTCCGATGGGCGGGTCTTGCTCGGAGAGGATCGCACGCAAAGTCTTCCTGTCGAGCGGCCCGAGTTTCAGGACCGTAACACCTTCAGACGGGGTTTCTTGAATTGCGGCCCTCACGGCCGCTGGCCGTGAGGTGGCAAGGAATCCGAGCGTGCTCTTCGCGACGCCAGGTGGTCCTGCGGCCCCAAACCAGCGAATAAATGCAGCAAGCTGTGGGTCGCCTCGATGGAGGTCCTCCACCACCACGAGGAGGCAAGGTGAGGCTGTCGCCTCGAGGACGTCCCGAGCCTCCTGGAAGACCCTCGCCTTGACGGCCTCGAAGCTCATGGCCTCCGCCTCACGCCGGCTCGTCGAATCCGCGCGGAATCCCAGCACCTCCAGGAGGAACCGCCACCTTCTGCGATCTTGAGCGGCCAATGGCCTCAAGAGCATTGCCTTCTCGAGGAGCAGGCGCAGGGCGCTTCCGCCGACCACATTACTCAAGCGAACAGGAATCACGCGCACGCCCGTTGTCCCCGACGTCAAGGCCTCGGTGACACAAGCTTCAACGAACCTCGTTTTCCCGATGCCCGCCCCGCCAACCACGGAGAGCACGCGGGGCCCCCGTGCCTCGGAAAGCCCCTTGAACCACTCGAAGAATACCTCGAGCTCGCCTCGTCGAGCCAGGAAGGGCGCTTCAAGCGGCGCGTGAAGCTCGGGAACACTGCCGGGGCCGCGGGACGCCTCGCGGAGCTCCGAGGCAACCTCCTCCGCGCTCTGGAAGCGATGCTCGGGGCACTTCTCGAGCAGCTTCAAGATAATACCAGCAAGCCGCGGCGGTAGACCAGGCGGCGCCTCGGGCCTGGCCCGCTGGTGGTTCTCCAGGATCTCCTCGACAGTACGGCCAACAATGGGATAACGCCCGGTGAGCCCACGATACAGAGAAACGCCCAGGGCGTAGAGGTCACTCCGGTGGTCCACTCTATACTCCTTGCGGGGGAGGAGGACCTCCGGGGCGCTGAAGTAGACGGTGCCCCTGGGGCGCTCAAAGCCACGGTGCTCCGCGTTACAGAAGAGGCCAAAGTCAATCAGCACAACGCGGCCATCGGCAATGACCATGTTTGCGGGCTTCAAATCCGAATGGACAAGACCCTTTCTGTGCAGGTATGCGAGCGCCTCGGTCACTTGAAGGAACGCTTGAACTATGGCGTCCTGCCACCCGACAGATTTTTTTCGCCGGAGCATGGAGCACCAGAGTTCCAGATCAGGCCCCGCAACGTGCTCCAGAGTAAGGAAGCAAGGACCACCTGCCGCGCGAGCGAAGTCAAAAGCCCGCGGGATGCCGGGATGGCGAAGATCCCGGAGAGCTCGAAACTCTCTCAGGAGCTCATTGCGCGCAACGTCCTGCCGCGCAACCTTCAACGCTACCTGAGCGCCATCCTCGAGGAGATCCCGGGCCAGGTAGACGGAGCTCGACCCGCCTTGCCCCAGCCTCCGCACAATGGCATACCGGGGGTGCCTCGGCGGTTGGAGCTTGAGAGACGGACTCATGGGCGCACAAAGTCACGCTCGAGAGCGGTTAATAATTGGCGCAGCCCAGCTCGTCCGGGGTTTCGTCCCTCGCTGGGACTTTCAGCGCGAGAGTGGACGGCTCCGTCCCCAGGAAAAGGAAAATAAGGACCGAGATGGGGTCGCTCACATCAATTCCCCCGTCATCGTTGGCATCGGCCGCGTCTTCGCAGGGAAGAGGCGCGTTCGCCCCAAGAAAGAGAAAATCCAGGATGGTGATGGGGTCCGAGATGTCGAGCCCCAGATCGCCGTTTGCGTCTCCGCGCAGGAAAATACCGATGTCACCGATGATCTGAACGACCAGGGCCCCATCGTCAAGCCCTGGGTCCACATTGTCCTCAAACTTGTCGTTGAAAGAGAATGGCTTGCCATGACCACGCACGGCGTTGTAGACAGGACCCAGGCTGTTGTTGAAGAGCCCCCTAAACCGCGCTCCCTCCGCACGGGTAAAGACGAGCGGCAAGGTTCCTTCTGCCGCCTCCGGAAGGATCACCAGTGACAACATCAACACTCCCTGGCGCCACCCTGCAGGGAGCCCAGCGCCCTCACGGGCCTTGAAGTCGAAGACCAAAGATGCCTGGAGCCAGCCTTCTTCCTTGTTCACAAACCACTCAAAGTCCCAATCGATGCCCTTGATACCCTGGAGGAGTCCTTCGACGTCCAAGGCCGGCCGCACGTCCACGACGTCGAGTATCGAGGTGTCGAGCTCGATGCTGACGGCCACCATGGAGAGGGACTCCTCGGCCACAACGTGGACCGGGACGTCAACCCGGGAGCCCGGAGCCCCCTCGACATGCGGGATATCCATGCTGACCGTCCGGGACGGCGGGCCCTGAGGCGGGTCGGGGAGGCCCGGCCCCGCGGCCCAAAGACGTGGCCCCAGAGCTGGGGCCAGGAAGAGGGCCAGGAGAGCCGCTGTCGTGGGGAACCGCCTGTTCATTGTAATTCTTTGAATAGTAACCATTCCCGCAGGCGCCTCGCAAGCCATGAGAGACCCATGTGGCGTAAAAAGTGGCCCGGCCCTCAAAGCCGAGAGCCGGGCCATCCGACCTGGATATCCTCATTCCTGGGGAAGGTCGGAGACGCCTCAACAGCTATTCAAAGCAAACCTCGAGATCCGGCGTGGGGTCGTGGCCTGGTGCGTATGGCCCCGGAGCCGGCGGTGCCGCTCCGCCGGAGAAGAGCCATACCAGAGTGTAGACCGCATCGGATATGTCCACGTTCCCATCGTCGTTCGAGTCGATCCGGTCCGGACAGTCCACCGAAAAGGCATTTCCTTGCCCGAGGAAAATCCCGCCCAGGGTATTGATGGGATCCGCAATGTCTATGTGGCCATCGCGATTCGCATCGCCGCGGGTGAAAGCGCGGGGTGGGGCTTTCTCTGCAAGCTCAAACCAGTCATCCACCTCGCCGACGACCACCGCGCACTTCGCCTCGAAGCTACGCGAGAGCAGGTCGCACTCGAGCGCGCCTCGTCCCGAGGTCAGGCAGGCCGCCAAGATCTCGGCGGCCCGCTCGGCGCAGACGACCTCGCTCCTGGTCTCCGTGGCGCCGCCACCACCTTCCCCCGCCGAGTCGCCGTCGTCGTTGTCTTCACAGTGCCGATTGCACCGTTCGGTGAAAGCAGCCACCACCGCGGCGCACTCCTCCTCCGTGCCTCCGCGGGTGGCGCAAGCTGCGGCCAGCTTCTCGGCGGCCGCGGCGCAACGCTCCCCGCAGGCCGGGGGAGCCGGGGGCTCCTTGTCGCAATGAGCCTGGCAGCGAGCGAGTAGCTCGGCCGCCTCTGCCTCGCACTCGGCGGGGTCACCCCCAGCCTCGGTGCAACGGGCGAGGTGCTCCCGGGCAACTTGCGCACAGCGTTCGCCACACGGAAGCGGTTTCTCCTCGTTGCAGCGGGTCAGGCATGCGTCGAGAAGCGCATTGGCCTTGGCTCGGCAATCTTCCTCGGTTCCGCCCGCGGCGACGCACTCGGCGTAAGCCTCTTCGGCAGCGCGGCCGCATCGGTCGGCGCAAGTCGGGGGCCTGGGTCGAGCGCAGCGTTCCTTGCAGGCAGCGAGGTACTCCGCGGCCTTGGCCTCGCACTCTTCCTCTGTCCCGCCCGCCTTGACGCAGGCCTCCTTGACAGCCGCGGTCCCGCGCTCGCAGCGCTCCTCGCACGTCGGCGGCTCTTGTGGGGGATCCTTGCAGCCACCGCCGCAACGGGCGATGTGCTCCGCCAGGCGCGCTTCACACTCCTCGGGACTTCCACCATCGTTCACGCAGGAGCGCCTCACGCCGTCAGCAGAGCGCTCGCAGCGGCTCCGACAGTCGGCTGGGAAATGCTTCTCGCAGGCGTGGCGGCACTCATCGCGAGCTTCCTGGGCCGCGATCGCGCAGGCGGAGGCGCTGCCGCCGGCTGCCAGACAGTCTCCTTGAGCCTTGCGGCCCGCGGCTGCGCATTCCGAGGCGCAGTTGGGGTTCGGTTCCTGTCGGTCGCAGCGGCCAAGGCAAGCCTCAAGGGCCGCCATGCCACGCGCAGCGCAGTCTTCAGCACTGCCTCCGGCAGCCGTGCAAGCGGCAGTCACTCGCTCAGCCACCGACGAGCAGCGGTCCTCGCACGTCGCGTGAGGCGGGTGGTCCGGTGGCTCATGGCCATCATCGTCGCAGTGGCCGAGGCATGACTCGAGAAACTCAGCACCACGTGCCGCGCATTCCTCCTCGGTACCACCTGCCGCCTTGCAAGCTGCCTGGATTCTGCCTGCAGCGCTGTTACAGCGTTCCTCGCAGCCGCGGGCCGGCGGCGGAGGGGGTGGAGGTGGCTCGTGATTGCAGGCCGCGAGAAACTCGTCGACGCGTGCCTGGCACTCCGCCTCGGTCCCTCCACGAGCCAGGCATTGCGCTTTCATGCGCTCCGCTGCCGCGGCGCACTGCCGTGGGGTCTCCTGGGCCGCCGCTGGCTGGGCCCAGCCCAAGAGCCCTGAAATCGTGAACAACATGAGAAAGGATCGTCGCATGATGGACTCCTGACAAATAAGGTGACTGGAACACAGACCCTCCACACCGTCTGCAACCAGCGGTCCAAATGCCAAGTAAATATGTAAGTAACAACATGAACAATAGTTACGACATGGAGCTTGCAACGAAGGGTCAACGAAGTTTACAGGCGATCCAGACCAGAGGGATGGAATTCATCCCTGGGAGTCCCGCCAAGAGGTCCCGGCTGCGCCCGGGGTCACATCTTGTGAGCCGCCGGCTTCACGCCTCTTGTGAATGCGCCGAATCCGTAGGGGGTGGGCTTGTACTCTCCGACAAGACGCACGTCCGACTTCTCGGGAATCTTGTCCTCGAGTTCGAGCCCCCAGTAGCAGGCATTCACGAGAAGGCGCCGCAAGCCCTCGCTCTCGAGATCCGTCGAGGAGCCCATTGTGGTCGTGAAGATTCGCGAGGTTTTCCCCAGCGAGCCTGTGTAACTCTTGATCCACGCGACGGGCAACCTCGGGTCGTTCTGCTGGCCCTCCACGGGCTTATCGGTGGGCTTCATTCCCTCGAGCACCTCCCCCAACACGACGGACTTTGAGTCACCCGGCAGGGGCAAGCGGACGCCGTAGACGTCCGTCGGACCCCAGATGTCTGCCACGCCACGCACCAGGGGATGCGACTCCATCCCCTGGGCGATCAAGCCGCGAGTGCTTTGCAATTTGTGCTTTCCGTGATGACTCCTCCACGTCTCTCCAAGCACCTGGCGACCGAAGCCACCGTCCCATTGCTTCGAGTTGTAGCTGTACTTCGAGTAGGTCTTGCCTTCCGGGATGTTGAAGGCGTGGGTCGACGTCCGGAGAGCCACGATCGGCTTTCCCGACTCCGTGTAATCGACCAAGTGCTTCATCGCACCATCGGGCAGGTCACGGAAGCGCGTGAAGAGAACGAGGAGGTCGGCCGAGTCGAGCACCTCGAGGCCCGGAATGTTATCGACCTTGTCCGGCTGAATCGTCCCGTCAGTCAGATTGATCGGGAACAGGACGGTGCATTTGAAGCCGTGGCGCACGGCAAGGATCTTGCCGAGCTGCGGAAGGCACTCCTCCGAACGGTACTCCTCGTCCCCCGAGACCAGCACGATGTGCTTGCCCTTGCCGGGCCCTTCCGTCCCTCCGTAGGTGACCCAGAGTTCGTTCGTGGAACTACATCCCGCAGTAATAATCACGTTCAAGACCACCGCCAAAAGCATCAAGTTCCGGATCATCTTCCTGTAGCCTTTCTACTGTATTCTGTATTCCTCCGCGCCCCATGCCTGAGTGGAACTTCAGTAACCGGCAGGGGGCGCATTCGCAAGGGAAAGCATTCCTTGACCCGGCAGAGGGCTCCGACAACCGCCAGCAAGCTCGCTCAGGGTACGACTCTTGCCTCAAGCTTCGCGGGATCGTCCGCTCACAGGTTCCGGACCCAGGGGCCGAAGCCGCCAGGAAGTGTCCAGACGGAAGACAACTCGAGCCGAGACTCGAGCGGGGTGCTCAACCGGCTGAAGTCGGCACCGACCATCGTGGTCGCAACGGGCGTCTCTTTTTTTTGCACGAATCGGGCGCGAAAATTGCTCGGACACTCTTGCATGTCCTACCACCACGTCCTGTTGATCCAGGAGCCCCTCCTCTCGCTCCAGCGTGTTGTGCAGGTCAACGGCCTGCCGTTCACGATCGGGAGCGAGGCCGATGCGGCCGTCCGACTCCGGACCCCGGGCCTGCCTTGCGTGCGGGTGGAGGGGGCAGACTCCGAGTGTCGCGTGGTCGATCTGGGCAAAGGCTCACTGACCCTGAAAGGTGAGAGGCGCACGGAGTTGGCGCTTCGACACGGCTCGATTTTCCAAATTGCAGATGTGACCGTCCGGTTCCTTGTGGGGACGGCGGAATCGCTCCGAAACCTGGCAGCTCATTGCGCATCCACCTCGCCTCCCGCTCCCGTTGACCTCGACCTTGACGCGTCGAAGCCCATGTCCGACGGTCCCCTCCGCAAGAGCGTGGTCGCCTACCTGGAGCGTCTCTCCAATCTTGAGCGCAAGCTGGCAGAGATCCGACCCCTTTCGCACATCTAAAGCATCTTCGCACCTCCGCCTGGGGCTTGTCCCCGGACACGTTACAATTCAGGGCAGCATGGTGAGAAGATTCAAGATAGCCCAGATGCTGGTACCGAGCATTGCGATCTGCCTTGAGCTTGCCGCCGAGGCCCTCCCCAAGAGGAGCTCCCGGCCAGCTCAGCAGGAAGAGATCACGCCAGAGTTACGCTTGGCCGTCAACCGAGGGTTTGAGTATCTCACCCGCCGCCAGCTTCGGAGCGGTGACTTTGACTCGGACCATCCCTTGGCTGTCAACGCCCTGGTTGGGATCGCGTTTCTGGCCAGCGGGCACAGCGAGAAGGCCGGCGGGGAGTTCACCGAGGTGATCCGGCGCGGCACATCCGCCCTCCTGAGGTACCAGAACTCTCAAGGGTTCTTCGATGACGAAAGGAGTGCAATGTATGGCCATGGCTTCGCAACACTCTTCCTGGCCGAGCTGTACGGCACCTCGGAATACCGCCACCGCGAGATTCGCGAGGCTCTCCTGAAGGCAGTGCGCGTGATCGAGGGATCGCAGTCGAGATCGGGTGGCTGGGACTATCTCCCGGCACGTCAATTCGGATCCTTCGAAGCCTCTTCAGGCTCGAGCGACACCTCGATTACAGTCTGTCAAACCATGGCCTTGAGAGCCGCCAGAAACCTCGGGATCGGCGTCAACACAAGAGTCACCGCGAGAGCCAGGGCCTACATCGAGCGCGCCCAGAACAAGGATGGCGGCTTCCTGTATCGGCAGCAGGGTGAGCTCTCAAGCTTTCTCTTCAACTCGAGCGCCTTCCCCCGCTCCGCAGCCGGGACATGTATTCTCTACTCGCTCGGCGACTACAACTCGGCGAAGGTGAGGCTTGGCTTCGAGTACCTCTACAAGAATTACAGGATGCCCTGGTCGAACCAGTTCCCCTACTATGCCCACTATTACTGCGCGCAGGCCATGTTTCAAGCTGACGGCAAGTACTGGAAGGAGTACTTCCCCTGGATCCGCTCGGAGCTGCTCGGGAAGCAGTTGCGGGACGGAAGCTGGCCCAACAGCCTGCGCGAGAACAAGACGCAGTGCACCGCGATGGCCCTCATCGTGCTTCAGCTCCCCCTCCGTTTCTTGCCGATTCACGAGCGCTA
>SXGT01007885.1_pt1 | contig 75915 bp, 66 predicted proteins | sample 3176221 | NCBI WGS metagenome assembly SXGT01 (sample SAMN11356862, study PRJNA531348) | freshwater metagenome | isolation source: freshwater sample F1-120 | place: China: Fuxian Lake, Yuxi | collected 2017-12-25
GCCGGGATCGACGTTGATGTAGGGATCAAACTTTTGCAGACGTACGCGCAGGCCGCGTTTTTCCAGCAGCATGCCGATGGACGCTGAAGTCAAACCCTTGCCGAGAGAGCTGACGACGCCACCGGTGACGAAGATATGTTTGGCCACGATGAAACCTCCGTGTAAGCCGCTTGCGGCATAGCAAACTCTTGGAAGTTCGAGGGCTGCTACGCCGCAAGCGGCTTGGATTCACCGTTCATCTTATCAAAAATCACGCGGCCTGGTGTTGGCGATAAGAGTCGACAAATCGCTGATAATCAGATGGCGTATCGACGCCGCGATGGGCGGACGGCACCACGCCGACCTGAATGCGGTAGCCAAGAGCCAGCACACGCAATTGCTCCAATTTCTCCGTCTGTTCGAGCGGTTCGGGCGGCAGCTTCGCCAGTTCCAGCAGGAAACGGCGGCGGTACGCATACAGACCCAGATGTTGCAGGAATCGCCCCGTACGGAAGTCGGGCTCGCCGTCGCGCACAAACGGAATCGGACTGCGGCTGAAATACAACGCCCCACCTCGGTGGTCGCAGACAACCTTCACGCAATTCGGATCACGCCACAACTCCGCCGAGGCGATCGGCGTCGCCAGCGTCGCCATCTGGGCGTTCGGGTCTTGCTCCAGCAATTGAGCCAGCAGGTCGAGCGTGCTCGCCTCGATCATCGGCTCATCACCCTGAACGTTGACGATGATGTCCGCGTCGAGCTTCTCGGCGACTTCAGCGACGCGATCGGTGCCGCTTGGATGATCGGCGCGCGTCATGACGACGTTGCCGCCAAAACTCTTGACGGCGTCAAAGATGCGCGGGTCATCGGTGGCGACAATTGCCGTATCCGCGCGGCATTCGCAAGCACGCTCGTAAACGTGCTGAATCAGGTATTTTCCCGTCTCCCGCAAAAGCGGCTTGGCAGGCAAGCGGCTCGATGCGTAACGGGCGGGGATCACGATGGCGGTTTTCATGGGGGGGGGGACCTCCGTGTCGATTGGTTGTGCTGAGATTACACCCATTTTTGTAATTCTAAGCAAGACGGTTTGGTGCTATACTGCACGCATGAAATGGAAGTTGACTTTCGTATTGGCTGCGGGCATCGCTACCCTCAGCTTTTGCGCCTGGTTTAGCTGGGAGAGCTTCGTTTTACGGCCTGTTCCGCCCCATCAAGGCGACGGCGAATTCGAAGACCTTTCCTTCCGATACGGACCATTTGCGGTGAGGGGTTACAGCATCAGTATGCCTGCGTTCGATTTGGGAGATTCGTTCAAGGCCGAGTATCGCATCTCGGGGCTCACCCAAATCCGCCAGAAATGCGGCGTTTATCTGGCCGTCCGTGACCCCCAATTCATTGGCTTTGCGGCGGACGGTGGTGAATTGCACTTCGAAGTAACGGATTCAATGGGGCGGTCTGTGGTCAAAGTTGGCGGAAACCTGTCGGAGTTCATTCATTGGCAAGCGGGGGACGAATTTCACGGATTTTATCAAATGGAGAAGTCATTCTTCAATCCGGATCGTCGCGAGGAATATCGGATTCGAATTTCGTATACTGCTGGCCGGAAGCTGGCGGGCCATAAGGGATTCGTGTATGTTCGCTGTGGCGGCGAGATTTGACGTTTACATCAACCGGTTCCGCGTTTGACTGAGAATCCCATGAAAAGCCCTTTCCCAGGTATGGACCCATATCTCCAGCAATATTGGCGTGACGTGCACACGTCGCTGGTGACCTACGCGCGCGACCAACTCCAAGGAATTCTGCCCGCCGATCTCGTCGCTCGCGTTGAAGAACGGGTCTACCTGGAAAAAGACGGCGAGGTGGACCGAACATTCTTTCCAGACGTCTACGTCATCGAACGACCCAAGCGGGGCTCCGCGGCAGGGGCTGCTGTGGAAGGTGTCGAAATCGCCGAGCCATTTATTGTGACATTTCCAAACGAGCCGATCACCGAACGATTCATCGAAATCCGTGACGCAAAGTCAGGAAAAAAAGTAATAACGGTAATCGAGTTCGTCAGTCCGACTAACAAGCTTCCGGGCGCCGGCTACGACCTCTATCGGCAAAAGCAAAAAGAGACCGAGCAAGCTGGCGTGAGTCTTGTGGAGATCGATCTGGTCCTTGGCGGCAAGCGTGTGCTAAGCGTCCCGCTAAGCCGTATCAAGTTCAAAGATCGTACCCGCTACCAGGCAATCGTACGCCGAGGCTGGAAATGGCACGTCGCCGAGGTGTATCCATTGCCCGTGCAACGGCGGCTACCAACGATTCCGATTCCCTTGCGTGACTCGGATGGTGACAGCCGGCTTGACCTCCAATCGCTGCTCGACAAGGCGTATGAAAACGGCGGTCACGACGACATCGACTACCAAGATGAATCCGACCCGCCGCTTGAAGGCCACGAAGCCAAATGGGCCGATTCCCTCTTGCGCGAAGCGGGAAAACGAAAATGACCCCACTCCCTCATCTCGACTATCTCATCATCGCCTGCCATCCCGATGACGCCGAAATCGGCTGCGGCGGCGCGATCCTCTCGCTCAAGGCCCAAGGGGCCAAGGTCGGCGTGCTCGACCTTACCGACGGCGAGCCGACGCCGCACGGCAGCACCGAAATCCGTCGGCGCGAATGCGAAGCCGCCACCGCGATTCTCGGGCTCGACTGGCGTGGCAACCTCGGTCTTCCCAATCGCTCGCTCGTCGCCGATCTCGACGCCCGAAAGTTAGTCGCGGGCATGATCCGCCAGCTTCGCCCGCGGGTCGTGATCACGCATTACTGGGAGGATGCCCATCCCGATCATGTCGCGGCCAGCGCCCTGGTCGATGCAGCCCGCTTCTGGGCCAAGCTGTCGAAAACCGACATGCCTGGCGAGCCGCACTATCCGGCAAAGGTTCTCTATTTTCCCAGCATGCACTTACGCTTGCACTTGAAGCCCTCGCTCGTCCTCGATGTGACAGCACACCACGACCGCAAGGTTGAATCCCTACGGTGTTACCATTCGCAATTCATCGCTGGTCGAGCGGTTGAAACGCCGACGATTTTTGATGACATCACAGCCCGCGCTCGCTACTGGGGCTGGACAATCGGGACCACCTTCGGCGAGCCCTATTTGAGCCGCGAAGGTGTCGGTTTTCGCAATTTGGCACAACTTCTGTGATTTTCGCCGCAGCAGCCTGAATCTGGGTAAACTTCTCCGGCCACGCGGAAGCTGTCGAAACTTCCCTGCGCAACTTTCCCATCCCGTCACCAAGTTGCCGATAACCCTGGACGATAGGAAGAAATGCCGCAACGCCGCAAGGCCGTGGAGAGATCGCCATGCCGAACGAAGTCAACGTGCTGGCCCTGATCAAAGGCGTAGAGCACTACATCTACATCTATGACGATGAGAGCAGGCCGCAGGTGATCGACACCTTTCGCGACCAGGCGGCCGACCCGACGGTGAGCCTCAATTGGTTTGACGCCATGGTTCTGACGACGAAAGCGCGCGAGCAGCAAGATATGGAGGCCATGCCGTTGGAGCCGACGCGCCGCATATGAAAGTCGGCCCATCGCGCTAACGTCTCGGCAAATCGCCTCCACACCTGCGTGCGAGGCGGGTTGGATGACCCATGAACGAAGCCCTGGCCGAATTCCTGCGCTCGTTGGCCTTGGAGAAAAACGCTTCCGAATTGACGGTAAAGTCATACCGCGAGGACTTGACTCAAGCGATTGAATTCCTGCGTACCAAACACCCGGGGCAGAAGCTGAGTCCTGCCCACATCACGAGCCGACACCTGCGAGCCTTCACCGTTTGGTTGCACGAGCAGGAATACGCCAAGACAACCATCGCCCGCCGCGTTGCTGCCGTGCGGACCTGGTTCAAGTTCCTATGCCGCCAAGGCGCCGTGAGCGCGAATCCGGCGGAGGGACTGCGAGCGCCGCGGCAGGACAAGAAGCTGCCCCACTTCTTGTCCGAGGGCTCGCTGGATCAGTTGCTCCAGGCGCCGCCGGCAGACCAGCCGTCAGGACTGCGTGACCGGGCGATCTTGGAGATTCTTTATTCCGCCGGTCTCCGCGTAAGCGAGTTGACCGGCCTGAACGTCGATGATCTCGATCTCGACGCGGGAGTCGCAACCATCCGTGGCAAAGGCAAAAAGGAACGCCTGGCATTTTTCGGCGCCGCCTCACTCAAGGCGCTGAAGACTTGGCTGCAAGCTCGGCAGGGCTTGCTTGCCGAGAAACGCGGCGTCACGGCGAAAAAGGTGGATGCCGTCTTCCTCAATAAGAACGCGACGCGGTTGACGAGCCGCAGCGTTGGCCGACTTCTGGAAAAGTACCTTGCCCGGGCCGGGATGGATCCACGCACGAGCCCGCACACGCTTCGGCACAGCTTTGCGACACACCTGCTGGATCACGGCGCCGACATCCGCAGCGTGCAGGAACTTCTGGGACACAGCAGCCTGGCAACCACGCAAATATACACCCACGTGACGACGCAGCGTTTGAAAGACAGTTACGACAAGGCGCACCCGCGAGCCAAATAGCCAGGTGTCGGAGAGCATTTACTCGCTTCGTGACCCCTGACTTCCGGATAGAGGAACCGTCGATGTCTCACCTGACGAATCCCTGGAAACTGATTCTCGCTTGCTGCGTCCTCACAGCAAACGTCACTTCCGTATTGGCCCAGGAAAAGGGCGGGATCCAGTGGCGCACCGATTATCAAACCGCCCGCAAGGAATCCGAGGAGAAAAAACGTCCGCTATTCATCGATTTCACGCGGCCGAACTGTCCGCCCTGCGCCAAGATGGAACTGTACACCTTCACCGACCCGCGCGTCTTCAACACGCTCAATGACAAATTCATTCCGCTCAAGGTCAACGGACTGGAGGAAGTCGGCCTGGCCTCGCGCTGCGGTGTCAGCCTCTTTCCGACGATCGTGATGGCCACTCCCGAAGGCCGCATTGCCAAGGAGAACCTGGTCGGCTACATGGATGCCGACGCGCTGCACCAGCATCTCCAGGGATTGCTCGCTTCCTTGACGCCGAGCGACGCCAGCAAGAAGGATTACGAGAACGCGGCCAAGTGGGAAGCCGATGGCGAGTTCGCGCGGGCGATCACCGCACTCCGCGGCATCCTCGACGACGAGAAGGCTCGCCCGTCTCACAAGGACGCCGAAGGATTGATGCAGAAGATCGAGAAACGCGCAGCCGAACACCTGGCCCGAGCCAAAGAATTCCAAACCAAGGGACAGTTACTTGAAGCACTTGAAACCCTGACCGATGCGCGTCGGCAGTTTGTGGGCATCAAGGCCAGCCGCGACGCCGCCGACATGATGAGCACGCTGGTGCAAAACAACGCCCAGATCAAGGCCGAACATCGCACCAAACGAGTCAAGGAATTACTGACACAGGCTCAAGGCTTCTACAGGACCAAGGACTACGTGCCATGCCTGGATCGCTGTGAAGTGATTCTCGCCAACTACGGCGACCTGGCAGAAGGACAGCAAGCCTTCCTCCTGGCATCAGAGATCAAGAACAACCCCGAATGGCTGCAGGCCGCCGCCGATGTGATGACGGATCGCCTCGGCAATGTCTGGCTCTCGCTCGCCGACAGCTATCTCAAACGCGGCGACGTGACACGGGCTCGCTTCTACCTTGAAAATGTGTTGCGTGCCTTTCCCGGCTCGCGCATGGCCGAGTCCGCGCAAATCCGTTTGAGCCAACTGCAAACCACGATGCCCGTGCGCAACGAGATCGGCGCCCGACCGTGATTGATGGAGAAGGGGAGAAGGGGAGAAAGGGAGAGATGGCAGTTTCAATCTCCCCTGCTCCCCTGCTCAGTGTTCCGGCATCTCATCCCACGTCCGTCCCTGCAAATCCCGCCCGGTCCGTTTCTTGTTCACGCCGCCCCATTGCTTGAAGAAAAAAGGGACGCCCGATGCTTGGCATTGATCGCGAATTTCGATCACCCATTCCTCGCGCATGGGCCGAGCGCCCGGGCCCGACTCGCCGCCGACGATGGCCCAGTGAATGTTGCGCAGATCGAGATTTGGGATCGGCCCGAGAAGCGGCTCGATGGACAAGAAACGCACCTTCGCGCCGGTGCCGCGCAGATGGTCGATGCGGAACATGTAATCCGCCGACTCGACGCTGACCCCCTGCCAGACGTTGGCGGGCCAATCGATCGACGGGCTCAACTCCGCGAGCCGATCCGAGCGTTTCGTGAGAATCTGAAAGCGATGCCACGACGCCCTGCGCATCGTTGCGAAGACTTGCTGAATGAACTCGGCCGGGACATCTTTGTGAAAGAGATCGCTCATCGAGTTGACGAAAATGCGCTGCGGCTTCTTCCACTTGAGCGGGATTTCCAGCGCGTGGGGGTGCACGGTGAGATCGAACCCGTTGCGATAGTTCGGCTGCCCCATGAGGCGTAACCGCAGCGACATCCGCTCGGCATAGCAATTGGTGCAACCGGGCGAAATTTTGTCGCACCCGGTGAGTGGGTTCCAGGTCGCTTCGGTCCATTCGATGGCGGAGTTTTGGCCCATGTTCGCATTCTACCAGCCCGGAGCGGCAGCGACGGGGTGACGCGATCTCGTCCGTGGCGCTCCGGGCTAGTAGGCGTCACACAAACTGCTCCAAGTACCGCTTGCTCTGCCGCAGCGCCCGAATCCTCGCCGCCAGCGACCCCTCGAACGCACGATCCTCGACTTCGATGCAGACGGCCCCCTGGTAGCCGGTGTCGGTCAGGGCGGAGAAGAACGCCCCCCAGTTGACGTCTCCCAGGCCGGGCAACTTCGGTGTGTGCCAGCCGAGGCCCATGTTACCCTGCCGGTAGATGCCGTCGGCGTCGATGCGTGTGTCCTTGGCGTGGACGTGGACGAAGTGATTGCCGAAGTCGCGGATGCAGCGGGCAACGTCGATGTGCTGCCAGATCAAATGGGAGGGATCGAAGTTCAGGCCGAGCGTGGGGACCTTCTCGAACATCGTCGTCCAGATGGAGGGGGTGGTGGCGAGGTTGGCGCCGCCTGGCCATTCATCCAGAGTGAACAGCATCGGACAGTTTTCGATGCCGATGCGTACGCCTGCGTGCTTGGCGTGTGCGGCGAGGTCGGGCCAGACTTGCTCGAACAGCGGCCAGTTGTCGCGCACTGATTTCTGCCAATCGCGGCCGATGAACGTATTGACGACGTGAACACCGAAGCGAGGAGCGGCAGCGATCACCTTTTTGAGGTGGGCGCTCACGCTTTCTCGATGGAGTACATCGGGATGCAGCGGATTGGGATAGTAACCCAATCCAGAAATCTGCACCCCGGTCTGGTGCACCAGGCCGTGTACTTTGGCGATCAAATCGTCGGTGATATTGGTCACATCAAGGTGCGTAACGCCGGCATAGCGCCGGTCGGCGGCGCCGGGGGGCCAACACATGAGCTCGATGCAGGCGAAACCTTCATCCGAGGCGAAGGCAAATACCTCATCGAGCGTCAAGTCCGGCAATATGGCGCTGACAAAACCGAGTTGCATGGCCACCTCGTGAAAATCGATTCAAAATGGATTACACTGCGCCGCCCCACCTATGCCCGCAACTAACGAGAATGCGTAATCGCCCTGTGTTTGCGGCATCCATCGGCCGCCAACGCGCTGCGGGATAGTTTAGTATTTCGCGACCGACAATCGCTAATTGGGCCAGATCGCCTTGCTGCTGGCAACCGAAAAGGTTAATAATGCTTGTGAAAAAAATCACAAAGCGGTAAGGTGATGGTGTGGGGGATCGACCGCGAATTCTGGTACTGACGGGGACGGAACCGACGTCGGATGAGACCTTGGCCTTGCTGGCACAGGGGCGGGAACTTATTTTCATCTCGTCATACCCCGAGGCACTTGCTGCATTGCAAACGCAAGCTTTCGGCGGCATCTACATTTCGACCCACGCCGCGGACCTCTCGCAGCGGATTCAGGTGCTCCTTCGCAATGAGGCGATTCTGGAAGTCCTCGGCGAAGGAATCGCGGTAATCCAGCCCGACGCCCGCGTTGTTTGGGCCAATCAAGCGTTCGAGCACCTGTGCAGCGGCCCCGCGCAGGACCGAATCCTCTACGAAGCCCTTGGGTCGTCTGCTATTCTGGGGCCCGACCTCAATCCGATTCGAAGTGTTCTGCAAGGCGCGTCTGTGCGGACCAGACTCCAGCGGCGCGATCAATTCCTCGAACTTCGGCTCGCTCCCATCCTCGACGCGGCCGGTCATGTTCAGCAAATCATCGCTCTGTGCCGAGACGTTACCACAAAACTTCAAAATCAGCAGAAGCTGGACGCGCTGCATCAAGCGGGTCGTCAGCTGGCGTGTTTGCAAACCGACCTGAGTCCCGAAGATCGTATTGCCGTGCTTAAGGACAACATTCGTAAGTTGACGCACGACCTCTTGCATTACGACGTGATCGAGATACGGCTGCTTGATCCAAAAACCAAACTCCTCAAACCACTGCTAGCGGAGGGCATGACCGCAGCAGCAGCCGCACGAACTCTCTATGCGCGGAAAGAAGATAACGGTGTCACAGGGTATGTCGCCGCCACCGGCGAAACCTATGTCTGCTCCGACGCGGCCAACGACCCGCGTTACCTTGAAGGCTCGCACGGCGCCCGGAGCTCGCTGACGATTGCCCTGCGTGACAGCGATTCGGTGATCGGGACCTTCAATGTCGAAAGTCCGCAGCTTCTGGGCTTTAGCCCGCAAGACGTGCAATTCGCCGAGATTTTTTGTCGTGAGCTGGCCTCCGCCTTGAAAACACTCGATTTGCTACTGGTCGAGGGGCAAACCATGGCGACGCACTCGATCGACGCCATCAACCAGTCTGTCAGCATTCCCGTCGATGAAATCCTGGCCGCGGCCACTTCACTGCTGGAACGCTGGATCGGCCACGACGACGAGATGGCGGATACCGTCAAGAAGATTCTGTTGCAGGCACGCTGCATCAAGGAAAACATCCTGCGCGTCGGCGAGGACATCACCCCGCAACTCCTACCCCTGGTGACGCCGGGCGAAGCGCCGTGCCGGATCAGTCAACGCGTGCTCGTGGTGGACAACGATGAGCGCGTCCGCAAGAGCGCCCACAGCATCCTGGGCCGTCTGGGCTGCATCGTCGAAACGGCCCGCGATGGAAAGGAAGCCATCGCCCTGGCCAGGCTGAGTCGCTACGATTCCATGCTCGCCGACATTCGGCTACCGGACCTCTCGGGTTACGAGGTCTACAGCGCCCTCCGCCAGGCTCAGCCGACGGCGCATGTCATCCTGATGACAAGCTTTGGCTACGATGTCACACACTCGATCGTCAAGGCAAAGCTCGATGGCCTGCGCTACGTCTTGTACAAGCCTTTTCGTGTCGATCAATTGCTTGCCGCGTTGCAGTACACGCCGCCAGGGAATGGGGCAACCAAGGCGTAAGCGGACCCTCGTTTGGCGCCGAGTTGAATTTGAGTTCACTATTTCACCGCTTGCGGCTTTGCGCTCGCATGGCACCGTGCGCATGCGACGCCGCCAGGAGCAAACTACAGAGCGATGGAGCGCATGGATCCTGTAACCCTCGCTGTCTATTTTCGTGCCGTCGCCGACTCCCTTCCTTCTTGGGTGCTTCTGCTGGGCGCCTGCGTCGGCCACGGTTATCTCTTCATCGTTACGCTCAATGTTTTCTACGCCTGGCCCTTGCCTCACGAGATGATGAAGTACACCCGCAAGGTTGACCTCTTGATCGTCATCAGCGGCCCAGTATTGTTTGCGATCGCGATTGACATGCTTGATACGCGCAGCCTCTCCTGGCAAGCCGGGCACTGGCGCGCCTACCTTTCCGGCTACACCGTGATTTGCTGGATCCTGGGTTGCGGTGTCGCGCCGGTATGCGAACTCTTTTATCTCTTGCGTACATCGGCCCCGCAGTTGGTCAAGGAAACAGCGGAAACAATCGATGTCGCAAAAGCGCTCGGCTATGCCCCAAGCGGGCACGGCAAGGATGCTCGCTCTTGCAAATTGCCACTCAACCAGTGCTTTCAGGTCGAGTTCACCGAAAAGACCCTGGTGTTGCCGCAAATCCCAGAGGCGTGGGATGGCCTTTCCATCTTGCATTTGACCGATCTGCATCTGTGCGGCACGCCTGATCGCGCTTTTTTTCATTACGTGATGGAACACTGCATGAAAACGCGCGTGCCAGACCTGTTGTTGCTGACGGGCGACGTGGTCGATAGCGAACGGCATCACCGCTGGATCGTGCCGGTCCTGGGTAAACTTCGCTGGAACGTCGGCGCCTACGCGATCCTCGGCAACCACGATTCGTGGCGGGACGTGCCCCTTATTCGCAGGCGTTTACGCCGCGTCGGCATGACCGTTCTCGCCAACACATGGCAACAGGTATCCGTACGCGGCGAACCGATGACCGTGATCGGCCACGAGGGGCCATGGTTCACGCCGATTCCTGATCTCACGGAATGTCCGCAGGGCATCTTTCGACTGCTGCTCAGTCACACACCAGACAATATCGTCTGGGCGCAGCGGAATCAAATCGACCTGATGCTGGCAGGCCACGTTCACGGCGGCCAGATTCGCTTGCCGGTCCTGGGCTCCGTGTTCGTGCCAAGTCGCTATAGCCGAAAATATGATTGCGGCACGTTCCATGAAGCCCCAACGGTGATGCACGTGGGGCGCGGGCTATCGGGACAGCATCCGCTGCGGTTCTTTTGCAAGCCCGAGGTGACGTGGATCATTCTGCGAAAAAGCAGGGAGAGCCTTTCCTGACGAAATGGTCCGCACGAGGCGAGACTGTCAGACAGTGGGGCCTTCTCGGAGGTAACGTCGTCCTAACGGTCGCCATTCGTCTGATTGGTCTTGATCGACTTCACGCGTTCGTTCGCTTTCTCCGTCCGCAGACCTTGGTCTTTGGTAGCGATGTTGGGAATCACCTGCTCCAGTCGATTGGATTCGTTAGTCCCAGGGAAATAGCCAGCGACCGCCAAATACCCCGCCACCAAAAGAGCCACGCAGGCCGCCAGCGCAACTCGCCCTGCGTAGCGCGACCAGACCGAACCAGAACGCTTCGCACGACCGGCGCTCGGCGCCTTGAAGCCGGGCCACGGGTGTGGCATCTCCGCATGAAAGTATTCGCGCAGGAGATCATCCAACTCGGGACGGGACTCGTCATGGGGTGAAGCGATGATGTTACTCATGGTTTTCGTGGACTCCCTGAGCCGTCAAGCGTTCTGCCAGGCGTTGCCTCGCCCGGCTTAGACGCATGTGGACGGCCGTTGCATTGATTTCCAAAACATCTGCGATCTCGTTGGTGTCGTATTCCAACGCATAACGCAGAGTGAGTATTTCTCGATCCGCTGGGGCCAGTTGCTCCAGTTCTTTCCGGAGTTGGCCGAAGGTTTCCTCGCGGGCCATCCCCTCCAGTGGTAATACCTCGCGCCCTTCAACCCCATTCATGGTCTGTGGGGCCTGCGTACCATAGCGGCGGAATGCGCTCTTGGCGTGATCTTCCGCCAGGTTTCGCGCCACCCGCAGGACCCAGGCACGCGGATTGACAATATCGTTGCCGGCCTGCCATTGCTTCCACAACCGCAAGAAGGCTTCTTGCGTGATATCGAGGGCGATATCCGCATTCAGCCAGCGCGCGTAAACAAGCGCCCACACCTCGCGGCTATGACGTTGGTAGATGTCTTCAAAATCCGCCTGATGCGGAGGCTTTTTCGGCCTCGACTTCATGGGCCCTCGTCCCTGCCGTGAATCCAGCAGGAGCCGTCGCTGGGTGCGAGAGAAGAACGACCCAGGAGCGGATTCCTAACGAAAAACATTGTGAATTTTTTCTCAAACATTGCACTTCGACTCGCTCTGGTAGATGGCTGTCGAACCTGGAATCGCATGTAGCGAATGCTGTTTGCGCCTCAGGTGGAAAAAGCGAACGCACTTACTCGATCGCATCCCCGCGAGTTTTCTCGGCAAAAACTGCCTCCATCGTGTCTTCCCATCTTACCCGGTTACCACCAAATTATCGCGATGAACAAACTCTTCGTAGGGAAAGGAACCGAGAACTTCGCTGATTTTGTCGGTCCGTAGGCCGACGATCTGGCAGGCATCTTCCGACGAATAGTTGGTCAAACCGCGGGCGAACTCCGTTGCCGCGGCATCGCAGAGTGACACAACGTCTCCCTTATTAAAGGTGCCCTGCACCTCGACGATTCCAACCGGCAGCAGGCTTTTGCCTTGAGCCTGCAAAGCCGCTTTGGCGCCGTCATTGACCAGGATTTTCCCCTTGGGCCGAGCCGTGAAGCCTAGCCAGCGTTTCCATGCTGGCAACGCCGTTCCGTGCGGAAGAAAGAGTGTGCCGACCGGCTCAGCCGCGAGAATAGCATCGAGAACGCCAGTCATGGTGCCATTGGCCATGATAACGGACTCTCCGGACGCTGTTGCCAGCCTAGCGGCACGCAACTTGCTTCGCATCCCCCCCGTGCCCAGCGTGCTGCGGCCCTCGCCGGCCATCTCCATAACGGAAACGTCAATGTTGCTTACGGTTGCGACCTTTTCCGCTGTGGGATCGCTCCCCGGATCACCGCTGAATAATCCATCAACGTTTGTCAGCAGAATGAGCAACGGTGCTTGCAGCAAGTTAGTCAACATGGCCGCAAGGTGGTCGTTGTCGCCAAATTTGATCTCGGCAATGCTAACGGTGTCGTTTTCATTGATGATGGGCACCACACCCCACTCAAACAATGTTAAGATGGTATTGCGAACATTGAGATAGCGGGCGCGGTTGTCAAAATCGCTTGCGGTAAGCAGAATTTGTGCGGTATGCACGTTGTGCTGGTCGAAACACTCCTGATAGGCACGCATGAGAAAGCTCTGCCCAATCGCCGCACACGCCTGGAGTTGCCGTAGGTCCGTCGGTCGCTTACCCAATTCCAGCCGACCGACGCCCGCGCCAATCGCGCCGGAACTGACCAGCGCCACCTTGCGGCCCGATGCGCGGAGGCGCTGAATCTGATCGGCCAGCGATTGCATCTGCAATGCGTCGAGGCGGCCGTCCGCGGCGGTGAGTACATTCGTGCCGACCTTCACCACGACGGTGTGGGCCTGAGTCAAGATTTCCTGCCGAACAGGATCGATCATGGTGGCATGACCCTTTTTTTTTCGAGGAACGTTATCAACTTGCCCGAAGCGATCGTTGACGAAATTTACCCGAATCGGAAAAACTATTCCGATTTAGCAAACGTCTATTTGACGTAGCCCCTGCTCCTGTTTATACTAGCGGACGAACCAGGGTTCATCCTCGTGCGGAGGATTCTGCTGTGCGGTCAGTGTCTCGACTACGCTGGGTGTTGGCGCTTTTTTTCAGCAGCGGCGTTTTCGTTGGTTCACCCACTGTTTTCGCTCAGACGCCAGGCCAAATCCGAACGCTCATTCAGCAGGCCGAAGAGTTTGAATCGCAACGCAAATGGGAAGAAGCCCGACAGATCTATGAAGTCGTTCTGGGCAAGGCTGATCCCAGCCTCAAAATCCGCGAACGCTATCATCGCGCTGTCCGTCGCTGCTGGCAGGCTCGCCGCCATAATGACCCGAGCTACCGTAAAGAGGTGCTGTCCGTCGACTATGGCCAGGCCCTGCGGTTGCATCACGCTATTACCAAGTCGTTGCTCGATGAGTCACTCGATAAACAAAAGCTCAATCCGACCAAGCTCTTCAATAAGGGCCTGGAGGAACTCGACGCCGCGTTGAGCGATCCACTTTTCCTTGACCAGCATGTGCCGGCCGACAAACGAGGTCTGGTTCCCGAGTTTCGCACGCAGGTCAGGAAGACCTGGGGCAACAAGGGGGAAATGTCGCGTAAGGAGGCCGCCAAGCAAATCGGCGAAATCGCCATGGCCGCCGAATTCTACTTGAACCTCAACCCGACCGTGGTCACGATGGAACTGGCATGCGGTTCCTGCTATGCCATCGATGAATACACCGTTTACCTGACGCCCAACCAGCTGAGCGAACTTGCGCAGAATCTGACCCGTACGGAAGCCGTCGGCGTCGGACTCGCTCTAACCATTCGCGACAACCTCATCGTAATCCACCGTATCGTTCCGGATGGCCCGGCCGACCGGTCCGACGACCCAATCCAGGTGAACGACGAGATTATTTCGGTCAACAAGAAGGCTGTCGTTGATCTACCGCTGCACGCCGTCCGCGCGCTTCTGGAAGGCCCAACTGGTAGTCTTGTCGAGATCGAACTGCTGACGCCGGGCGCCGCGATGGGCCGATCCGTCATGCTGTCTCGCCAGCGTCCGCAATCGGTGGATCTGGTGTGGGGCTCGTTGATGGCGCCCCATGCCGCGATCGGCGTCATCAAGCTTGGTCAATTCACCGATGCCACCCCGGCCGACGTCGATGAAGCGATTGCCAGGCTTTCCGAACGCGGCTCGAAAGCGATGATTCTCGACCTGCGTGGCAATGGCGGCGGCATCTTCGAAAGCGCTATCGACACCGCGGGCCGGTTTCTTTCCACCGGCATCGTCACCTCCACCTTGAACCAGGACACCAAGCAGAGCAAGGTCTTTCACGCGAAAAACCCAAAGGCACTGACCATTCCCTTGGTTGTTCTCGTGGATGGCGATACGGCCAGTGCCGCCGAGGTGCTTGCCGGCGCCCTCAAGGACAACAATCGGGCCATCCTGATCGGTCAGACCACGTTCGGCAAAGGCTGCACACAGCGTGTTTTGCGCCTGCCGAACGCCCTGGGCGGCGTCCCCACCGGCGGCATGAAGCTGACCGTCGAGCGATTTTTCTCTCCCAAAGGCGTGGCCTACTCTGGCCGCGGCATCGTACCACACTTCCTCGTCGAGGACCGCATGGATCCGGGGTCCCAGGCCAACATGATGCACGATCCCGTCATGGCCAGGGCTATTGAGGAACTTAGCCGTCCGCTGGCGATGCCCAAGTAGATCTGTTCAACCCACACACTCCTACCTCACTCGTGGATAGTAGTCCGCCAATCGATCCGGCGACAGCCCCGCCAGCGCCAACGCTGTCAGCGTCCAGTTGCGCAACGTCTGGTTGACGAGCCCGACCTTTTGCCAACGCCGCCCCGACACGTAGATTCTCTTGTTCAGCACAACTACCTGACCGAGCGGCCCCAATCGCCGGCTGAAAAAAACATCTTCCATCAGTCGTAGGCGAGGAAACCCGCCCAGCCGCATGAAATCGGCGCGGCGTAGAAACAGTCCCTGATCGCCGTAGACGATGCCGGTAAAACGCACGCGTGCCGTGGCGCAGGCGTCGATGGACCGGAAGGCCCAGCCGTCAGTCTCGACATGCATCGAAAAACAACCCGCGCCGACGCGCGGCCTTGCGAGCGTTCTCTCGATGCCTGCGACCGCTCCGGGCTGAAGTCGGCAGTCGGCATGCAAGAACAACAAGTAATCACCGCGTGCGTTTGCCGCTCCCAGGTTCATCTGGCGGGCCCGTCCTGGCTCCGAGGTCAGCACGCAATCCGCTTCCCTGGCCAGTGCCACGGTCGCGTCGGTGCTGCCGCCGTCGACGACAATGATCTCGTACGGGTGCTGGCTCCGCAGTGATCGAATCGTCTCAGCAATCCCATCTGCTTCATTCCAGGTCGGCAGGATAATGGAGACAGTCATCGAATTTCGCGCCTCCCGTCGGACGGAATGCAATCCATCCATAAAATCACCGTCATGAAGCCCGATCAGCCCTGGTACCAGGCCGGTTTACGATTCAAATGTACGATGTGCGGCCATTGCTGCACGGGCACGCCCGGGTTCGTATGGGTTACCGACGAAGAAGTCCGCGTGATCGCCGAATTTCTGAACGAGCCACTCGAACAGACGATCGATTTGCACACCCGCGTCGTTAAGCGAGGCCGCAGTTTGCGCGAAAAAGCAAACGGCGATTGTGTGTTTTATGATAAACAGGTGGGCTGCACCATTTACCCCGCCCGGCCCGGGCAATGTCGGACCTGGCCGTTCTGGGAAAGTAACCTCGCAACGCCCCAGGATTGGCAGCGTACTTGCGAGGCCTGCCCCGGTTCCGGACAAGACGACTTGATCCCGCTCGAGGAAATCACGCGGCGATTGAATGTTATTCGCCTTTGAAAACTCATTGGTTCAGTCGCGGTCTGTACAACCACGCGGGCTTTTGACTCGCGGCTAAACGAGGGCCAACCATGCGCTACGTCTACTCGATCTTCCTTGTTGTTTGGAGTGCCACCGTCGTCACTGCCGACGATTGGCCGCAATGGCTTGGCAACCATCGGAACGGCGCCACAACGGAAACCGTCAAGCCGTGGCAGGCGCCGCTCAAGATACTGTGGAAACAGTCGGCCCGCGAAGGGCATGGCGGACCCGTCGTGACTGGCGGAAAGACCTACCTGTTTTGTCGCCCCCCTGGCAAGAACGAGGAGGCCTTGTTGGCCTTCGATGCCGAATCCGGCGTTCAGATCTGGGCCCGTACCTATCCCCGCAAAGAAACGAAGATAGCCTTTGGCAACGGCCCACGCACCTCGCCATGCGTCGTCGCTGGCAAAGTCTATACCTACGGCATCACCAGCATTCTCACCTGTTTCGATGCCGAGAAGGGCAACATCGTCTGGCAAGTCGATACGGCCAAAGAATACCAAGCGCCGGGGCTCTTCTTCGGCAGTTCCTGCTCGCCGATCGTTCTGGGTGATCACGTGATCGTCAACGTCGGCGCCAAGGGAGCATCAATCGTTGCGTTTCACAAGGACACCGGCAAGGAGGCCTGGAAGAAACTCGATGACGGCGCCAGCTACTCGTCCCCCATCGCCGTCGGTACAGGCGACAGCCAGCAGGTCGTCTTCCTCACGGGCAAGGGGCTGGTCTCGCTAGCTCCGAAAGACGGCAACGTTTTCTGGAAACACCCGCTCGTCGATTTGCTGAGTGAAAGCTCGACCACACCCGTCGTTGTCGGTGACATCCTCTATGCCAGCTCCATCACCACTGGCAGCATCGGCCTCAAGCTCGACCGCACCAAGCCAGGCGTGTCGAAAGGTTGGGCCAACGGCGCCTTGAGTTGCTACTTCGGCACCCCTGTCAGCGTCGGCAAGGACACGCTCTACATGGTCACTGGCACCAATCCCTTGGCCTTCAAGAAGACTTCAGCCACCCTGCGCGGCGTCGATGCCGGCACCGGCAAGGAACTGTGGAAACGCGACAACGTCGGAACCTATCACGCCTCGCTCGTACGAACCGGCAACAAGAAGATCCTGCTCGTCGAAGAACCAGGCGACCTGGTGCTGATCGATCCGAATCGCAAAGAATATCGCGAATTGGCCCGAAGCAAGATCTGTGGCAACACGTGGGCACACCCCGCCGTGGCGAATGGTCGGCTTTATGTCCGTGACGAGAAGGATTTGATTTGCGTTGAATTACCGAAGTGATTTCAGTCTTCGTTGAGCGTTCGCGCGACGCCGTGCGGACGCTCAACGAAGACTCAGTTCACCTTCTTCCCCAGCGGCTCCGCCAATTGCTTGAGCGCTTCCAGCAATTTCTTGAAGCCTGCGAAATCGAGAGTCTGCGCGCCATCCGACGCTGCATGGTCGGGATCTGGATGGACCTCGAGCAACAGCCCATCCGCGCCAGCAGCCAGCGACGCCATCGCCATAGCCGGCACGAATTCACGTTTACCGACGCCGTGGCTTGGATCGACCATGATCGGCAGATGCGATAGCTTCTTGGCCGGCGGAATCACCGACAGGTCGAGTGTATTGCGGCTATGATCCGAGAATGACCGGATGCCTCGCTCGCACAGGATGACGTCATAATTACCCCCCGCCATCACATATTCCGCGGCCATGAGCCATTCTTCGAGCGTCGCTGACATGCCTCGCTTGAGAAGCACGGGCTTCCTGGCCTTGCCGACACACTTGAGCAGGCTGAAGTTTTGCATGTTACGCGTACCGATCTGGATGATATCGGTCGCCTGCTCGACCGCGTCCGCGTTATCGGTGTCCATGAGTTCGGTGACGATGCCGATGCCCGTTTTCCGGCGGGCATTATCCAGAATCTTGAGCCCTTCCAGCCCCATGCCCTGAAAGGAGTACGGACTGGTGCGCGGCTTGTAGGCGCCCGCACGCAGGAGACGCACGCCATTTTCCATCATGAACTCGGCAGTGCGCAAGATCATCGCCTCGTTCTCGACGGAGCAAGGGCCGCCGATCATGGTCAGCGTTCCAGGGCCGATCACCGTCTGAGCGACTTTGATCGACGTATCGGCGGGATGCATCTCGCGACTGGCAAGTTTGAACGGTTTGGTGACGCGAATCAATTCCGAAACGCCCGGCAGGACTTCGAGGGTTCGTGGATCAACGGCGCCAACATTGCCCGTAATGCCGATCGCCGTACGCGTCGCGCCCGGCATGGGGTGCGGCGTCAGCTTCATTTCCCGGATGGCTTGCAGGACGTGATTGATTTCCGCCTGCGTGGCGTGAGCTTGCATGACGACGAGCATGGTAATTCTCCATCAAGCCCCAGGATGAGCGCAGCGATTCCTGGCGTTCGTGATAAATCCTAGACTATCCAGTATATCGCACCCCTGGACGAATCGCACCGCCATTGACTCATGAAACTTCTTGCCGCCTTCCTGCGTTTCTCGGACCGGTCCTTTCCATGGACCCTGGGCAACGCCCTGGCGGTCGCGGCATTCCTTGTCGCGCTCCTTGCTGCGGCAACCTTCTGGCCGAATTGCCTGACTGCGTTCCTGTGTGTCACCGGCTTGCTTATCGCCCTCGCGTTTCTTAATCATCACGCGTTTCTCCAATTGCTACACGAAGGTTACGGTGTGCGAGCATTTGAGTGCGGCAAGTATGCCGAGGCCGAGGGGCATTTTCGAAAATCGTGGGCCCGAGCCCAAATGCTGCTGCCAATGGACCAAGCACGACCCCGAGTGTTGCGGTGGTTAACGCTGGCTACCCGAGCTCAGGGCAACTACGACGACGCGGAGGCCTTTGCACTGAAATGGGTGGCCCAATCTGAGAAATCGCTCGGTACCAACCATCCGGCGACACTCGTTGCGGTGGACGCCCTTGCACAAGTCTACGAGACACTCGCTCGATACGGCGAGGCCTTGCCACTGCTTGAGAGGATCGTGGACGCGCGAGAAACTAGAAAATCCACGGAACCCTTGGAATATGCCAAGGCACTGGATTCGCTCGGGAGTCTCTGGATGACATTGGCTCGCCCCGAGCGGGCCGAGCCCTATTTTCAGCATGCCTTCGAAGTCGCGAGTCAAAGCCTCGATTCGAGCTCTCGCGAGGCACTCATAGCCTGCGGCCTATTTTGCCTGACACGGGTCGCGAAACATCCCAACGAGGCCGCAGCGCTCGCCGAATCGGCAGTGGCACGAGCTGAAAAATCGTGGCCGGCATCGACAACATTGGCCGATTGTTTGAGTGTCCTCGCAATGGTGCGCCGCTACCAGAGCCGATATGGCGAGGCTGAAGAAATACTGCGCCGCTCTCTCGATATTCGCAAGAAATGCCATCCGCGCAATCCACTCGTCACGCATGAAGACCTTGGCAGCCTCGCGCGGATCCTGCTCCACCAGGGACAGTGGGCCGATGCCGAAGAGTGCTTTCGCGAAACGCTGCGACTCAGAGATGAGTACCTTGCCCCAACAGACCTCGCGATCGTGACCGTACTGCTCGAATATGCTGAATTAATGGAACTCATGAATCGCCTGGACGAGGCTCACGGACTCCGCCAGCGCGCCGAACAAATCCTCGAATTCCACAAAGCACTCCATGGCGACCAACAGGCTTGAGAAAGCCGCTCGCGTTACCACTTCAAACACTTCGCATCAAACACCGGCCCTTCGACGCACACGCGTTTATAATCCCACCCGTCCGTCGTCTTCACCGGGGTCACGCAACTGAAGCAGATACCGACGCCACACGCCATCGGCGTTTCCAGCGACAGGTGACACGGGATGTCACGCTGTGCCGCTTGCGTGGCGAGCGCGTGCAGCATCGGCTCGGGACCGCAGCCGAAGAGGTGTTCGGGTGCATGGTGCTGAGCCAGCAAATCGGTGACGAAGCCGTGATGGCCGAGACTGCCGTCATTGGACGCGAGGTGGACAGTTGCACCGGCGCTCTTGAAATCCTCAACACCCGCGGCAAGGTCGGCGCTGCGAACGCCGTAGTACAAGGAAACTTTCTTCACCTGCCGCTTCGCGGGATGTCCAGCGTAGCCGCGCGTCCCCAATAACTCCCGAATGTGGGCAAGAAACGGCGTCTGCCCGATTCCGCCGGCGACGAGGGCGACGTGCTCGCCGCCCTCGGGCTCCGGAAAGCCGTTGCCGAGCGGGCCCCAGACGTTCACAACGTCCCCCGCCTGCAATTGTGCGAGCAGGCCGGTCACTTTGCCGACGACCAGGTAGACAACATCAATCCCGATCGGAATCCCATGCGTATCGAGGACGGTATCGTAGAGCGCAAAAGGCCGACCCAGCAGCGGATCGGAACTCTGGGGCAGCCTGACCATTACAAACTGACCGGGTCGAATCGCTGCTGCCAGCTCCGGGCACTGCAAACGAATGAGATAGGTATTTCGCGCCAGCGAGAAGTTGGCAAGGACCGGTGTGTGGTATTGCTGAAATCTCATCTTACTCCGTATCTACTTCGGCTCGTTCATGTTTTGCAGCCGCACGCTTCAAACTTTTCAGTTCCTGGGACGTGAGCTGGCGTGACTTTCTCGTCGGCAGGCTGCCGATATCGATAGGCCCGATGGCGATGCGCCGGAGTTTGAGCACCTTGTGCAGAAGCTTGGCCAGCATGCGGCGAATCTCGCGGTTCTTCCCCTCGGCCAGCACGATGCGGAGCCAGCTGCTGTTCCCCTGACGGCGCAAACGCTTGACGCTGCGCGCCTTGACGTGACCTTCGCTCAGCCAGACTCCGGTGATGAGTTTATGGAGATCATCCGGCGACGGAATCCCGGCAACGAGAACGAGGTACGTCTTCTCGATGCCAAAGCGCGGATGCATGAGTTTGTGCGCCAGATCACCGTCGTTCGTCAGCAGCAGGAGGCCTTCGCTGTCCTCATCCAGTCGGCCCACGGTGTAGACGCGCTGGCTGATTTGTGGAACCAAATCGATCGCGAGCGGCCGGCGCGAAGGGTCGTGATTGGTGCAAAGGAATCCGCGCGGCTTGTTCACGAGCCAGTAGACAAACTTCTCTGCCTTCATCGGCTCGCCATCGACTCGGACATCCTGCTCCGCCGTGACCTTCGTCGCCAGGTCTCTCACGACCTGGCCATCAATGCTGACGCGGCCGGCCAGGATCAACCGCTCGCAATGCCGCCGCGAGCCGATGCCGGCGTGGGCCAAGTATTTATTGATGCGATCCATACGTATTTCTGTCGGCCCTTGGCCCGAAGCGTATGCTAGGAGAGACATCCCTCCCCTGGGCTTCAGGCTTCGTGTCGGCGTCATCCTCCGAGAGAATCTTTCAACGTCTGCAACTGCTGTTTAGTATATTGCAATGCCTCCTGAACTTGCTGCATCTGGGTCCGCAATGCCGCGATCTCTTGTTTTGCTTCGTGCAGACCGCTCTCAAGCTGCGCCATTTGGCTCGGGTCCGCCGAGGTGCTGAACAGAGCCGCCGCTGGCGTTGCGTCATCCACGCGAGCCTGCGATTTGAGAAGTTCGATCTCCCTCGCAGCGTGAAATCCGTGCGTAATCAGCGTGCCGCGACGGCCTTCCGGACCCAGAAACATGATCAGCCCTCGCTCCGCCAGCGGCTTGAGTGCGGCCCGAAGCGCGTCGAGATCGTCGATCGGCTCCATACGACTCGCACGTTGACGCAGTTCGCCTTCGGTCTGGGGACCACGCAGCAGCAATTCCGCCAGGATGGCCAACTCGACCTTGTTGACGCTCCAGAGATCGTAGAGATTGTGCCGCCAGCGTTCGACGCGGCCGCCTTGTATACGCGTCACGTACCCCTTCGGCTGCAACCCGGCGAGCGTGTTCTCGATATCATCCTCGCTGAGGTTGAGAAGCGGATCGCGGTTGCTTTTCTGGTTCGACCCGGTCAGCAGCGAATTGAGACTCATCGGATAGACGTCGGGCGTCGTCTTGGCCTTCTCGACCATGACGCCCAGCACACGCCGTTCCGTCAGGGCAAGCATGGCCCAGCTGGTACGTGTCGCGCCGGTAGTTTCGCTTTCGCTTGACATGTTGGCTCCCTCCCCGAATTCCCCCGTTCCTCAGCATGGTATTCGGGAAGGTTCGGAACGAATAGCGCCCTTCAAAAGAATGGCCTCACGCGGACGGACGCGGCGTATCGGCATTCACCTCTCTGCACTTCACCAGGATGACGAACATACTTGCCAGCAGCAGCAGAAATGCCGCGACGTAGACGCCGTAAACCTGCGCCAATTTGCCGAAGCGGTCCGCGGCGTCCAGGTAGTGATCGAAGACTCCGGTACTCGTCGATGCCATCAAAAGCCCGGCCAGCCCAAGCGTGATGCCTGAGTACCAGCGCACGCCGCGTGAAAACGTCGGCGACGCTACGCAATACGAAAGCACCGCAAACGGCAACAACAGTGTCACACAATGGTGTTTCCAGGTCCGCTCGCTGAAAAGCAGCATGCCGAGTACGACCACACTGCACTCAGCAAGAAGTTCCAAGCTCGGCCGCCGTTCAATCGATGCACGGCAAAACCGCATCGCGACAAACGCAAATAACACCATGCAGCCGACGTTGATACTCTGCACAGTGTCCCGGCTCCAGGACACCACATTGTGTGTCTCAACCACGATTTTCCGATCACCGTCGTAATCGGAAAACGATGGCTCATCAGTCAATAATCGATGCAACAACCCCGGCAACGACTGATTCTTGTGCTCGCTTGACACCACGCCCGCCGCATACGGGGCGATCATCTGGCCATGCCAGCTGCGCAAATAATCGAGATTTTCCGTCCAGCCAAAAGCAATCGCTGGCACCACGATCACGAACAAAACCAAACCGGCGGCGGCGCCGAACAACGTTGTCCACGCTCGCTTCCAGAGAAAGTAAAACAAGAACAGTGCCGGCGTCACCTTGCAGGCCATGCTCAGGCTAAGGAACAGGCCGGCCCAACCATCGCATCGGCGGCTGAAGGCGATCAGCATGGCCATGACCAGAAACAAAATGAACAGATTGACGTTCCCATGCACGAGGTCTCCCTCAATCGGACGCAAGCTCATGCCTATCGCAAGGATTTTCCCCCACAGCGGGAATGGGCGGGCGGGCGAATCGAGTAGAGTCAGCACGCCGACGATCGCTGCCAGCGCGAGCAACGCCTTACACACAAACCAAAGCGATGCGCCAAGCAGCGGCGGAAGTTGATGGAACGGTTTGAGGATCAATGCCATGATCGGCGGATTCGGATAGGCGTATTTCTCCCAGACGTTGACGCCGGCATCAAGCTCTTCGAGCTGCGCACGCCAACGGAGAAAAGCGGAACGCTGGCCGTGCTCCGTGTGGTTCATTTTCAGCAGAAACTGACAGAAGATCAAGGCAAGGAGACACGCCAGCGCGATGAGGGGCCAGCGCTGAAGCGTCAGGCCTGTACCAAACCGCATCGTAGCTGACACCATGGCTCGCATCCTTGCCAACCTCCAGCCCCTCGCTCACACTTCCGCTGCAGCGTCACGCGCTCGTCGATGGCTGCCCCAGCCCAAACGCCAGGCAAGGGACTCCGTTTCCCCTTTGTGTGCCCACGGAATCCGCCACACAGACCCGACAAGCAGCCGTGGGTGTAGCACAGGCATCTTGCCTGTGCTGGGAAAAGCATTCAGCTTTCTGTTGCAAGCACAGGCAAGATGCCTGTGCTACACAAGCCGCAGACGGCCGGAAACGGTGGGCACCCCCTCCCCTTGCACCAGGGTTGTATCACAATCTCGACGATTGGCTCAATCGCAACCTGAAATGCACGATTTGCCTATTGTGCCGATTGCGCCGCCGGCCGCCCTAGCGTCTGCCGCAACGATCCTTGGCACCTACTGGAATCACCATGTACGCTTGAGTTACGCACCCCACTCACGAAGGCAGCCCAATGGCTTCGGACGTCGATCCCTGGTTCATTCGCATTCCGGATGGGCGAATCCTACGCGCCCGCAGCACCGAAGCTCTGCGGCGCTATCTGAAAACAGGCAAGATCCCCTGGGATAGCCGGGTGCGGCAAGCCGCCGATGCACCCTGGCAACCGCTTGATGCCGTCGACGCATTTGCAGATCTCGTGCCGACAACCAACGGACAGGAGGAAGTGGCCGCGACCGCAACCGAGTCCGGCACGCAACCGCCCCCCCGCGCCGCCGCCCTGGACCTGCGCCCTCTCGGCATGCGCGGTCTCGCTGAAGAACTCTTCAATGCCTTTGACAGCACCTTGCAGCGTGCCAAGATGACCACCGCGGCGTTCACAGGGCTCGGCATCGGCATTACGCTCATCCTCGGGGAGTTTGCCCAGCGCTTGCTGCCTCAAGAATGGTCATGGGCCTGCCAACTCGGTATGGGGGCTGTCCTGCTGGTGCTCTTCAGTGTTTGTGAGTCGATTCTCACGCAACTGACGGCGCTAGAGTTGTCGCGATTTCGCCCCGCACACTTCAGCGAAATCCGCGCTGAGTTGCCCGGGTCCATCGTGCGTTTGACGCTGGGCATAGGCTTGATCGGAAGTGCTATTCTTGGCCTGATCATACTCTTGCGTTCGATACCTGCCTGGATCGCGCCTGCCAACCCGCGTGAGATGAGCCAGGGCCTTGAAGTGTTGTTGATGACGGTCAACGGTTCCCGGTTGCTACTCGAAGTGCTGTGCTGGCCGATCTTGGGCTTGGCCCTCTTGCTTTTAGCCCCAATCCTCATCGTCGAGGAGCATTCCATCTGGCGAGGCCTTTACGATTGGCTAGGCATGTTGCGCCAGCATCTGGGGCGCATTTACCTTTACCAGGCCGTCGCATTCACGTTTGCTGCGATCCTCACGTGGCCGCTGGTGGTGCCGATCGCACTGGCGTTTGGTAATCCGCGCGATTTATCACTTGGAGAGTTGGTCGCGTTCTATCTGTTGGTGGGTGTATCGTTGACGCCGATGCTGGCGTACCTGCTGGTCGCGCATGTCTTCGTTTATCTGAACCTCAAGTACGAGTTCTTTTATTCGGCCCGTGATGCAAGCCGTACGTCTTGATCGGGACGAATTGCCGCTCGCTGCTTCGCGCTCGCCCTGCCCAACACGAGCGCCAAGCCGCAAACGGCGCGACCGAGGTCGGCTGGTCGAAAAGAAAAAAGCCCGACGACCTCTCGGCTATCGGGCTTTCATTATTTACATCTATTCCCACTGCGTTTACAGCAGGTCGGCCAGCGGTTCGCGATCGTCGAGGATATACATCGGTCGACCGGTCTGGTTCGGGAAGGTCATGGCCGGGTCGATGCCCAAGGCGCGGTAGAGCGTGCTGAGGACCTGCGAGGGATTCGTGCGAGCATCGCGCGGGTATTCGCCGCGAGCGCTGGACGAACCAATCACCTGCCCCATGCGGAGCCCGCCGCCGGCAACCATGGCCGACATGACCGGAGCCCAGTGGTCGCGGCCGGCGGTGCCATTGACGCGCGGGGTTCGGCCGAATTCGCCCCAGACAACCACAACCGTGTCGCGATCCATGCCGCGATCATGGAGATCCTGCACGAGGTTGGCAATGCCGCGATCAAGTTCCGGCAGCTGGTTGCGAAGCGTCGTAAAGTTGGCGGAGTGCGTATCCCAGCCGCCGTAGGCGAGGGTGACGCAACCGACGCCCGCTTCAACAAGTCGGCGTGCGGAGAGAAACTGCTCGATGCCGCGATAACGATCGCGAGTGCGGGCTTCCTCGTTGGAGTGATCAAGCGCACGACGGGTGGCGCCGGAGGCGACCATATCGAAAGCACGCTGTGTGAAGCTGTCCATGCCGCGCATCGTGCCCGAGGCATCGATATCACGACGTAGAGAGTCGAAGTTTTGCAGCAGCTGACGGCGATCTTGATTGCGCTCGCCGTTGATGCCATTCGCCAAGGTCAGGTTAGCATGGCCGGGACCATTCGGCGTAAAGGGGCGATGAGAGATGCCAAGATAGCCGGGCTCATTGCCGATCGTGTTGCCATAGAGGCTGACGAAAGGCGGAATCTCCGGATTCGCATTGCCGCGCAGCCGCGACATGACCGCACCAAAGCCCGGATGATGGGCAATGCGGTTGGTGTTGTCACTGTAGCCGGTCATGACCAGGCTATCGGAATGCTCATCGACCGAGACGATCGAGCGGATCGCGGTCAGCTTGTCGAACATGCGCGCTTGCCGCGGGAAATGCTCGGAGATCTGCACCCCGGGGACGTTCGTCTGGATCGGGCGGAACTCGCCGCGGTATTCCATCGGTGCGTCCGGCTTGAGGTCGTACATATCCATGTGCGACGGGCCGCCGGGCAGGTAGATCATGATCGCTGATTTGTTGGTGGTCGGAACCGCGACCGTCGGATTGGCTTGGGCCTTGGCACGCAACATGTCGGCCAATGTCAGGCCCGCACCGAAGGCACCGATCTGCATGAAACTGCGGCGATTCAACCCGTCACAAAACTTCTGTTTCGAACCGAAAAGGCTAAACATGGGATCCCCCCCAATAGAGTGTGTGTTTCCACAATCCAATGTAGTCTACCTCTTCCTAACTTCGGTCGCAAGGGAAATTATCTTTTTTCTGCATGCAATTATTTTAGCGATTTTGCGGAAGATGCGCAACGTTAAACGGTTGTAGGGTTGTCGCTGGAATTCCCATGCCATCCAAGCCCCTGGGAGCAGCCGATATTCCTCGCTTGGCATTCGGGCTCGCACCCCTCACAACCCACGTGTGAAGAAACGCACGAAACTCTCATGCCAAAGCCGATTCGTTCATTGGTTGCATTGGTTGCATTGGTTGCATTGGTTTCGCCCTGGAGGGGGTGTCGCTGCACGAAATGCACGAAACCACATGGTTGCCGCTCCCAGAAATTCCGATGGACGCTCGAGTCGAAAAAGCAAAAAACAAACGTGAAGACGCCCCGACGCAATAAGGGAGAGCGTCCAGATGCGGATGTCCCGTTGGGCCTTTCCATCAAGATCAAGTTTTTGTTTGTGCCGTCCTGCGTCGCCTGCTACGATTCATCACCATTCAACTCCGTAACTCAAGAGCAAGAGTTGCCATGAACAAGAGTCCCACGAATTCGCGATGGCTCGTCTGGCTTCTCGCGACCGGGACGGTACTTGGCAGCGCCGTGGCGACGGGAGTCTACTGGTGGCCCAGGCCGCAGCCGGACCTGCCCAAGAATTTTCCCATTCCGCCGTACTCCAAGAGCCAATTCCTCAATACCAGGCCCGAGGCTCAGTACATCGGTACGTCGGCTTGCGCCGCCTGCCACCGCGGGAACCATCAATCGTATCTGCAAACGGCCCACAGCCGGGCGCTCAGTGACGTGGATCCTGATACCGAACCGCCCGATGCATCCTTTGAGCACAAGCCTTCGGGGCGATCCTATCGCGTCTACCGCAAGAACAAGCAGATGCGGCACGAGGAAGTCGTACGCAGCGACGACGGCAAAGAGATCGCCCGAATCGACCTGCCCGTCCGTTACCTCGTCGGTTCTGGAAACTTCTCACGTACCTACATCGTTGAGATCGATGGCTTCTTGCATGAGTCCCCCATCACCTGGTATGCGTCCAAGAAGAAATGGGACATGTCGCCTGGCTATGACACCCCCAGGCATTTCGGCTTCGAGCGAGCGATCACATTGAGCTGCATGTCGTGTCATGCTGGCCAGGTCGCGGAAGTCGGTGAGTCCGTACATCGCCTGAGTTTCGCCGAAAAAGCGATTGGGTGCGAGAATTGTCACGGACCGGGCTCTCTTCATCAGGATTTTCATCGCAGCAAGAAAACGCTGGCGGCCGGCGAGGACGATCTGACCATTGTCAACCCACGCCGACTGTCGCGATCGCTTCAGGAAGACATTTGTGCCACCTGCCACCTGACAGGCATTACTCCGGTGCTGCTGCGCGGCCGCAGCGTGACCGATTTCAGACCAGGAATGCCGCTGAGCGACTACCGCATCCACTACCAGCCCGACGACGAGCATGACCAGATGACCGTCGTCGGCCACGTCGAGCAGATGCGCATGAGCGCCTGCCACAAGAAATCTGAGATGACCTGTCTAACCTGCCACGATCCACACCAGCGAACAACCAGCAAGGATTCGACGGCATTCTATCGCAAGAAATGTCTCACCTGTCACGAAAGTGGTGGGTGTAAATTGGATCCAGCCGAACGCACTCGCAAAGACAAGACGGATAACTGCATCGCTTGCCATATGCCGCGAGGAGACACCGACATCGCGCACATAGCGTTCACACATCACCGCATCGGCCTGCATAGCAAACAGAAGCCGGCGGAACGGACACGCATGCCAAAGCTTGTCCCCATGGAAAGCGTGGGCCACCTCACCGACCTGGACCAAAGGCGAAGTCTGGGGATAGCAATGATGGAAGCGTCTCTCAGTTCAAGCTTCCCTGAGTCCATTCGCAGCGCGTTTCGCGAGAACGCAAAACCCTTACTGGACGGCGTGTATGCCGAGGGAATGCGCGATGCGGAAACCTTGCGATTGCTGACAGACCTCTATACGTCGACTGATCGCCAGCGTGCCGGGACGTTCGCGACACAGTCCCTGGAATTGAAGGACTCTCCACTCCACACGCGAGTCAGCGCCCTGATGTGGCTAAGTAATCGCGACATGCAGGATGGGGAAGTACACTCGGCCATCGCTCGACTTCAGGACGTCAATAGGCGGACCAACTCGTCTGCGGGGTGGCGTTTTCTAGCGATTTGCCACTTGCAGCAAAACCAGCCAGCGAAAGCCCTGGCGGCACTGGAAAAGGCGCTGGCCCTGAAGCCGTACAGTGCCGCGACCCAGGCCACGCTCGCGGAAACCTATCGCCAACTCGACCGCCCTGACCTCGCTCAGGAGCATCGCGATAAGGCGCAAACGCTAATGAAGTTGGGCCACGATTGAGCCGCTAGAGCCCTGGGTTTTGCCTCCCCATCTGGAAAGGAGCGCTCTGCACCACCTCAAGTATCAATCGCGAAAATCGCAGATGCTGGCCAGCAACCACATCGGGGATGCCAGCCAATGCTTGCCGATCGTGGTCGGTCAAGCGGCGGCCGCGGGCATACGTGAGGAGTTTTTCGGCAAGTACACGCACGAACAATTGATTGCGGTTCACGAGGTAGCTACGCAAGTCGCCTGGGCCGGTCAAGATTTCGCCGTCCGGCAGGACGCCTTTGGCAATGATCGCCTTGTTGCCGTGCTCAGTGCGCCACTGGCCGGTGGGGCCAAAGTTCTCCAAAGCGTAACCGATCGGGTCCATCCTGGAATGGCACTGGGCGCAGGTTGGGTTCTGAAAAACATTGGTATCCGGCTGGCTCGGCCGGTCGCTGTTTGGCTCGACCTCGGGCGGCCGACTCGCGACCGACTCACCCAGGAGATTCTCCAGCACCCACTTGCCGCGAATCACGGGCGAAGTCTCGTGTGTCTTGGTCGTGAGCGTCAGAATACTCGCATGGGTCAACAACCCGCCGCGGCCTGTACCTTGCAGGTCCACACGGCGAAACTTATCGCCTTGAACGCCCGCGATGCCATAGTGCGTGGACAGCGCCTCGTTCATGAAGGTAAAATCAGCAGTAAGTAAATCGAGCACGCTGCGGTTCTCGCGGATCACGGCGCCAACAAATAGCCGGGTTTCCTTTTTCATGGCCCGACGTAACTTGTCTTCCAGATTGGCACTATCAAGTTTATCCAAGCCAAGCCAGGAGTTTGCAAAGCCACGAACGAGAGCCTTGGAACGTGGGTGCCGCAACATCCGCTCGACCTGCGTTGCCAGGTTTTGTCGAAGCGTCCCGCGCTCGGCGTGGTCGAGCAATTCATCATCGGGCACACTGCTCCAAAGGAAGAAAGACAAGCGCGACGCGAGCTCGATTTCACCGCACGCACTATCCTCGGCACTGTGCCCGGCCTGGCGCAAATCGCTGCGATACAGAAAACGAGGCGAGATCAAGACTTCCTCGAGTGCGACCTGAATGCCCTCGTCGCATGTCGCACCGTCGGCTTCGACGCGCTCAAAGATATCGACTAAGCGATCTAACTCTGCGACTTCGACCGGTCCACGATAGGCTCGCCTCGCAAACGCTGCCAGGATTACCCGGGCCGATTCCATTGAGGACCTTCCGGCCACTTCTGCGAATCGACTCACGGGCTCACCGAAGGCCGCGCTGGCGTCGTCGTCATCATCCGTATCAGGAACGGCGCCATGATAATCGGCGCCAATTGCGTTATTCAGAATATGCCTTGCAGCGGAGAGATACCTCTCCCGGTCGGCTGGTGTGAGCACAGGATGGCTGTCACGGGGCTCCCAGGTCGTGTCGTCCTTCGGCAGGTCTTCTGCTGAACCGAGGCGCACACCGAACAGATCGCGAACAGCGTTTAGGTATTCCGCGCGCTGAAGCCGGCGAATCACCTGCGTGCTAGCGGTCGGTGCCGATTCACGCAGCACCTCTTCGAGCCAAGCGAGAATTGTTTCGCGTTCCTCGTCCGATGGTTGGGTGGATTTGCGCGGCGGCATCTTCTTATCACGCAGCTTCTTGACAGCTAACTCCCAGGTCTCGCGATTCCGCCGAATCTCTGCCTCGTCAAGGGATGCGTGATCAAAATCAAAGGACGTCCGGCCGCCATCGTGACAGCTTTGGCAATACTGCATCACCAGCTTTCGAGCCTGTGAATCCGGGGAGGGACTCACAGGCGCCCCTTGGTGAGAAGCCTTGCCACTCTCGGAATCCTCGCGAACAGCCAACAGATGCTCGATGAAACGGGGCGTCGCAACTAGCGAACCCGCCACGCAGAACACTGCCGTGTAGATTCCCATCCGATTCATGTTCCACCTCCGAAAATCGACGGCCAAGCAAACGGTCACGGCACCTGCAACTCGGAGACGACCCACCGGAATACAACATTCCGCTGCAAATACGGTTGCACCAAAAGGCGCACTCCCCGAAGGAAATTACGCTCAAACTTCGATTTCCTCACCAGAATCCTACCCCAGCACACGTTAAATGCCGGTGATTCAAAGGTGAAAAACAAATGAGGCAAGTAGGACAGTCATCTCACGAATGAGGACGACGCGTCCCAGGTGGGTTCACTCAATGATAGACGCGCAATCGTGAGAAGAGTGTGAAATCGCAATGAGAGAAAACACATAATGCTTTGCAAAAGGGCACAATCCGAAAGCACAAACGACCGATTGTCGCCTCCCTCACTTGTGCTTCCATCCCGCTAAAACCAACGGCGCACGAAAATACCCAAAACCCGTATGGACTTCATGTTTGCTATCCGATACACTACCTACCAATAGTAAACGCTGGTTCTCGGAAACAAGCGGTCTTTGCTTTCATTCATCGGTTGCATGGACGGGACTCTGCGGCCTATCAACAAAACGTCGTTTACTTTGGCCGCACGCTCCTGTCGCCAACCCGGCATAAGTGTTTTCGTCACGCACGTCGTGGCGACGGTTTTCACGCTCTGCGTGAGGACAACACTACCGCTTGTGGACGTGCATCCGCCTCGCCGAGGCGGAGCGAAACATTTTTGGAGGTTCATTTGACCACCGCGACTCTGGTGGAACCGACCGGTTTCCACGCACTTTCTCTCTCCCAGCCAGTTTTGTCCGCCATCGAAAGCGCCGGCTACAAGAAACCAAGTAGTATTCAAAAGGCCTTTATCCCGCGCGTCCTCACCGGCGCCGACGTGATGGGGCAGGCACAGACCGGCACTGGAAAAACCGCTGCCTACTTGATTCCCTACTTCGAACGTTGGCAGGACTCCAACCATCAAGAACCGACTGCACTCGTGCTCGTGCCGACGCGCGAACTTGCCATCCAGGTTTGCGATGAAGCCAAGAAACTATGTCCCGACAAAGATCTGCATGTCCTGCCTATCTACGGCGGCCGACCCATGGACGGTCAGGTTCGTGGGCTGCGCAAGGGCGTCGATCTTGTGGTCGGAACACCCGGACGCCTACTCGATCACCTCGGCCGCGGCACCCTGATGCTGAATAAGGTCAAGTACCTGGTGCTTGACGTAGACGACCGCATGTTCGATCTCGGCTTCCGTGACGATATCCGCCGCATCCTCAAGACTTGCCCCGAGGATCGCCAGACCTTGCTGCTCTCCGCCACGATGCCGCCCGACATCTTGAACCTTGCCAAACGCTACATGCGCAAGCCGATTATTCACTTGCAGATGTCGCCGAAGCAGGTGACGATTGACAAAATTCGGCAATCGTATTTCACTGTGGACAAGCACAACAAGTTCGAATTGCTCCTCAAACTGATCGAGCGCGAGCAACCGAGGCAGTGCATCATCTTCTGCGAGCGCAAGATCGGCGCCCACCGGATCTACGAACAACTCTGCGGTGAACGCAAACGCGTCGCAACCATGCACGGCGATCTGGAGCAATCGAAACGCGAGCGGATTATGCGTGCGTTCAAGGACGGCCAGATCGTGTTTCTGGTAGCAACCGACGTCGTCGGTCGCGGCATCGACGTGATGAATATTTCGCACATCATCAATTTCGATCTACCGCTGGACCCGGAGAATTACGTCCACCGCATCGGCCGCACGGGCCGCATGGGTAAGGACGGCGTGGCGATCTCGTTCGTAACACCTGAAGAAGGCTCGGAGTTGACGCGGATCGAGGACTTCATCAACAAGATGATCCCGGAAGATCGCTTCGAGGACTTCCAGGCCTATGAGAAACGCGTCAAGAACCCGGACGAGCCTCGCGAAGTGAAACCGATCTTCGGCCGACGCAGTAAGCGCTACAGCCAGCGGCTCTAATCTCAATCGAGCGTATTCTCGGGCCCGTTCAAAAAAGGCCGTTTGCAAGGTAGCAGGGTCGGCGGAACAGCATTTTTCCGCCGTACCCTCTTACCCCTGCCCGGCTGCCGAATCGGAAAAACGAGAATCGCAACCATTTCATTTCAAGCAAGTTATGTGCGGCTTACCATTCGCGAACTGATCACAGTTCGGGAGCGTTTTGGCACGGTAACAACGGCGATTGTCACGTCGGCCCGAGACGAATTGATCGCGTACCGAAAAAGTGCATTATTGTGCAACATTGTGACTCCCAGGACGCCTTCCTGACAACGTCGCAAGCTGCTGCAATTTCTGACGTTACAATCACAAAAAACCCGAGTACGTGATGGAGTGGGGGTAGCGCACGGATAGCACCGCATTTTGCAAAGAAACCGGCACGCTTCAAAAAACGGAATCTGGTGGTACCTGGTCTTGACCACGTCGCCAATCGGGTTCAGTCGCCCAATCAATCGTTGGCTGCTTGCCTTTTTCCACGTCGGCATCGACAATAGCCTGAGTAACTACGCACCCTCAACCCCGGCCCCTCGTCCGTAGGACGAGAGGTGGCTTGAACGAGGCAGTCCTCATGAAAACCGGCATGAACCTGTTGCTCTGGACCACCCACGTCACCGATGCGCTCTTTCCGCTCATCGCGAAAATCAAGGCGACCGGCTTTGACGGCGTCGAGATTCCGCTCTTCGAAGGGGATGCCGCTCACTACAAGGCGATTGGCGCGGAACTGAAGAAGCAGGGCCTCGGTTGCACCACGGTGACAGTCGTCGGTCCGGACGCGAACCCGATCAGCCCGGATGCGAGCATTCGCAGGGCTGCGGTCGAACGGCATCGCTGGGCGATCGAGATGACAGCTCTTCTCGGGGGCGAGAATCTTTGCGGGCCGTACCACTCGCCGCTGGCCGTATTCTCAGGGGAACCGCCGACCGAGGACGAAAAGAAACGCTGCGTCGAGGTCATGCAGCAGTCGGCCGAGATTGCCAAGCAACACAAGGTCACGCTGTGCATCGAATATCTCAACCGATTCGAGTGCTACTTCCTGACAACGGCGGCGCAGGCGAAGGAATTGGTGCAGCGTGTCAATCATCCGAGCTTCAAGACGATGTACGATACGTTTCACGCCAATATCGAGGAGAAAAACGCGGCCGGCACGATCAAGGCGTTGCACCCGCACTTTGGTCATGTCCACATCAGCGAAAGCGACCGCGGAACGCCTGGCACCGGGATGGTCCACTGGGACGAGACGTTCAAGGCCTTGCGCGAGGTAAAGTATGATGGCTGGATGGTGATCGAAGCGTTCGGCCGCGCGCTGCCGGCCCTCGCCGCGGCGACGAAGGTGTGGCGCGATCTGTTCCCGTCGCCGGACGAGGTTTACACGAAGGGGCAGGCGTTCATTAGAAGCAAGTGGTCGCAGTTCGCGTGATCGTCTTCCGGGCGGAGGCTTGGCATGCCTGATGCACGTTCCTTTCCCTGTCCGACCTGCAAGCACGAATTACAGGTCGATCCTCGCATGGTAGAGGGGGTTCTCGCGTGCCCATCGTGTGGCAGCCATGTTGCGGTTCCACGGCGTGATCTCCCCTCGGAAGGCGATGCCAGCAAGAATCCGCCAAGCGATGCAGTGCAAGAGGGGACCACGAAAGTGGGCACTATGGCGTCGTGGCGTACGGAAGCCGGCGCGGAACCCGATTCGTTCCTGCCCGACATCAAAATCAAGGCGGCGGCTCCATCGGAAATGTTGGCGGTGGCGGCTCTGGTGTTGCCCCTCGTTGTGCAATGTGTGCTTTTTCTCGGCGTCGTCGAGTCAGAAACGATCGGCAAAGTGCTGTCCTGGGGAACGGTATTTGTCACGGCGCTGCTGCTGGCGATCGACGCCTATCACCTCGGGCCAATTGATGTTCAAGGCCGCGAGCGTGGCGGCACCATCCCGTTGTTCTTTGGCATGTTATTGCTCTGGCTCGTCTTTTATCCGCTGGCGTACTTCAGGCGTCGGCACTTCGGGCGCCCGAATATCGGACCGCTGGCAATCGTGGTAGCGCTGATCTTCGTTGCGAGCCCCTTTGCCAAAGAAATGTTCCCCATCGGACGATTGGGGGAAGGGCTATTCCACCAGCCTGCGAAGGACGATGAGCCCCCGGCTTGCGATTCGCCCGACGTCAAGGTCCTGCTCAACGACTTGATTCGCAAAGGGCCGTTGAAGGATGGCGTGCGCTCCATCGGCGGGCATCGGGAAGTGAAGCATGACCGTGTCGCCAAGACTCGGCGCGGACGTTGCCTTGTGCAGGTTGACCAGCATCGTGTCACCGTCACCTACGAGGTCTCATGGATCGATGTGAAGCGTAGAGCCTTCCAGGTGCGGACCGTGGAACCGGAGGATGATCCGCGCGGGTACTTCGGCATTCAGATGGAGAGGCAGCCTGCGGATCTTGCCGCCAACGAAGGTGGCGTCCTCGTCAAGGAGGCAATCGCCGGCCTGCCTGCTGCTGACGCCGGCATTCAGGCTGGTGACATTATTGTGAAGGTCAACAACCAGGGATTCCGCCGCCAGGATGCGATGCTGCACATGCAGCAAGTAGTTATCGACCTGGAGCCAGGCGTTGAGGTCCCCGTCGAAGTGTTGCGCGACGGACAGCGCCGCCAAATCCGCGTGACCGTCGGCGCTCGGCCATTGCATTTGCCATGATGCAATGCCGCAAGCGGCCCGGTAAGTGGCGGACTCTTGCTAGACAATTTCGGCCAATAGCCGAGGAATCAACGCGGTCGTCCGCTCCTCGTTTAGGTGCAGCGGGTTGATCGTGAGAGTACCCTGCGCCAGCTTTAGATGTCCAACCTGCACGGATGGCTTGCCATGGCGCAACGACCGGCAGACGTCGAACGCGGAAGTCTTGCCGGTGAGTGTGATTTCGAGAATCGGATACGTCTGCCCTCCACTCGGTATCAGATTGCAGCGTACCGGTGCTTCCGCGAGGGCATTGGCGATTTGCTGCAACCAGCGAGCCATGTCAGCCAATTCACGATCGTAGGCTCCGCTCGTAAATAACTTCAGCGCCGTCAGCAAGGCGGCGATCTGCTCCTTTGAGACCTTCAGCGCTCGGCCAATTCCGTGGCGTGGGATGCCAGCAAGTTTGGACTTATCGAGCAACGAGGTTGGCGGCTCCCACAATTCGAAATGATCGTCCATGTCGAGCATCTGCAGCAGGGCAGACCCAATGAGATCGCGTCGCCCGCACAGGATGCCGGTGGCTTGCGGACCACGTATCGCTTTGCCGCCGGAGAAGGTGACGAGGTCCGCTCCTGTGGCGATGATGTCGCGCAAGTTGGAGCGAGGCGGCAACTCGCCGGCGGCATCCACCAGCACTGGCAGATTGTGGGCGTGCGCTCGCTTGACGAGTTCCGCCAGTGGCGGGGCGGCGTTCACGTCATACACGTGGAGCACGCCAGCCGTCTTCGGGCCGAATGCGGCCTCAAATTCCCACGTCTCGGCACGGCGCACCCCCGCACCAGCGACAATTTCTTGAAAGCCGACCTCGACGAAGCGCGCTCCGGCCGCACGTACAGCGTGATCGTAGCCATTGCGGTGTTCACGAGCCACAATGAATTCGTGGGGGAAGTCCTCGGTATGCGGCAATTTCTCCATGCGTCCGAGATTGTGGCCTGCGAGGATCGCCGCCGCGCCGAGCATGAGTCCCGCGGCGGCCCCGCTGGTGACGATGCCTGCCTCCGCGCCGGTGGCATCGGCAATCATGCGCGAGGCCGCTCCTTGCAGGTCATCGAGCGGCACCGATTCCAGAGCGGCGGCGCAGAACGCATCGAGGACAGCCCTTGGCATCGGGGCGCCCCCAAGTCGCGTCACGGCGCCGGAGACATTGATAATCGGCTCGACACCCCATTCACGATAGATGCTCATCCGTGTTTTCCGTGGGCCAAGAATTGTGTTTTCCGTTTCATACCTTTGATGGTACGATCAGGCCGCCCAATGGGAAGGACATGGCGATTAGCGACACATCAAATCCTGAAACGGCATTGACGCGGCCAACGCATGCGCGCTTTATCACGCTGGCATTTCTTTGTTCGATGGCGATCGTCCTCTATCTCGATCGGGTCTGCATCGCGCAGGCGCTCAAGCCGATGAAGGAAGAATTCGGCCTGAGCAACTCGCAGGCTAGCATGGTGTTGATGGCATTCACATTGGCGTACGGGCTGTTCGAGGTCCCGACCGGCCGCTGGGGCGATCGCTTCGGATCGCGGCGAGTGCTGACGCGTATCGTTCTCTGGTGGTCGGTATTCACGGCGTTGACAGGTTGCGTGCCCGTCCTCGGCATGGAGTTTCTGTGGTTCCCGATGAGCCTGTGCCTGTTGATTCTGGTTCGCTTTTTGTTTGGCGCGGGTGAAGCCGGGGCAATTCCGAATTCGGCGCGCATACTCATGCAGTGGTTTCCCGACCATGAGCGCGGACGCATGCAGGGGCTGTTTCAAGCAGCGATGCACGTCGGCGGAACTGTCGCGCCGATTTTGGCGGCCAAGATTATCGATGCCACGCACTGGCGCTGGACATTCGTTATCTTCGGCGCAGTCGGTCTGGCGTGGGCGGCGTTGTTTTTCTGGTGGTTCCGCGACAACCCCGCGGAGCATCACGCAGTCAATACTGCCGAGGTGCAACTCATCGGCCAACGTGGGCAGAAAGGCCACGACCGGCACGGCGCCGTCCCGTGGGGCGAGACGCTGAGCCATCCGAATGTCTGGCTGCTAGGCATCATCACGACGATGTCGGCATTCAACTCCTACTTTTTTTTCTCGTGGTATGCGACCTATCTGCAGGAAGCACGCATCTGGCATGATCCCGATGTGACGTATGCTGTTGGCGGGGGACTCGCAGTGGTAGCGTACGACGTCGGCGTTAGTAACGAAGCCGCCGGCTGGCTTGGCGCGATCGCGCTCCTGGGCGCGACCGCCGGCTCGCTGCTCGGGGGCTGGCTTTCGGACCTCATCACACGCCACGTGGCCAATCGCTACCGCGCTCGCCGTTTACTTTGCCTGATCGCATTCTTTGCGGCGGCGGTTTTTCTTTTGGTCAATGTGCAAGTGGATCATCCGGTGATCTCGGCGGTCTTCTGCGGCCTGGCCTGTGTCGCGTTGTTTGCTCAGTTGCCGACGTGGTGGGCCTGCTCCTTTGATGTGTCGGGCCAGCACACGGGCACGCTGTTTGGCTTGCTCAACGGGATGGGAGTCGTCGGCGCCATGGGTTCGCAGTTTTTCTTTGGCGCTTTTGCGGACGGGCGCAAAGCCGCAGGCTTTCTGGGGCGAGAGCAGTGGGACCCGGCATTTTACCTGTCGATCGCTCTTCTGGTGACGGGCGGCATCCTTTGGCAGTTCATCTATCCGCGGCGAGCAGTCGGCGAAACGGCGCCCCCAACGTAGGAGGATTCAAGGATTACTTCGATTCCGTCCAACACTCCCTCCGATTCAAGGCCTGAAACTCCGCCGGCGTAGTGGAATAGGTTCCACCCGTAAGGCCGGTCTGGCAATGCCCCTTGTGTACTTTCAAGATTCTGGTATGGTTCAAGATAGCTTGATGGTCGATTTCCTTTCCTGACTCTCCCTTCCAAGAGAGTGTCATCAAACCAAACCATCCATTCAAGACGGCTAAGTCTAGCCGACGGCGCGGACTTGGTTCCGGGCGGCGCTCGATCCTTCTTGCGTAGACAGAAGGACGGTGCCGGCTGGGACATTCACGGGGAGGCACGCATGGCCGGTGGATGGTACTACGCGCATGATGACCAGAGGAACGGACCCTTTTCCGGCGAGCAACTCAAGGAATTCGCAGCAAGCGGCGTGATTTTGCCGACCGATACCGTCTGGAAGGGGGGTGTTGAAGAGGGCGTACTCGCAAGCCGCATCAAGAATCTGTTCGTACCAGCGCATGCGGACGAAGCCGGAATGCTCGCGCCAACGGAGCACGCGCGACCGGACGCCGATATGCCGGCCGAGGAGGACGTGACGCCGGTTCATGCTCCGCCGGAGAAATATCAGCCGAAAGCGCAGGAGCCAACCGCGGCGAAGAAAGGCATGGCCACCGCGATCAAGGGGGCGGATATCGCAGGTCAGGACGGCGCGTACGCGCGCTATCGAATGAAATGCACTGTGTGCGGCCACAAGGACGCAAGTTGTCGTACGATCCCGATCGCTAACAAGATGATCAAGGTCGGCTTTTTCTGCCCAAAATGCAAGAAGCGACGCGACGTGGTCATCCAATGTCGTCTGGGTTAAGGACGGCGAGTCTGGCGCGGGCGATCGTTGCTAATCTTTGATCAGCATCACGTTGACCGCTTTGACGGCCACCCGCACCTTGTCGCCTTTCTTGAGGCCCAATTCATCGACGGAATCGAGTGTCATCACCGATTCCATGATGGCTCCGCCGGAGACCTTCACCTTGACCTGGCACATGATCGTGCCCCGCTTGATCTCCGTCACTTTACCTTCCAGACTATTCCGAGCGCCGATCTTCATGAACGTCTCCTGGTTGGCGAAGGCTTCTACATGAATTCATTAGATACGGTATTTCTCTACGACGGTCTCGTCCAGGTCGATTCCCAGGCCTGGCTCCTCGGGCACGCAGATATCGCCGTCGATGACCGGGAATTTTTGCTTCGTTAGCGTTTGCCGCAGGGCGCCTTGCTCGACGCAGTATTCGAAATAGTGCGTGTTCGGTAAACTGGCGACGAAATGCAGCGAGGCGGCGATGTTGATGCCGGTCTTGTAGGAATGGTTGACGGCAAGCCGATGGCGATCTGCGGCGTCCCAGCCCATTCGCTTGGAGCGAAGTAGGCCGCCGACACGTGTGACGTCCACTTGCACCACGTCGATGCCCGCGTCCATCATCGTGACCATCTCTTTGACGTCGCAGACTTCCTCGCCGGCCGCAATGCGCATCGGCGGCGTGCTTTCGCAGAGCCGGCGGTAGCCATCGATATTGTCTGGATGCAGCGGCTCTTCCAGCCACGCGAGGTTGAACTCGCCGAATTGCTTGGCACGCTTGATCGAAGTCGCCGTGTCCCACGCCAAACCCGCATCGACCATCAACTCGACGTTTGGTCCCAAGGCTTTGCGTGCGGCCCGCACATGGGCGATGTCGCTCTCTTCACTCAGCCCCATCGGGCCCCAGCCGAACTTGACAGCCTTGTAGCCCAGTTCGACGAGCTTACTGCCGATCCGTTCGGTCTCGGCAGGCGTGTCGCCGAACAGTATGGAGGCGTAGGCGCGAAACTTCTTGCGAAACCCGCCGCCGAGCAGTTGGAAAACTGGCCGCTTGACCGCCTTACCGAAAATGTCCCACAGGGCGATCTCGACGCCGGACATGGCCTGGATGACGGCCCCCTGTCGGCCAAAGAAGATCGTCCCCTCATACATGCGATGGATGAGCCGATCGATCTCGAAAGGATCCTGGCCGAGTACGCACTCGGCAAGCCCGCGCGAAATCTTGTGCGAGACCGGTGCGTCGATGATCGCCTTGGCAACGGAAGGCGACGAATCGACCTCCCCGATGCCGGTGATGCCGGCATCGGTATGCACTTTGACAACGAGCGTGTCTTGGCTGCCGTCGCAACGTTCGTTGACAACGGGAAGCCGCAGATGGATAGCTTCGACTCGGGTAATTTTCATGTGCATCCCATGTACCAAATTCGTTAAGAGCCCACAATTAAGCAATGACTGTCACGGCGTTATTGGGTCTAACACCTGGATTTTATTGAAATGCGAGTCGCCACCCCAAAAAAGCAGTTTCTGGTCTTGCGTAAATGGATAGGTCGATATAATGAACCGTGAACCCGTCTTTGATTGAGTAGTGCAGCAACTCCCCATGTAGTCAGTTGTACTTGATCTGAAGTTCAGAGATTTCGGGGTGTTTCCCTTCCACCCCCCAGTCAACGTTTGCTTTTGGGTTCGCCCCACAAATCATCGGAGGGGAAGACATGCAGCCCATTCTGTTGTGCGCGCTCAATTCAGCGCTCAAGGCTCAGCGATGGTGCAGTGACAACACGCTTCGCATTGGATCCGACAACAAACGCGATATTTGTTGCATCGATGCCGGACTTAGCGGCGAACACGCCAACGTGACCGCTACCACGCAGGGTTGGTTTGTGTTCAACGAGAGCAACCGCAAGGCTACCTACTTGAACGGCGTGCGCGTTGGCGCCCAGGGCCGTAAACTGCGCCGCGACGATGTGATCCAGTGCGGCAAGCTCGCCTTGCGCGTTCTGGATACGCGACCCCAGCTGATTAAGACTTCGACCCACGTTGTCAAAGTGCAAGCGGTGGTACAGCGCACATGGGAAAACGCCCTGCAACGCCTGAACGACGCGCCCGAACTAGCGGGTGAGCAGTGCCGGCACTTGCTTACACTCTTTCGCACCGGCTACCATTTGTGCCGCGTTGATTGTCCCGACGAATTAATGCAGACCATTCTCAACGACGCCGTTTCGGTTCTCAACGCTCAGCGGGGCAGCATCATCCTGTTCGACGAAACCTCAAACCAGCTACATTTGAGCAAAGCGGCTCAATGCCACACGGTAACGCCGTTCAAGAAGTGGTTCAGCCGAACGCTGGCGCATCGCTGCTTCAGCCGCGGTGAATCATTTCTGTGCAAAGACGTAGGGAGCGAACTGGAAGCAAAGGCGGCGCACAGCACGTTGCGGCAAAGCATGTCGTCGATCATATGTGCTTTGCTGCGAACGCCACGAAAGAAACTCGGCGTGCTACACCTTGACCGCGGGCCCTGGCAAGAGCCATTCACGCTCAAGGATTTCTCCTTGGCGGACGCCATAGCGGCTAGTGTATCTGCAGGTGTCGAATCCGCAAGACTCTTGGCTCACCAGCGTGACATGTTTATTCACACGGTCACCGCCCTCGCGCGCGCGGTTGAACTCCGCGACCAATACACCGGCAGTCACACCCAACGAGTTACCGATTATGCGATGTTGCTCGCACAGGAATTGCATCTGTCGCCGGAAGAACGGAACACCATTCGGGTCGGCACACCCCTTCATGATATCGGCAAGATCGGCGTGGCGGATTCCATCCTCCGCAAACCGGGACGGTTAACCCCCGCCGAGTTCGAGCAGATGAAGGCCCATGCCGTTGTCGGCGCCGAGTTGTTAGCGACTATCCCTGGCTTGAGAGCAATGTTACCGATCATCCGCCACCACCACGAGCGCTGGGACGGCACCGGCTATCCCGACAAGCTCAATCAAATGCAAATCCCACGTCTGGCCCGAATCGTTGCCGTTGCTGACGCCTTCGATGCCATGACCTCCGACCGCCCCTATCGCCCGGCGATGAATTTTCCGCAAGCGTTCGACGAAATTGCACACCATCAGGGGGATCATTTCGATCCGGAAAGTGCCAACGCATTTCTTCGATTGCGGCCCAGGATTGAAGCGAATTTCAACCAACCTGTCCACTGATCCATGAGCCTCGTCCGGGTCGTGATCAGTAATCACGCAAGCGGCCGTTGCCCCCACGGGATTGGCATCGTCGGCTTCTTGCGGTGGTGGTCCTTGCGCACGTCCTTCTGACGCGGGTGGAAGTACGCCACGTAGCGGCACAACTGTTTCACCGCTTCCTCGTACGCGCTCTTCCCTTTTTCCGCGGTCGCCAATTCGGCTTCGCCAAGAACGCCGGTGTCACTGTAACTGCTGGTCCACGAGACGCCTGTCGCGGGGCCGGCACCGAAGAGATCGACCCAGTTGAATGGACTATTGTCGTTGTTGAAGCTAATGTCGCCGTTTTTAATCAGGTCCTTGCGCACATTGTCGCCGTCGAGAAACATGTACAGCGAAGTCTCCAGCTCGCATGCATGGGCACAGCCTCCGGGGAATTTGCTTTCGCGCCAATTCGGTAGAAAAGCCTTGTCCACGCTCAAGAGTTGCCACCAGCAAATCGGCACGCATTCGGCATCGGTTTCAAGATTGGTGCGGCGGCCGACGAGATCGAGGTTGGGCCAATTCGAACCGTGGCCGTTGAGGAGGATGATCTTTTTGAAGCCGTGATAGGCGAGCGACTTGGTGATGTCGAGCACGTGATGGATGAAGTGCTCGAAATCGTTGTTGATGGTGCCGGGGAAATCCATGACATGCCCGGTGTAGCCGTATGCGACGATCGGCAAGACGAGAATCTTGTCGGGCATGGCCATGCCGGCCCCCCTTGCGATGCCTCCGGGGCAGACGAGATCGACATCGAGCGGCAGGTGGGGGCCATGTTGCTCGACGGCGCCGCATGGGACGATGCAGACTTTGCCAAGATCGACGGCGTCGTTGATCTCGGGCCAGGTCAGTTTTTCATAGCGATACTCGGTGGCTGCGCGGCTTGGCATGGGGTAATCCTCTGGTGCCGCCGCTTCCGGCATAGCTGTTGATTGCTAGGCCGCAAGCGGCGAGCATGATTAGGTCAAGTGCTAATTTCTTATAGAATCACCTACATGGAAGCCGTTCCAAACTTCCGCAAATACCTCGCCTTCGATATCGAGACGGCGAAGGATGTTCCCGGCGATTTCTCGCAGTGGCGCAGTCATCGCCCACTTGGGATCATCTGTGCCGCGACCTGCGCCGCCGATGCGGAGCCCAAGCTTTGGCATTCGAAAACGGATGCGGGCCAACCTGCCGCCCGGATGACGCGAAACGACGTGCAGCAACTCGTGAGCTATCTCGGCGAAATGGTGGCGCAGGGTCACACCGTACTGACATGGAATGGGGCCAGCTTTGATTTCGATGTCGTGGCGGAAGAATCTGGTTCGTGGGCAGAGTGCCGGGCGTGCGCTCACGATCATGTCGATATGATGTTTCACCTTGTGTGCCAATTAGGTTTCGGCGTGAAGCTCCAGAAAGCTGCCGAGGGACTCGGACTGCAAGGGAAATCGGGCGGGATGTCAGGAAGTGAGGCGCCGAAGTTGTGGGCCGCGGGCGATTACGAGAAAGTCTTGGCCTACGTCGCACAAGACGTGCGGCTCGCGCTGCAGGTTGCGATCGAGTGCGATAAGCGCAAGGAGTTTGCCTGGCTCACGGCAAAGGGCTCACGCAGCACGAAGCCACTGGTCGGCGGTTGGAAAACCGTGCGCGAGGCGATGCAAATGCCGTTGCCCGATACGTCGTGGATGACGAGGAAGGGAATGTCTCGCGAAGATTGCTTGGCCTGGATGTTGGACTGAGATGCCGCTTGCGGCGTTGCGCTAGTCGCGTGCTTCGCCGCAAGCGGCTGAAGGAAAATTTTCTTCATTGACGCGCCCCATCAGCCGAAGATATAACAAAGGTGAACAAACGATTCTGAATCCCCGCTTATTTTCCTTCCCTTGCTCGCGGTTTTCGTTTACACTTATACCAACAACCGATTCACGCCAAATTCCTCGGAGGATGTGCGATGCTCGTGATTCCCGGCTCTCAAGACCAGGCGACCTGTGACGGCATGACACGCCGTGAACTGCTTAGCGTCGGCGGCTCCGCCATGCTGGGCCTTTCGCTCGCGGACCTCTTGTCGGGCCAGGCGAAAGCCGAACCCGCGGCCACCGCCAATCAAGGACCCGGCTGGAATCGTGCTCGCAGCGTCATCATGATCTATTTACAGGGCGGCCCGAGCCATCTCGACCTGCTCGATCCGAAACCGGACGCACCGGACCGGGTTCGCAGTATTTTCACCCCGATCAATACGCGCATCAATGGCGCCCGTGTCACGGAGCTTTTGCCGAGAATCGCTGGGATTCTCGACAAAACCACCATGCTCCGCACGATGAGTTACACGCCGATCGGCCTGTTCAACCATACTGCTGCCATCTACCAGATGATGACGGGCTATCAGGCGGATGCCGTGAGCCCGTCCGGGCAGCTCGAACCGCCGACGCCGCGCGACTATCCGCATTACGGCTGCCAGGTCGTCCGCCTGAAGCCGCCGACGCTGCCGACGCTGCCGTTCGTGATGATGCCGCGTCCGCTGCAAGAAAGCAACGTCGTCAACAAGGGAGGAACCGCGGGCTTCCTCGGTCGAGCGTACGACCCGTACTATCTCTTCCCGGCAGGCGACGATATGGACATGAACAAGATGAATCGCATCTCGGTGGACGATCTCCAGCTGCGTCCGGAAGTTCCCGCATCGCGTCTGGAACGCCGCGGCAGGCTGCGTGACCAGCTTTCCCAGGGCATGCCGGAGATCGAAGAAGCGGTTGCCCGCTACGATCTGCCGCAGTATTACAGCCAGGCGCTGAACCTCGTCCTCTCGGGAAGGGCACGCAATGCTTTTGAACTGGGGCGCGAGACGCCGCAAATGCGCGAACGCTACGGCATGAACACGTTCGGCCAATGCTGCTTGTTGGCACGCCGATTAATCGAATCGGGTACACGCATCGTGCAGATCAACTGGCCCAAGGTCGCGAATTCCGACAATCACTCGTGGGACGTCCACCAGGGCCTGCCCGATCGCATGCGCCGTCAGTCCGGTCCGATGCTCGATACGGGTTTGTCCACGCTCATCGCCGACATGGATGAGCGTGGCCTGCTGGCCGAGACGTTGGTAGTTGCGGTTGGCGAGTTTGGACGCAGCCCGTTGCGTGGCGTCAGTACTTCGGGCAACTCGAACAGTGCCGATGGCCGCGACCATTGGCCGTACTGCTACACCGGCCTTATCGCCGGCGCTGGCGTCCGCCGCGGTCATGTCCATGGACGGAGTGACGCGACCGCGTCGGCGCCTCTCGATAATCCCGTGCATCCACGCGAACTACTCGCGACGATCTACCACAGCATGGGAATCAATCCGCATACGATCGCCTACAACCACCTCAATCAGCCACGAGAGCTGGTGCAAGGGGACGTGGTGTCGGGGATATTGCAATAGCAAGAATTGAACGAGAATCTAATTGAACCCTGGGAACATCGTGATGTCTCCCAGGGTTTCTCATTTCATTTTCGTAAGTTCGGTCATACTGCTGAAAAGTGTCTCAAGGTCGTCCTCGTCCATTACCTGGGTAAACTCGCAACCAATCAGCCATGATCCTTCCTCGGTCTCTCTTGCCCAGCGCACACGCACGAGGTGAGTGATATCGCTATCGTATTCTGTGGCTGAGAATTGAAACTCCAGCATACTGTCCGGCTCGAAGCGTCGGTTGACTTGGGCGCAAAGTCCCGTCCGAGAAATATCTGCGATTGCTGCCGCGCAGCGTTGCGAGTCGAGGCCGCCGATTGACCGGCAACTACCGGCGATATCCATTTCGTAACGGTCATTCGCCCGTCGTTCGTGTGCAGGTTTCTTGATCACCTTCGAATTCTTTTCGCACCTGGTGGTGTTTCCGGGCAAGGGTGTGTCCGCGGGGATTCTCTGCCAACCGGTGAGCCAGGCCACGAATTTCCGAATCGATTCCGGGCGGTTTTTCGGATCCGCATGCAGTGCCAGGCGGATAGCCGCATCCACCGCCGGCCGCAGGTGCGGCAGTTTTTGGCTGGGCGCGTCAAATTGATTCAGCAGCTTCCGCTGCAATACCGTCATCGACGTCCCTTTGCCAAACGGACACTCGCCGGTGAGCATCAGGTACAGTGTGGCGGCGAGTGAATAGACGTCGCTGCGGGCATCGGCTTCAGCTGCGTCATCGAACTGCTCCGGCGAAACAAATTGCATCGTCCCGAGCGCCATACTAGTCCGTGTTAAACGACTTGCCGAGTCCAACTCCTTCGCAAGGCCCAGGTCTGCGAGTTTGACCTTGCCGACGGATGAAATCAGGATGTTGCCTGGTTTGATATCGCGATGGACGATATGTCGGCTATGCAAATACGTCAACGCATCGGCGATTGGTAACAGGAGGGAAAGAGCCTGGTGTTCACTCAACGCCTGGTGTTCGGTAAGGTAGGTCGCAAGATTCGGGCCGTCCACATATTCCATGACAAGGAATGGAAGGTCGCCATGGTGGCCCTGGTCGAGGACTTTCATCAAATTGGGATGATTGAGTGATTTCACAACCTCGAATTCTTTCTCGAAGCGTCGACTCAATTGCGGATCGCTGGCAACTGCACGGGAGGCGGCCTTGATTGCGACGATTGCGCCAGTACCGACGTGCCGTGCCTTGAAAACCATACTCATGGCGCCGCGTCCGGCTTTTTCCAGGATCTCGTAGTTTCCGATCAACTTGCGAATTGGCGGGCTTGCTTGCTTCAACATAGGCCGTCCTAACTCGATAGCGTGGTCTGGTGTGTCCGAGAGAATCAACACGTCTGGTTCAAAGTTAGCACAGTTAATGGCCCGAGTCGGGCGGTTTATCAGGCTTTTTCCAAAATTCGAGGCCCCCGGCAGGCACAGTGACCCCAATGTTGAATAGGGGCCAAGGAAGCAGGCATTTGACATGGAGAAAAATTTGTTTGCGATGAACTCCATGAGCGAAAAATGAATGCTATGGTTGAACTGAGAAAATAGCGTGCCTTGGACGCGTGATACCTTTTATGCCCAAACTTCATCTGCAAGACAAACTGAGTGGCCAACCGCGAGCTGAATCGCACCGATTGCTCGGTGGGGAGCGCGCGGAAGTGCGATACCGCGTTTTCCTGGCCGGTTGGCGTGGCCTGGCGCTGGCGGTGGGTGGATTTACCCTGGTAAGCGTCATCGGCTTCCTGGACTTTGCTACAGGCCCGGAAGTTTCGTTTGCGATCTTCTACCTAGTCCCCATCGCTCTTGGGGCATGGTGGGGTGGCTTCTCGCAGGGGATTCTGCTGTCAATGGCTTGCGCCATCAGCTGGCATGTCGTCGAGGCGGCCGAAGGCTTTTCTGCTGCTCCGGTCATTCAGCTTTGGAACGGCATCGCTCGATTTGGCATCTTCATTATCACCTCCAGCCTGCTTTCACGGCTGAGGGTCAGTCTGTTTCTAGAGAAAATGCTGGCTCGGTCCGATCCTCTTACAGGGGCTGCCAATGGGCGCACCTTTTACGACAGCGTTAGCCTGAGCGTTGAACACTCGCTTCGTGCCAATTGCCCCATTACTCTTGCGTATATCGATCTCGATCAGTTCAAGTGGATCAATGATAATCTTGGGCATTCCGCTGGCGATGAGGCCCTCTGCGATCTTGTGCAGGTGATCCATAACAATATCCGAGCCGTCGATCTGCTCGCTCGGCTTGGCGGCGATGAGTTCGCGCTTCTGCTTGTGGACTGCCACGAAGAGTACGCCCGAGCGACGCTCGAGCGGATTCGCGAGCGATTTGTACAACAGATGATCAAGAAAAAGTGGCCCGTAACGCTCAGCATCGGCGCCGTCACGTTTGCAAAACCGGGGCGCGACGTTGATGCCATGGTTCGGCAGGTCGATGAATTGATGTACCGGGCGAAGAAGGCTGGCAAGAACCGCATCGTGCATGCCAATGCATGGGCGTCGGAGGTGGTTCCGGAATTCACCAAGCTCGTCGAGCGTCGTGCGACCGCGAGGGTATTGTGTGACCGTATCGCAAGGGTCCGGTCCAGAGATCAGCACGAGTGCTCCGATGAGTTTGCTCGAGTCCGCGACATTTCCTCAAGCGGGCTGTGCCTGTTCCTCGAGAAACCGATGCCGGAAGATACGCTGCTGGCAATCGAACCGCTCCACGAGTGCGGCGCAGTGACGCTCGTCGTCCGCGTGATGTGGGCCGTCGAGGAAAACGGCGGCTGGCTGCACGAATGCGTACTGCCAAATCGGCTTACCAACGAGGAACTGCAGTACTGGATCCAGGAAAAGATGGCGGAATCCTGTCACGATTGCGTATAAGCCTCCTTGTTTTGTCTCCCACGTCTACTTGATTCGACGCACCTCCACGTAACGCATGCCGCGATTCGTTTCGCCTTCGACGACCCATGCCTCCAATTGGGCTGGCCCGGCCGGGAGATCAATGTTGCGAAAGGTCGCCGCTTTCGTGTCCTGATCAATCACCGAACTGAACTTACGTGTACCGACCCTGAGGTTCACGACGCCCCCCTTGGCAGCGGCTGTCGCCATCGTCGCGGTGAACTCAAACTCTCCAGATTTCTCCACGCGTAGGTCCCAGTGACCCAGGCTCTTCGGCGTCCAGTTGCCATCCTTGCTGCGCCAATCTTGACGCGTCAGGATCGTGGGATTCTCCTTGTCAGATCCAATGACGATCAACGGCGGCTTGAATTGGCGAGTGCTTTCAACGTCCTTGAACCATAATTCGTATCGCTTTTTCAGCGACACCACAACGTCGGGCGTTTCCCCGGCCAAGTCCTTGGTCTCGTAGGGATCTTTCTCGACATCGAATAGCAGCCACTTTGCTTTGTCGAACTTAGTTTTTTCAACGATGCCGTTCGGCTGCACCAGGCGCCAACGTTGGTCCCGAACCGCGCAAGCGCGATACATTTCAGGTACGTCGCCGCGGTGCCACTGGAAGAAAAGAGAGCGGTCCGGCCAATCCGCCTTCAGGTCTTGCCACAAGGGGAGCAAGTTTCTTCCGTCAATCGTGCGATCCTTCGGCATCAGGCCTCCGCACGCATGTACCAGGGTAGGAGTAATGTCGATATGGGCGGCGATGCGGTCGATGTCGCGATCCCCTTTGAAGCCCGCCGGCCAACAAACGAAGAATGGCACACGCGTGCCTCCTTCGAACAGGCTCGCCTTGCGGCCGCGCATACCGCTGTTGTAGCGAAGTTGCTGCGGACCGTTGTCGGTCAGAAAAATGACGATGGTGTCGTCGGCAATCCCCAACTCATCGAGCTTGGCCAGGAGTCGGCCGATGTTATCGTCGATATTCGTGATCATGCCGTAGATCTTTTCAGTTTCGTCAAGAGGCACTTTTCCTTCAAGCGGGAAGCCGATTTTGGGGAAGTCACTGAGCTTGATCTTGTCTTTGTAGATGTCGTGATACTTCTTCGGCACCTGAAGCGGTCCGTGCGGACAGTTGAATGCAAGGTAGCAAAAGAATGGGCTATCCTTGTTCTTGCCGATAAAATTGATGGCTGCCTCGGTGAAGACGTCGGAACAGTAGCCATCCTTTTTCACGGCTTTGCCGTTGTGCTGCAGGATGGGATTGAAATAGCTCTCGCCGCCAGGCGGGTCTGAAGGCTGTCCAATGCCGCCCCCCTTGAGAACCAGCGATTCCGTGAATCCCTGATCCATCGCGCGAAGCGGGTAGTTGTCGCCGAGGTGCCACTTGCCAAAGATGCCGGTGCGATAGCCGAGTGTGCGCAGGAGTTCAGCAAGTGTGATCTCGTCGGAGTGCATCATCGATCGGCCGACGAAGGTATCGACGACGCCAGTGCGGTAGTTGTAGCGGCCTGTCAGCAGGCTGGCTCGAGTCGGCGAGCAGACCGGGGAGACGTAGAAATTCTTCATGCGCACGCTTTTCTTGGCGAGTTTGTCGAGGTTGGGCGTCTTGATGACGGGATTGCCGTGGCAGCCGAGATCGCCGTGCCCCTGATCGTCCGTCATGATGACGATAACATTTGGCTTATTCTTTTTCGCCTGTCCCTGCGCAAGCGGTGTCAGCCCCAGAAGTATGGCCATTGCTATGCAGACGCGCGGAAACATGGTTTCTTTTTCCGTGAGAGTGTGAGAGAATGGTCGTCATTGTTCTATTGGCGTGAGGCCAGAAGCCGAGCGAGTATTCATCAACATTCTCCACAAACTACTGAGGACTTGATTCATGATCACAGCAACTGCCTTGATGCTGGCCCTGGCGTTTCAGCCCGGAGGCGACTCGTTCCCATCGGGTCCGCAAGTCGGCGACAAGTTGCCGGACTTCAAGGCACAAGCGCACTTCGGTCCGGACGCTGGCAAGGAATTTAAACTGCACGGCAAGAATAAGGGGGGACCGACTTTGCTGATCTTCATGCACGCCCCTTCTGAAGCGGCGATCACGCGACCAGGTTTTCAGTTTCTGAAACCCGTTGACAAGTATGCATCCGAACAAGAGACGTTGGCCACGCAGATCGTTTGGGTCACAGGCGACAAGGAAAAAATCGAAGGTTGGTTGACCAAGGCCGAGAACTCGCTGAATCTGAAGTCGCCGGTCAGCATCTGCCTGGAAGGAGGCAAGGACGGCCCCGCCACCTACGGCCTCAACGACAAGGTGCAGATCACCGTGCTTGTCGCCAAGGACAACAAGGTTGTCGCCAACTTCGCCCTCAGCGATCCGAACGCGAATGACTCCCGGAAGGTAATCGTTGCTGTGGCCAAACTTCTCGGTAAGGAGGCGCCGAAGGAGGAGAAAAAAAAGGAAGAGAAGAAACGTCCCGATGGCAAATCGGCCGAATTGCAAAAGCTGATGCGGCAGATGATCCAGAAGGACAACAGCGAGGATGCCGTCAAACGCATCGCCGACGAAATGAAGAAATGGGCTGGGCGCGACGAGAAAAAACAAACCGAGTTGCGTGACTATGCACGCCTCGTAGTCCGCCTGGAGTATGGCAACGAACACGCGCAGGCTGCGCTGAAGAAATTGGCCCAATAGCCGACCGCGCGCAGTCGCTTCCTTCGACCCAGGCGTGCGCACTGGTCGAATACGAACAGGTACAGAAGGATCCAAACATGGCACAGCCATCGCCCATCCGCGTCACGTTTTGGGGCGCCGCCCACACGGTCACCGGTTCGATGCACCTCGTCGAAATTGGGCGGCAGAAAATATTGCTGGACTGCGGACTCTTTCAAGGCCGGCGCGCCGAGTCCTTCGAACGAAACAAGACCTTTCCTTTTCCGCCCAGTGATATCGATGCCGTCGTGCTTAGCCACGCGCATATCGATCACTGCGGCAACCTGCCAAATTTGGTGCGGCGGGGCTTCAAGGGACCCATCTACTGCACCCCGGCGACCCGAGACCTTATTGCGGTGATGCTGGCCGACTCCGCCAAGATTCAGGACGAAGACGCGTCGCACCTGAACCGGCATCGTCGACCGGACGAGCCTGAAATCCAGCCGCTCTATGACCATCGTGACGTTCGTCGTACCATGCAACTGGCCCGCGCAGTGCCCTATGATACGGAGCACGACATCGACGCCAAAATCAAGGCCCGCTTTGTTGATGCGGGGCACCTGCTCGGCAGCGCGATGGTGTATCTGGAATTCGAAAACGGTCGAACTATTACCTTCACCGGCGATCTGGGGCGCAAGGACATGCCGATTTTGCGCGATCCACGTCCCATTCCGCCTGCCGATCTGCTCATAAGTGAATCGACCTATGGCGGCCGAAATCATCCCGGGGTCGAAATGCTGGCTGGCGATCTGGCCGACGTCGTCAAACGTACGATCGGACGCGGCGGCAAGGTCCTGGTCCCTGCATTTAGCCTCGGGCGCACGCAAACGATTGTCTTTTTCTTGCATCAGCTCATTGCGACAGGCCAGCTACCGCGTCTGCCAATCTTCGTGGATAGCCCACTCTCGGCGGCTGCCACGGAGGTATTCCGCCTCCATCCGGAGTGTTTCGATGAGGAGACTTCACTCCTGCTATACAAGGACCGAGATCTCTTCGGCGAAAGGGTGGTACGCTATACGCGCAGCGTCGAAGAAAGTAAGGCGATCAACGAAACCAGAGAGCCGTGCGTTGTCATCGCTGCAAGCGGCATGTGTGAATCAGGGCGCATTCTGCACCATCTCAAACACAACATCAGCGACCCGAAAAACACCGTGCTGATTATCGGTTTCCAGGCCCCGCAGACTCTTGGCCGGCGATTGGTCGATAGGCAGCCGGAGGTCAAGATCCTTGGCACGCCGGTTCTGCTTAACGCGGAGGTAGTGGTATTGAACGGTTTCTCCGGCCACGCCGGCCGAGATGATCTTCTCGCGGCGCTGACGCCGCTGGTTGATACCAAACGAAAAGTGCGTCTGGTCCACGGCGATCCGGACCAAGCTGCCGCATTGCTGAGCACACTCAGAGAACGCGGTTTCTTGGATGTCGAGTATCCAGCGCGTGGCGACAGCGTCACGCTGGATTAGTGTCCTCCACATAGGCTACGTGATATCTATCACGTTGTGCATGTCACCTACCCTTATGTCTGCCAGACCGCATAAAGCGTCATTGCCTGATAATCGCGTACGAAGCAAACGGATTCAAGCAAATCTCTGCCCATCGTGGCAGTGACTGGTTGGCCGTCCCAGGTCTCCACGGTGAGCCGGTGCCGCACGTCGCGATTTAGGGTCAATTTGAGCAGTTCTGGTAGTCGGGCCACCGCTTGCGCAAGATCGTCGTGATTTGCCGGAGGCACGGTTGTCAATCGTTTGCAATGCTGTTCAATCAAGAGAATAGGCCGTCCCGCCTTGACGACAAGCCAGTTGCCGGGCCGGCGCTGGAAGGCTCGCGCCTCCTCGGACGCCTGCTGAATCGCCAGTCCTTCGCCGCTGCCATAGAGGTTTGCCGGATCGACGCTTGCGAGGAGCAAGGCTGGCGCTTGCGAGGTACTTGGCATGGCGATGTCGTGCAGAAGTCGGGCGGCCTCGGGGAGTGCGAATTGGGCGCCTGCAAGTCCTTCCACGAAATAGCCGCGCCGCACGTCACCGGTTAATTCCATTCGGCTAAGGACTTCGTAGAGGACTCGCCACGACACCGGGGTGCCGCTAAGCATTGCCAATTCCCGCGCGACGATGCCGTAGCGATCGAGCAGTAGCCGGGCTTGGAAGAATGCCATCGACGCGGCATCGGGTTGCCCCCAGGGAAGAAGCGACCAGCGTCCATCCGGCCAGGTATTATCGCGGCGCCGTCTACTTTCGCGCAAGAACGCGCGCACTTCACCGCGTGAATGCACCGGAGGCGCCTCGCTATCCGACGGCGGTTCGCCTCGTCGTAATACCTCGAACTGATCGTTCGTCACGATCCCGACTTTGAGCAACGACCAGAGGGACTTCCGCACGACGGCAATTGGCAACTTCGCGTGGGCCGCCAACTCCGCGGCGAAGAGGGCGCCCCGGCCTCGCAATGCGTCCAGGATCAATTTCGCCATCGGGTCCGCGTCCATCGCGATTGGCGGCGGTACCCGTGCAAGGCTATCTCGCTCGGCAAAAGTGAGCATCAACTCGCTTCCCTCGTTTTCGCGCCGACAGAACCATGTCCACTGGCCCGCCGCGATCAAGTCGTCCAGGTTACGTGGCACATATTTCTGACAGCGCAAAGGCAGAATTGCCTGTTCCCATAACGCGACCGGGAGCAAACATCCCTGAAGGCGATACAACGCAGCGATCAACCCGTCAGCGCCATTTGCCTGTGTTGCCGGATGTATGTGCTGCCAGCGCAATACAAAGTCGGCAAACTGCGAGGCAGGGCATGTCATCACCTCCCGGCGCAATATTGACAAGGTGCCACGCTGCATCTGCTGAAGATTTTCCGGCGCCGACCACTGCAACGGGCCTGCCTCCTTCGCGACAACACGCATGACCCGACCCTGGCGCGTCCAATCTTCTAGACGCGACTCGGCCCAGGACCGCTCAAACGGATAGCGGTGGAGGATGTCGTCAAGTCCGATGAGCGCATGGGTTTGCAGAAATCGCTGCAGTATCGTGGACGCCGCCTGCTGCGACCGTTCGGCGTCGGCAACGTCGGCCGCGAATGCAGCCTGGTAGAGCAGTGCGTCCTCGGTCAGAATCCAGCGTTCGGGATCAATGCAATTGTTCAGAATGATTCGGGTGACGGTTTTTTCCCTCTCCAAATCGAGCAGGTACTGACGCACGGGGCCTTCGAGTTCTGGACCTGCGACGTCCCCAAGCCGGCGCAGCCATTCTGCGGTTTCCGGTTTACTTCGCGGCGGCATACCGACCCCGCGCAGCCGTCGATCGATCTGCTGCACAGCGCGCGGGTCCAACGGTCGCGGCTCGCTTTCATGTCCGATGAGTTGATCGAGGAGATGCTGATCGACTGTTGCTGATTGACGTCCGCCATCGGATTCGACGTCGTCATACTGATACATAAACGCTGCGGTAAATGCGAAGAGTAGGCCGGCCGCAAATGGCGACGGCATGTCAAGCCGGCGTGTTTGCACATCTATCGTTCCCGAGGCAACTCCGCCAAGCAACTCTTGCAATCGTGGGAGATCGAGATGGTCGTGCAGGCATTCGCGAAAAGTCTCGACAACGAGGGGAAAGTCGGCATGCTGGCGGGCCACTTGTAAAAGATCCCGTCCGCGTAGTCGTTGGAGCCAGAGCGGCGCTCGCTTGCCCGCGGCGCCCCTCGGCATCATCAGCGCGCGCGCCGCGTTCTGGCGAAACCGCAACGCGAACAGCGTGCTATCACCCAACTGGTCCAGGATCATGTCGCGAACGTTCTCTGGTGTGATACCATCGAACAGATCGAGCACCGGCTCGTCGCTCTCAATCAACCGTATCAGGACACCGTCATCATGATGCAGGCACTGGGGGCGGTAGCCAAGTCGCTGGTGCAGCCGATGCTCCAGTGCAAGCCGCAAGCTGAAGTTGACACTTCGGCCGAACGGGCAGAGAAGGATAACCTGCCAATCCCCCAAGGGATCGCGGGAGGCTTCGATAAGCAGGGTCTGGTCCGTTGGCAGGCAGCCGGTGCGGATCACCTGGCGGCGTACATAAGCGCGCAAGTTGTGCGCTGCCGCCGGATCGACGTGAAAGTCACGCTGAAGCCAGTCGAGGCAATCGGGATCTTCGAGGCGCTGAGTCAGTTCACGCAAGAATTGGCCCTGGGCCATTCCCAGGTCATACGTGCGTCCTGTGGCTTCGCCGCGCCAGAAAGGAACCAGTGCGGGCATGCCTTCCGCGGGATAGACTACCACGCGATCCGTGTCGATTCGATCGATGCGCCAGGCACTCGTGCCCAGGAGAAACGTGTCGCCGATGCGGCGTTCGTAGACGAATTCCTCATCGACCTCGCCGATGCGCAGCCCATTCGACGTATACACGGCGAATTGACCGGTATCGGGAATCGTGCCACCGTGGACGACCGCCAAACGCTGGCTGCCGGGGAGTGCTTGCAGCTTTTGATGTACGCGGTCCCAGCTGATACGCGGCTGCAGGGCGGTGAGTTGTTGCACGGGCGGAACGGTGTGGTCGTCACGCGAAGCGTGAGGTCTACTCTCCGAGAATCGATAGCGGCCGGAGACCATCTCGAGTGCCGCATCAAACGCAGCGGGCGTCAGATCGCGATAGGGGTACGAGCGGCGAATAAGCTGGTACAGTTCGCTCACTGGCCAATCTTCCATCGCGGTCATCGCGATGACTTGCTGGGCAAGGACGTCGAGGCAGTTCATCGGCACGCGCAACGCCTCGACGCGGCCGGCCGTCATCTCGGCCGCGAGGACTGCTTGATTGAGCAGGTCCGGCAGCGTTTTCGCGATGAGCCGGCCCTTACTCGACTGCCCGACGAGGTGCCCTGCGCGGCCGACACGCTGTAAGGCCCGTGCGACGTTGCCTGGCGATTCGACCTGGCAGACAAGATCGACCGCTCCCATATCGATGCCCAACTCCAGCGACGCCGTTGCGACGACGGCACGCAGCCGGCCCTCCTTCAGGGCTTGCTCGGTTTGCTGGCGTACCTCCAGCGCGACGCTGCCATGATGGGCGCGGACCTGGATGGCCTCGCCGTCGACTGCCGATCCCGTCGCTGGCGATTTCGGGTGGTTGCCTTCGCCCAAGAGGTAGTCATTGAGCTGTGCCGTGATCCGCTCAACGCTGCGGCGATTGTTGGCGAACACGATCGTCGAGCGGTGGCGACGAATCTCCTCGGCCAGACGGCGATAGATTGCTGGCCAAATCGATTTCTCAGGCAACGGTCCGAATTCTTCGACAGGGCTTACGACCTGTAAATCGAGGTTTTTGCGCAGCCCGGCATCGACGATCGTCACCGGCCGTTCGCGCCATTGCCCTGCGGCGTCGTAGGTGAAGCCCCCGAGATAGCGGGCGACCTCATCCAGAGGCCGATGGGTTGCGGACAAGCCGATGCGAATTAATTCACGCGGATTGATCGCTTGCAGCCGCTCCAGCAGCAACGCGAGGAACACGCCGCGTTTGTTGGGGCACAGGGCGTGTATTTCGTCGACTATGCAATGGGTTACATTGCGCAGCGATTCGCGAGCCTTCGAGGTTAACAGAAGGTGCAAAGATTCCGGTGTGGTGATTAGAACGTGAGGTGGATTTCGCACCAGACGTTGTCGCTCAGACGTCGGAGTGTCGCCGGTACGGAGGGCGATGTCGATGCCTGGCAAGTCGAAGTGCATCGCTTCGGCCGCGGCAGCGACGCCTTGCAGCGGAACCTGCAGATTGCGATAGATGTCGTTGTTGAGTGCCTTGAGCGGCGAGATGTAGAGGATTTGTACGCCACGCGCCACCGAGTTCTGCCTCCAAAGACCGTCGAGGCAGGCGAGGAACGCGGCCAGCGTTTTTCCAGACCCGGTCGGTGCCAGCAGCAACGTGCTTTTTCCCGAAGCGATCACGGGCCAGCCTTGCCGTTGTACGGTAGTCGGTGTGCCTAGCGTGGTGCGGAACCAATCGCGCACCGGCGGGAGAAACAGATCGAGGCTGGCGTCGTGGGTCATAGGGTTGATTGGTGCGTTGTTTCCAGATCCCGTTGCGTGCGCGAGGTCGCGAATCGGGTTACGGTTGGCGTTCCAGGCGTTTGATGCACGCAAATCAGGCGTAGGGCGGACAGGAGGAGCAACCTTACCAAACTGAGTTTTTAGCGAGTGTAAAACTCAAACCTCGTTAACGCTTCGGGTGGGTACTTTTTCTTCTGCCCCTCGCGCAGCGGACTTCGGTGCCCCCACGAGTCCGGGTAATAGGCTCGCCAGTGCGAATGCCGCGTAGCAGAGCAACACGCCGTCGAGAGGCAATCGCGGACCGGAGAGCGATTCCGCATGGCTCAAGATGTACGAAATTGGAATTAACAGCGTTGCGATGGCGCCGATACGCCCATAACGGCGCCATGCGTAGCTCCAGCGCCAGCCCACTATAGACAGGACAAGCAAACCCAGCAGCGTGGCTTGCAAGATAGTATCAGCATGGGCGCGAAGCCAACTCGGCGGCTCGGCGACGGCATCACTCATGTCTTGAATCAAAGCAAATTCGTGCTGCTTGAGCCAACGGTCTCCCAGGACGAAAGCGAGAGACGCCTGGAGTCGGCGCGCCATCGTGTCGGCTGGATGGTTGCGGATTTCTTGCCAGACATCCGGCGCCAACGCGTTGTAGCGTTTGGCCTGATTCGGTTCGGAAAGCAGATCTTTGAGCCGTTCAGGAGGCAGTGAAGCGCGCAAGGTAGATTCGTCGAGAGTCGAGCCCGTCGCACGCGGGTTGTTGCCGATCCATAGATGCAGATAGGTCGAGGTCGCTATCGGAACAGGGCGTTCAAAGTGCAGATAATCGCGGATCCCCCAGAGGGCCAGTCCGTTGCCAAAGCCCATGAGGGCAAGAAATCCCGCGAACCAGCCGAGCGGGAAACGCCGACAGTCCGAGAGAAAGGCCAGCACGGCTATGGCCGCGAAGGGCATCAGTGCAGCCCGCGTCAATGCCACTCCAGCGAGGCACACGCCGAGGGTGAGGCCGGTGAACGCGCCGCCGACCTGTCCAGCTCGAGCCCCGAGCGCAAGACTGAGGCTGACAAGGAATGTTGCAAGGACGCCGTCATTCAACTCGGCTGTATTGAGGACATAGTACGGATAGAATGCGACCAACAATCCGGCCAGCAATGCGATCAGCGTATTATGAAATGCACGCCTCGCGAAGAAAAAATAACACACCGCCGTCAGCGTGCCGAGAGCAGATTGTAGCCAGCGGAGGATCGTGTCTGCCCAGTCGGTGTTCCAGGACGCAATCGCGCCAAAGAGAAGCGGATAGAGAGGGGCCCCGTGTCCGGTGAGCTCCTCGGAGTCGGCCAGCGGCGGCAGGCATTTGAAGGAACGCTCCTCCACAATATTCGCAACGAGGTTGTCGAGTTGCGTTGGCGCAGTGCGGCCACGGAACGCTTTTTCTTCGAGAAAATGGCAGGACGTGGTCGGCCCCTGGACCATAATCGCCGGGCCACTCTGCCCGTTGTCGGCGCACGTCGCGATATACCAGACGCGGACCCCGGCGGCGCAAAACAGCACCACTAGCAGCATGATTAGCGTTCCGGTCGAAAACGGCGGCATCGGCTTCATCGAGGCACCCTCGAACGCAGCGGTGGATCTGCTTGTTATGATACGAAAGCCAAGGGTTGGCCGACCGTGGGCTTGGCGGGAACAGGTTCGGTCAATAGGTTAAGGTATTGTTCGTGGGTTTGCCTTTGCAAAGGAAGGAAGGAGACATCATGGCTCGAAAGAAAACACAGAATTATCGTGAATTGCGTGCCGACTTCGATGAAGAAGAAACTCCGAAGGACGAAGAAGAAGGTGACGAAGACGAAGACGGCGACGAAGACGAAGATGATGACGAAGAAGGGGAAGAGCCTGCTGCCGACGCCGATGCTGGCGAAGATGCCGAGGACGGTGACGACGAGGACGGCGAACCCAAGAAAAAGAAGAAAGCCAAGGTCAAAGCCAAGGCCAAGCCCAAGCCGAAGCGCACGCGCGTAGCCAAGGTCACGCGCATGCGCGTCCTGTGGGGGGTTTTCAATAATTCCCACCAGATGGTCGCTTCCTTCGATTACCCCAAGAAACACGAAGCCGATGCCAAGGCAGCGCAGTTGATAGCCGACAAAAAGACTACTCACTTTGTGCAGCCGGTGCGGGAGCCAATCGAGGAGAAGAAGGAAGAAAAAGAGAAAGACAAGAAGGACAAGTAGCCGCCGTTTTCGTTTGGCGCTCGCCGGCCGCAGGATTAACCATACCAACCCGAAGCGACGGCGAGACTCATTCCTCGCTAACGCATCGGGTTGGTGTCTTTTCATCCGCCGTTCACCTGAACGGGGCAGGGAACCTTCGCGATGGCCCAAGAAATCACTGCCCGCGACCTGGCAAAATCGATCGCGAACGGCCAAAGCGTGCGATTGATCGACGTACGCCAAATCTGGGAAAATCATCTCGCCGTGCTCCAGGACAGCTTGCTTATTCCACTCAACGAACTGCCCGCCCGTGCCGCCGAGATTCCGGTGGACGCGGAATCGTTAACAGTTGTGTATTGCCACCATGGGGTGCGCAGCCAATCTGCTGCCGAGTATCTTCAGCGGCTCGGGCATGTTAATATTCGCTCCCTCGCGGGTGGCATTGACGCCTGGTCGATTGAAGTCGATCCGGCGGTGCCACGCTATTAGCCGCTTTCAGTAGTAGCGTTTGCTGCTACGCCGCAAGGAGCTTTGTTAAAGTTCTCCCGACCGTCAAGGTCTTCCCCACTTTCAATCGTGTGCGCCTGCTTCCCAGGCAACGCTACAGGAACCGCTTTCGAAGGAGCGCCGGTCGGCTCATCCGCCACCGCAGTGCGCGCAAATTCAGCCGAGCCGATGGTGGGGCCGATCATCGAATGCCGATCTACCGGTGTGTGGGAAGCCCAGACATACGTGGCTGGGTATGAATGAGTTGATTCTAACGATGGGTGCGATTGTATGGATGGTTACACCATTCGCTTGGTCGGGGAAGCCGAGGAGGCTTGTTGTCCCAAATGCGGCAAGCAGTCCGATGGACGCGGCGGCCTGAAACTCTTTGCCAAGGATCATGATCAGCCTGTGTGCCGAACGTGTGGCAAGAAATGGGCGCCGACAATGGTCGCCTTGCTCGACTTGGCCCAGACGGCGGAACGAGTCGGCAGGAGTTGCAGGCATCTCTTGACGCCTCCGATGGAATCGCTGCTCGACCTGGCACACGCAGCCGAGAACTATTCGCATACCGCTCCGACGAAGTTGCGCGTGGGGTAATGCCAGCGAGCCGAGCCCCTCAGCGAGGCCGGCTCACCCAGAATTTGGCTTGATTCAAAACGAGGTTGCATTTGTTGCGCGTATATGAATTCCCTGCGCAACGAATTTTTTCGCTGTAACCCCCTGGTATACCATGCTTAACTGAAATGCGTTGCTCGTCACACTTCAACACCCGCCCCTCGCAGTATACAATTCTCCTCAAAGTACCCTGCGTTCTGGCCCCCGACAATTCTCGGTTGGAGGAGCACTCCCATGGCCATCCTTACGACCTGTGCGTCTTGCAATTCGAAAATGAAGGCTCCGGATCACCTCGCGGGCAAGAAAGCGAAATGCCCCAAATGCGGCCACGCGACTCCCGTGCCCACGAACCTATCAACGTCGGTTGCGACCGCGCCCAGCAAGCCAAACAAGCCAGCTCCTTCTGCTGCAGTCACGACCGAATCGAAAGTCAAGAAGAAGGCAGCGCCGCCCGAGGCCAAGCCGAAAAAGAAGGTGCCGTCGCTCCCCTTGCAATCATTTGAAGAGCTCAAGGGGGGGGGCCGCTTTCGCGCCCTCATCGAAAAGGAAATCGGTGACGAAGATATCGTTTGGATGGGCCGGCCTGATACCAAGGCACGCATGAAACAGGCGTGGATTGGCTCGATTTTTGGGCTTGTCTTCACCTTGCTTTCGCCTTTGGCCTTCCTGGTGCTGCAAGCGGATTTCCAGCCGGAACAGGAGTGGTTGAAACCTTGGATTGTGGCCGGAATCATGCTGGTCGTGCTCGGGTTGTTTGGCCTGCCGATGTTGTTCATGCCGCTCCTGGTGCGAATCTTTATCAATTACCGCCCCGTCTACGTGCTCACTGAAAGCCGAGCCATTGTGGCCGAAAATCGCTTCGGTTTCTCTGCCAAGTTTCACTGCTACGACCGCAGTCAGCTGGAAGACATCGAAGTCACGGTGGAAGAAAGCGGCCTCGGGAGCATCATTTTGGGCTACGAGGCATACAGACACCAAGGCACGATGCGATATAAGTCGAAGACTACCACGAGCGAAGACGGCTCAAAAAAGACGACTACCACTACACTGAAACGCGTTGGCGGGCACACGAGCCAGATCCCCGTGGGCTTCCTGGACGTGCACGATGTCCTGGCCGTCGAAGCCGTCGTCCGCCACACCTTGAAACTCCCTGCCAAGTCCGATGCCTGATAAAGACGCATGGCGAATGCGCCCAGGCGAATGGGTGTGGCGTCCCCGGATTTCGATTTACTCCGTCACCTACCGCGAACGAACGGGTAGATCATAACGCAGGCATGAACACTTGGTCGCACGTGCTCGCCCTCAGGGGCAATCACTCGCCGCCTTATCGATCTGGCTGACAGAATGCAAGGCCATGACGGAACGGGGTAGCGGCGCGCTTGCGACGAATCTCTTCTTCTTCGGCACGGTGCTCGGCGGTGAGTTTTGGTTTCGTGTCGCTACTCCCTAAACCGGCGGCTCACGCCGCTCGGCTCGCAATGTCTAATTCGCCTCCCGCTGCTCGCGCAGGTCAGCCCCCACCGGCCGGTCGTCGAGCAGATGCTCGGCGAAGTACTCCCACATTCGTTGGGTGAAATACTGCTGGTAGGTACCGAAGCCGTGGGCTTTGCCGGGCATGATGAGCATGTCGAAGCGTTTGTTGGCTTTGATGAGGGCGTCGGCGAGTCTAATAGTTCCCCCGTGGTGGACGTTGTTGTCCATGTCGCCGTGAACCAGGAGCAGCTTGCCCTTGAGGTTGCCGCCCAGCTCAGCGTTGGTGGGGACCTTGATTTCCCACCGCGTGGCGGGCTTGGTGTCTTCCTTCTTGGTCTCGTCCTTTTTCTCGGAGACTTGTTCCTCGTCGGCGAGCGGCATCCTGGCCGTCTGTTGCTTGGCAGGCGGGGCCTTGACAATAACGTCCTTCGACTCGATTGGGATCTCCTTCATGCCGTGGTAGCGTTCGGACCAGGTGTTGTTGTAGATGTTATTGTCGTGATTGCCGGCGGACGCGACGGCGACCTTGAAGAACTCGTTGTATGGCTTGACGAGCAGTGCGGCCGCGCTCATGAAGCCGCCTCCGGAAGCCGGGCAGCCAACTTGACGCGATCGAAGAGCGGCTCCTTCTTGGCCTGGCTCGGCGTGACCTTATACCACTGCTTGCCGGCGCTCGTGCGGTACTCGTACCAGAACGCGTCCGACTTGCCCATCCATTGCGGCTCGACCGAGGTGCTGTAGGTGAAGCTTTTGAGAAACGCGTCGGAGTACTTGTTCGCCAGCTTGTAATTGGCGGCGACGCGTGCCGGCGGCTGTGCCTTGGCGACGAGACTGAACATCAGGCCGGCCATCATGAGCAGGCCCAGCAAACGAACGGATTTCACAAGCTGCGACATCGCGGATTCCTCAAGGGGGGTTGCGCATCTAAAAATGGCTGGACGCTGATTCTGGCAAAGTTGGCGGGGAAGTCAAGCGAATTGCGTCAGCGTGACGAAAGGTAATCGCCAATTCGCTGGCGACATAGCACATGGGGCAATTCCGCCCAAGTGAAGTCGCGTTCGTAGCGAAAGCCCACTGCTTCCATCACTCGGCGCGATGCGACGTTGGTCGACAGCGTGAAACAGACGAGCTCAGACAGGTGCAGCTCCGTGAAGCCGACGCGCACGGCTTCCCGTGCTAGCTCCGTTGCCAAGCCACGGCCCCAAAACTCCGCCAAGAGACCATAGCCAACCTCGACTTCCAGCCGGCCCTCAATCGTGGCATGCCGCAGACCGCCCCGGCCGACGAATCGCCCGGTGTGGAGATCGCGCGCCGACCAGTATCCAAAACCATTGAGCGCCCAGTGTGCCGACTGATGTTCGAGATAGACCGCGACCTGTTGCGCAGTGCGCACGCCTCCGAGTGTGGCCATGACTTTCGGATCGGCGTACATGTGCACGAGATCGTCGAGATCGTCGGGCCCGATCTTGGTGAGGCGCAGCCGGGCGGTTCGGAGGTCGTCCAACTCATGCATGGAAAGCTCGACTGGGAACAGATTGGCGAAGCGGGTTGCCGCCCAACCACGCCTTGATACCGCGTCCAATCGTGTGGCCCGCACCGACGGCGCAGACCAAGCCGACCACCAGCATAGGATAGAAGAGGAACCAGGCAACCCGGTGGCCTCTCTCGACAATCACATGGTCCGGCTCCGTCGGATCAAACCAAACACGCCGTTGTTCTCCGACTTTGATCGCATCAAAATCGGTTATTACTCTCAACCCCCATGTCCCCCCCAAATAACTCCAACTTTCAAATTCTCGGTCGCCGACTCGGTATCGGACCCGAACGTTCTCAACGAACGAGGGATCCATCAACACCCGGCGCTTGTCGACAATCGTGCCATCGGTTTCAACGAATACATTGTTCATGCGCCATTGCTGCCACCAGAAAGACCAGAGTGTGAAAGTCGTGATGATGATCCCAATCGCCAGGAAAACGCCGTAGAACGAGACGTACACCAGCAATTGCCGCAGCGTTCGCGGCGACTCCATGGTTGGATCGTAGCCGGCGGTTGCGATGGCCCACCTTGCTTCTGAATGCAAGGCGGCTAGCCGCGAGAACGGATTACACTTCGCGCCAGTTGCGTCCCTTGGCCGAATTCAAGATTGCGTCCAGCACCAATTGCGTCTCGTAGGCGTTGCGGAAGTCGGGCTGGGCGGGCTTGCCGGTCGCGAGTCCCTCAATGAAGTCGGCGACCTGATGGGTGAAGCTGGCGTCGTAGCCGACGGCGAGGCCGGGGACCCACCACTTGCCCATGTAGGGATGATCGCCGTCAGTGACGTGGAGTTTGTGCCAGCCGCGGATTCGGCTCTCGTCGCGGTGGTCGAAATATTCCAGGCGGTGTAGATCATGCAGATCCCACTTGATCGACGCTTTTTCGCCGTTGATCTCGAAGGTGTAAAGCGCCTTGTGGCCACGGGCATAGCGCGTCGATTCGAAGAGGCCGAGGGAACCGTTCTTGAAGTGGCATAGGAAGGCGCAGGCGTCGTCGATGCCGACTTTCTCCACCTTGCCGGTGAGGGTGTGCGTGCGTTCCTTGATAAACGTCTCAGTCATCGCGCTGACGTCCTTGATGCCGCCATTGAGCCAGAGAGCGGTGTCGATGCAATGAGCCAGGAGATCGCCGGTGACACCGCTGCCGGCCGCGGCGACATCGAGCCGCCAGAGACCGGCGCCGCCCTGCGGCAAGTCTGCGGAGATCGTCCAATCTTGCAGAAAGTTGGCACGGTAGTGAAAGATCTTGCCGAGCCGGCCTTCATCGATGAGTTGCTTCGCCAGCGTGCAGGCCGGCACGCGGCGATAGTTGTACCAGACCATGTTCGGTACCTTCGCCTTCTCGACGGCTTCCACCATCTTGAGCCCTTCCGGCCCATTCATGGCGAGCGGCTTCTCGCACAGGATCATCTTGCCCGCCTTGGCCGCGGCGATGGCGATCTCCGCGTGATAATTGTTCGGCGTGCAGATGTCGATGCAATCGATGTCCTTGCGATCGATCAGCTTCCGCCAATCGGTCTCGATCGATTCGTATCCCCAGTTGTCCGCAAACGCCTTGACCTTGGCCGCATCGCGGGCGCATGCCGCCTTCAGGACGGGCCGCCGCGGTAGATCGAAGAATTGGCTGACCTGCTTGTAAGCGTTGGAGTGAGCCCGGCCCATGAAGCCGTAGCCAATCATACCGATGTTGAGGGGTTGTTTTGCCATGACAATCCTTTCGAAAGCAGCGTTAGATATTTGGCAACGACGGCGAGCGTGTTACCGTTTTTGTATGTTATCTTTGCCAATCGCATCGACCACGGACCCGTTTCCCTTTACGAGGGAAGCCATGATGCCCGCTAACGCGACGGCCTATCTTATCTTGGTCTCGGCTCCTCTGCCGCCCGGTATTCTATTGCCCGCCAACCTACCGGCTCCGCCTGTAGGACATACGTTCCCACTGTTGATCGCTGCCAAAAACATTTTGGGGCGTGGCGCTGGCACCTTGATTCTCCTTCCCTGGCTTCATGTGTCGCGACGGCACGCCGCCATCGAGTTCTCCGTGCTGGGTTCATGGGAGATCGAAGACCTTCAGAGTCGTAACGGCACATTCGTTAATGGCCAAAGGCTATCTCCCCAAACCCTGACCGAGTTGCATGAAGGCGATCGCATTCTCGTTGGGTCACCTTCCGGAATTGGCAGCGTCGAGCTTTTGTTTACCTCGCAGCCCACGCCGCAATTGACACCGAAAGAAGAGCATGATGCGGAGTTGGAAATGAATGAATTCAGAAATGAGTCGGTGACAGAGTTTTTTCGATCGAATTCGCCGCACGAGGTTACCTTCTATCCCCCGCCGTGAACACTTCGCTCACGACGTCCTAGAACCCCTTGAGGCGACTCGATGCCGCATGCCTTCCTTGCATGAAGACGCCATGCACCTTGTAACTCTTGCCGGACAGCGTCAGGACGGTGATCGTCTTCGTTTCGGGATCGAGGACCAGTATTCGGGGATCTTGGCCTTGGCGTAGTTCGCCCTCTTGTCGTCGAACTCACGACCGTGAACTTCCTTGCTGGGACTAAAGACCTCGATGATGAAATTGGCACGTCGGGCGGTTTGTGGGAATTCTATGCGAATCGCAGCAAAAAAATGCCGGACGCCAGTCGGAAATTGCATTGCCCCTCCTTCTCAGCTACTCTGAAGGGCACGGGGTTGTTGAAATGAGGGGCTTGGTATGCCGCGTTTCGTCGTTCTCGAACACGATCACCCTACGTTACACTGGGACTTGATGCTGGAATCGTCCGGAATCTTACAGACCTGGCGACTGGCGAAACCTCCGGAGTCGGAAAGCACAATCGAAGCGACGCTGCTTGGCGATCATCGTCTGACCTATCTCAACTACGAAGGCCCCGTCAGTAGCAACCGCGGCAACGTTAGGCGCTGGGACGCCGGTACTTTTACCGACGAACCCGATTCAAGTCCTGCCGTGCGCAGGTTGGTCGTGGCCGGCGCGCGGCTTCGGGGCCGCGTGCGTCTTGAAAAAGTGGATCTCGACACCTGGTTCTTCGTTTGGCTTGCGACGTGAATTTCTTGGACTCAGGAAGACGAGGCTTTCTTCGTGTCCCTGGTCGGCTCCAGCAGCGGCAACGCATTCTCCAGAGTCTTGCCACGCAAGAAGAGCTTCTGCCCTTCCACCTTCAGCATGGTTAAGATCGACGCCGGATGCTGTGGGTCGCTCCGCAGATCGATCACCGCGACGGAATGCCCCTCGTGCCGATAGAGCGAGACGCGATAATTCTGCTTCTGCGCAAACTCCGAGAGCTTCTGCAAGATCGAGCGATTGGAAATCGGCAGCGCGCCGGCTCGCGCGCTAAGGAACTTGACGGCCACCACATTCGGCTCCTTTGGAACCAGCCAGATTTCGAGCTCGTAAGAAATCACGGTACTGAAGACTCCTGACCCGTAGCGAAATGCAAGACGCACGCGATTTTCTTCGAGCGTGACGTTTGGGGCCGATATTCCAAGCTTCCGCAGACCTTCCATTTCTCCCATTTGATCAAAAATCTCTTCAAAGAAGCTGTTAATCTCCGCCTGGGTGACTACACAATCCCACGTCTCTTGTTTGCGATTCGCCAGCATCTGGCCAAAGCTGCGGACGAACTGACTGGAAAGGTCCTTGCGCCCCTCGCTTGCAGGGATCTGCCCGAGCCGATAAAAGCTCGGCTCATGCTTGGCGGCGGCCCCCAGTGCGGTCAGCGCGCCCGTCAGTAGTAACACCGTAGTCGCTGAAAGCCAGTAGAGTTTGCGTTTGGACATGGCCGCAGTCCTTCGCGAGTTATCAGATATCCATTTGGCGGCTCCGGCTATAGCCGGATCTAGCGTGACGGTCAACACGGATCCGGCTTGCCGACCATTCCACCCAATTGCTACCATTTCACCATGTTAAACCTCCGCGGCACGACACCGCCACGCTGGCTGGCCCAGACGTCGGACAACCTGGATGAGTTGCTGATCGATCACGCGCACTGCGAGAAGAAGGCCGCCGGTGTGGCCATGAACCTGCTGTTCGCTTACGTCGATAAAGTTGAGTTGGTCCGCGCCATGTCCGACATCGTACAGGAGGAGCTGAGCCATTTCCATCTCGTCCTGAACCTACTGGAACGCCGCGGCATCCGCTTTCGCAAACTCCCCGCTAGCAAGTATGCAGGTAGACTGCACGCACTGGCGGACAAACTGGAACCGATGCGTGCGGTCGATCGCCTGTTGATCGCCGCTTTAATCGAAGCCCGTTCGTGCGAACGCTTCGCCCTACTGCGCGACCACCTGGCCGATCCCGAATTAGCTACGTTTTTTGGCAGTCTCTTCGAGTCCGAAGCCCGTCACCATAGCACCTACGTGCGGCTTGCCAAGCTGTTCGCAACCGAAGAACGCGTCGAGCAGCGACTCGAAGCACTCGCCGTCGAGGAGGCTCGTATCATTGAGGCGGGCGAAGATTTGCCGCGTATACATAGTTGATTCCACGCTAAAATGCGTTATTGTGTAGCGAGGCCCGCTCACCTGACGAGGAATTATTGCCATGGCGCGCACCTTTCGGTTGGCATTTATCATCGCGCTGATTGCCGCGATTCCGTCTGCGGTTGACGCACAAGAGAAGCCCCAACGTCCACCCAACGTTATCATCATTTACGCCGACGACATGGGCTATGCCGACCTCGGTTGCTTTGGCGCGAAGAAGATCAAGACGCCGAACCTCGACCGCATGGCCAAGCATGGGACGAAGTTCAAGAGCTTCTACGTATCGCAAGCCGTTTGCTCAGCATCACGGGCCGCGTTGATGACCGGGAAGTATTCCAACCGAACCGGCATCCTGGGCGCACTCGGGCCTGCCAGCAAGGCCGGGCTTTCCAGAGAACACCTGACCATTGCCGAGATGCTCAAAGCCCTCGGCTACGCCACCGGCATCATTGGCAAGTGGCATCTCGGGCATCTACCGGAGTTCTTGCCGACACGGCGCGGCTTCGATGAATACTATGGCCTTCCCTATTCCAACGACATGTGGCCGAGCCATCCAACCTCGAAGTTCCCCGATCTCCCCCTCATCGATGGCGAAAAAGTAATCGCCAAAAATCCAGATCAAACCAAGCTGACCATTGATTACACCGAACGAGCGCTGAAGTTTATTCGCAAGAACAAGGACCAACCCTTCTTCTTGTATTTGCCCCACAGCATGCCGCACGTACCGCTTTTTGTCTCGGAGCGATTCAAGGGCAAGTCGGAAGCCGGCCTGTACGGCGATGTCATCATGGAGCTTGACTGGTCGGTTGGACAGATCATGCAAACGCTGCAGGCCCTCGGCATCGACGACAACACCCTCGTCATCTTCACTTCCGACAACGGCCCCTGGCTCTCCTACGGCAATCACTCCGGTTCCGCTGGGTTGCTGCGCGAAGGCAAAGGGACAACCTGGGAAGGCGGCGTACGTGTACCGTTCATCGCCCGCTGGCCGGGCCGAATTCCTGCCGACAAGACCCAAGACCAGCCTGCCATGACGATCGACCTTCTGCCAACCATTGCACGCCTTAGCGGGGCCAAATTGCCTGCGGGCAAACTTGACGGCAAAGACATCAGTCCGCTACTCATGGGCGAACCCAACGCGAAAAGCCCGCACGAAGCCTACTACTTTTACTGGAACAACGAACTGCAAGCCGTGCGCGCCGGTCCCTGGAAACTCTACTTTCCACGCACCTACCGCACGCTCACGGGAAGTACGGCTGGCAACGACGGCAAGCCGGGACCCTACAAAAACGTGAAAGCGGGCCTTGAACTTTTCAACCTCGACGAAGATCTTGGCGAACGCACCGACGTCGGCCTCCAGCACCCGGAGGTTGTTCGACGGCTACAAGTGCTGGCGAATCGGATGCGTGATGATCTTGGGGACTCGCTGACGAAGAAGAAATGAATCCCGATGGCACAGGGGAAAAAAATTAGAATTGGACTGCAGCTACTCGTTCCCCATGTTCATTGTGGCTAGCTTGCCTTTTTCGACTTCCAGATGATCCCATCATATCCGTAATGCAGCAGGGACACTAAAAGCGTCATCAGCTGCCAGGCGTATACCGATTGGGCATTTACAAGAAAATTGGCAGCGCCCAGTAGGACCATGAACACAAAGAGCGCCAAGCCCGTGCGCGTGACCTGGTAGTTCCAGATGCCCGTCGTCCGTTTCTGCACCGCCCAGTTGCAGATCGCCAGATATTCCACGGCATGAAAGATCGCGCCGGCAAAGAAAAACGCGATCATCCACGGCGTGCTGCCTAGTCGAATTGCGATCAACTGCGCGGCGTAGAGCGCGATCACACTCCCGAGGTAAAGCAGCCGTCCCAGAGCTTGCGGACGAAAGGCGCTGACTTCGCGTGCCACAAGAATGATTGCCGGGACAAGAACGAGCGGATCGATCCACACCAGCCACTCGGGCAGCCAGCGAACGTTGTCGCCATATTCGGAGCTTGCGCCGAGGTGAATCGCAAAGCGGAAGAAAACCCACAGCACCAGGACGCGGATCGCCATCTTCTCGAACTCGCCGTGCTCCGCCACCTGCTCTGGCCGCGCCATTCGCCCATAGATGCGCGAGATTCCCGCGTGCTGCGACGCAAAATGCCACGCGTTCCAGATGTAATCGAGCATCATCAAGAGCATCAACGAGCCGGCGGCGTAAGGCACGAAACCGGCGATCCCGACAAGGGCCAGCCCGAACAGAACGAGGCCGGCGCCAATTCCACCGAACTTCGCCGGTTCCTTCCAGAAACGGTCCGAGTCACAAAAGACCATCACCAACGTGATCCAGCGATGCGGCGTGCTCAGGAAATACACCTGGAAAATACTCAGCGAACTGCCTTCTTCGAGCGAATTCGTTAACGACAGGACGGCCGCGATGGGCCAGCCAAGATTGGCAAGAAAAAGGAGGTCAAACCACGGACCGACCAGCCAGCGTTTGATGGACTTCGAGGTGGGAATCGCCACGGAAATCGCTTGGGGAGCGAGAGTCGTACTCATGGAATCCTCTTGAACCACGCAGAGGGACTGCTTAACCATAGGTCACGAATCGACTCGGGGCAAAACGGCTTGCCGTTTAGCGTTCACATGGCGCCATGCGAGCGCTAAACGTAAACACAAATCACTTCTTCCCCATCACCCACCGATCCAGCCACGCGAGATCCCACTCCATTTTCGCGCGCCGATTGCGGTATTTGGCGATGCCGTGCCCTTCGCCTGGATACACGATTAACTCGGTCGGCACATGCACGTATTCCTTCAAAGCACGGTACAGCATTCGACTCTGCCCTGGCGGGCAGCGCTCGTCGTTGGCGCCGACATGGATCAAGGTCGGCGTGCGAATTTTGTCGAGCTGATACGTCGACGACGCCTTGTGATATTTCTCCGGATTCGCCCACGGCAAACCTTGCTTGAAGACCATCGTGTAAGCCGGCTCGTCATTCGAGCCCCATTCCATGACGGCATCAACAATGCCGGCCCCGCTGATCGCTGCCTTGAACCGCGTCGTCTTGGTGATGATGCAGTTCGTCAGGTATCCGCCATTCGACCAGCCGCTGACCGCGAGCCGATCCGGATCGGCGATACCGCGCTCGATCAGGGCATCGACCCCCTTGAGAATGTCCTCGACATCGAGGTCATTTTCGCGCCCAATCAGATCGGTCGTAAACTTGTCGCCATAACCCGTCGAGCCGCGATAGTTCGGGCAGAGAACCGCATAGCCGCGGGCTGGCAGCAGAGTGCGGCCATAAATCCAGTATTGCAGCTTGAAGTAACTCGCCGTCGTCGGGCCGCCGTGGATTTCGACGACAAGCGGGACCTTTTCACCCTTCTTGTAATCGGACGGCAATTCGAGGATGCCTTCCACAGTTTGCCTGCCCGCGCCTTTCCAGGAGACGACCGACAGTTGCGGCAGCTTCCATTGCTCGGCCTGCGGATTGACATTGGTAAGTCGCTTGGCGGGGTGGACGTAGATATCGGCCAGGCGATTTGGCGTAGCCATTACCACTGCGTAGTCGGCATTTGCCAGCGTATTGGCCGCCAGGGCGAATTGCTCGACGACGACGTCGCCGGAAGTCATAGTAAAGAACTCCGGGACTTCAGCGCTGGGTTGGATCACGCCAGTCAACCGAACACGCCCTTTCTCCTCGGCCAGAAAATAGAGATGGTCCGCTCCGTACCACACGAGGGGCGAGCCATAGCCGCGAACGTGCACCCCCTTGGGCCTCGCCATCTTCGTCGCCGTCGGCGAAGGGCCGCTGAGGTCCGCGAGGACGATCTCAGCGGGATAGCCGTCGAAAACGGCATTGAATGCGAGCTTGGTGCCATCGGTGTTCCAGGCCAACTGTTCGAGCCAGGCGTAGGGCGAAGGCATTTTCTTGCGATAGACTTCTTCCGGAATGATCTGGATCTTGCCGACCGAGGCATCCCAAATATCGACGCGTGACTGCCCTTCGAAGCTGACCACCTTATCGTCGGGTGTCGTGATCATGGCAATACGCTTGCCGTTCCGCGAAACGGTGAACTCGCGGATGTTACGGCCAGCGTCAACCAGCTTTTCGGTGCGGAACGAATTCAGATCGAGCCTCCAGATCTGGCCATGCCGATTCTGCCCGTGGCCGTAGTCGAGCTTGCTGAATTTGCTACGCAGGCCAGACCAGTCGTCTCTGATCGCGTCGATGTGAACGAGGTAATAGAGCGATTTGCCGTCGCGAGCAAGCTCGTAGGCCTCGACGCCGGAGTCAAGCCGTGTGACGGCCTCGAGACCTTGGCCATCGACGCCGATCTGCCAGACCTGAGCTTTGCCGTCGAAAGGAGGCCGCTTTTCTCCTTCGCGCTTGCGATTACCAAGAAAGTAAATGATTCCACCATCGGGGCTAAACTGCGGCGAGCGATCACTGGCGCGGTCGAATGTCAGGCGGCGCGGCGTGCCTCCTTGCGTGGAGACGACCCACAAGTCAGCCTTCCGATCGTCGGTCGTTTCCTGCCAGCGTCCTTCGGTGTATGCAATGTGCTTCGACGAATACGCTATCTGAAAGATATCTGCCTGCGTGAAGTAATCATCGATCGTAATCGCACGCTTGACTTGTACTTGGGCGTGCGTCTCCGCAACACCGCTGAAGCCAACACAAATCACCATCAGCCACGCGAACGCAGTAGGACGCATGCTCATTTCCTTTGCAACAAGTGGGGAATCAGGAGGCCGATGGAGGGAGAGCCTCTTCGGCAAAATCATCATAGAAATGCGACGGTCGATACGGCACACGGGCGGCATTCACAGCGCCGAGAAATAGCAAGTAGCCTAGGCCTTCCAGGCACGAAAGGCCCATCGTTATCAGCGCTGCTGGTGCATCCGGTTCCTCAACACCTGCCAGAAGCATGTGGTAGCCAATGGTGTACCAGGCAATCGCCACTAAATTGACGATCAGAAACCAGGTAAATGCGCTGAACGCCCAGCGTGCCGACGGAGGGTGACGCCGCCATTGCACGATCGTCACCAGCGCGCAGACAACGAGCACGATAAGCCCAGGAAGATTCTTACCGAGAAGCTCACGAAATTGCACAAAGAGAGCGTCGAAATTCATCGCCCACCCATGGAGATTGGTAACGGCCGACGAGGGTGATCCTAATCGAAACGAAGCGTGAAGGGAATTGAAATCTTCGCGGGGCGATCGCGATGCGCCGCCCAAAGACAAGAAAGAGTGACCGACTATTTCTTTTTGGCCTTGGCCAGTTTGTCTTCGTATTCCTTGACGTACTTGGCGGGAGTCGCGTTGAATTCGTCGCGGCAACCGGAACAGCAGACGTAGTAGGTCTTACCCATGTAGGAGACCGTGGAGGTACCCGTACCACCCGACACGATGCATTCCGGTTTGCCGGTGCCAACTGCGAACGCTTCCCCATCCTTGGTGGCGCCGACCGACCACTTCTTGGCGTAGAGCGGCCGGCCATTGGGCTTCACCTCATAACGATAGAGGAAGCGGTTGGAATGCAGGAACGTGAATACGAGCCGGTGGGCGTCCTTGCCGAATTCGCGGTCCACGGTGAGGATCTTGGTCTTGTCGCGCGTTTCCACGGTACCAACATAGGTCACTTTTTCTTTCTGCAAATTCGTCAACGTCAGGGTGAAGTGGTCCTGCTCCGGCACGTAGCGCAACTCTCCATTGGTAAAGTTCTTGCTTTTTTCGAATGAAACGACAATCCAGGCATCCTTGTCCTTGAACTTCCAGCCCCAATCCATCTTCTCGCTCCAGAAGTTCTTCTGCTTCTCCTCAATCGTCCCGACCGGCGTGCCGGTCCCGGTCCAGGTGCCGATGAGATCGCCGAACACTTGCAACACCTCGCGCGGCGACCTGCCACCGGTCGGTTGATCGGCTTCGAGCATGGCGGCGAAGGCAAGGAGGGCGAAAGAAGCAAGCACGCGCGGAATCATGATTGACCTCGGAACAGGATGGAGGTTACCGATGTAACCACGATTATGACGAAAGGTTCCGTGAATACCAACTGAATTAGGGCGATTTAATGATTTGCTACGGTCATTGTGCCTCATACGCCAAGTTCGCCTGCAGCCAGCGTTCCACTTCCGTGATCGGCATCTCCTTGCGCTTGGCGTAATCCTCGACCTGATCGCGCGTAATCAGATCGACGGCAAAGTACCGAGCCTCCCGATGGGCGAAGTACAGGCCGCTGATGCTTGCCGCCGGCCACATCGCGTAACTCTCCGTCAACGACATGCCGATTTTCGGTTCCACCTCGAGCAACCGCCAGAGCGTGCCCTTTTCGGTGTGATCGGGGCAAGACGGATAGCCGGCCGCGGGGCGGATGCCGCGGTATTTTTCTTCAATCAGGTCCTCGGCCGTCAGATTCTCGCGAATGCCCCATTCTTGGCGAGCTTTCTTGTGCAGATATTCCGCGAACGCCTCGGCCAGGCGATCTGCCAGCGATTCGGCCAAGATCGCATTGTAATCGTCGCCATCTTTCTTGTACTCGTCGACAAGTTCCTTGACGCCAAAACCCGTCGAAACCGCGAACGCGCCGAGATAATCGCGGAGCCCGCTCTGCACCGGAGCGATATAGTCAGCCAGGCTGCGATAGCTCGTTTGGCCCTCGCGTTCCCATTGCTGCCGCAGCATCGGCATGCGGCAGGCTTCCTGGGTGCGCGTGTCGTCGGTAAATATGACGACGTCGTCGCCATCGCTGTTGGCAGGGAAAAAGCCATAGACGCCGCGCGCCTTGATGGATCGTGATTTTACGATCGCCTGCAACATCGCCTGCGCCTTGTCGAAGAGGTCCTGCGATTCTTTCCCAACCGTGTCATCCTTCAGGATCTCAGGGTATTTCCCCTTCATCTCCCACGACATGAAGAACGGCGACCAGTCGATGTACGGCACAAGCGTGTCCAGCGGTAAATTCTCGATAACGCGTGCGCCCACAAACGTCGGCATGGCGATCTCGGCATGGGTCCAGTCGATCTGAAACCGCTTCTCCTTCGCCTCTACAAATGGCACCAGCTTGCGCTCACGGCGTTTCTTGAAGCTCTCGCGGTCCTTTTCTTGAGCCTCCCGGTTCTCGCGGTCGAGCTGCAAGCGTGTCTCCGGCTTCATGAGCCGTTCGACGACGCCGACGCAACGCGAAGCGTCCTTGACATGCAGCGTGACGCCGTGATAGCACTGGGCGATACGCACCGCGGTGTGCTTGGCGCTGGTCGTCGCACCGCCTATGAGGAGCGGAATCTGGAAGCCTTCGCGCTCCATCTCCTTGGCTACGTGGACCATTTCATCCAGACTCGGCGTAATAAGGCCGGACAGGCCGATCATGTCAACGCCATGCTTCCTCGCCTCGTCCAGGATTTTCTCGCACGGAGTCATGACGCCGAGATCGATGACCTCATAGTCATTGCAGCCGAGTACGACGCCGACGATATTCTTGCCGATGTCGTGCACATCGCCGCGCACGGTCGCCATCAAAACCTTGCCACGAGCCTTGTGCACGGCGCCGCTTTTGAGCTTTTCGGCCTCCATGAAGGGGAGCAAATACTTTACCGCCTGCTTCATGACCCGGGCGCGAGACGAGGTGACGCCGGGCCCGGCATCCGGAACCGCACCCGAGCCCGAAGCCGAACCCGCTTCCGAA
>SXGT01786414.1_pt1 | contig 75887 bp, 68 predicted proteins | sample 3176221 | NCBI WGS metagenome assembly SXGT01 (sample SAMN11356862, study PRJNA531348) | freshwater metagenome | isolation source: freshwater sample F1-120 | place: China: Fuxian Lake, Yuxi | collected 2017-12-25
TGACGACCGAATGCATGATTACGGAAATTCCGGAAAAGGAAAAGGGTCCCGCGATGCCTCCTCCCGGTGGCATGGGCGGTATGGGCGGTATGGGTGGAATGGGCGGAGGCATGGGCTTCTGATCGCTGCTTCCATCGCGCGCCGCTTCTCACACAACAAACAACTTCACACACCATCAAACGACAGACTGACTCACGGAGCAACACACTATGTCTTCAGTACGACCACTCGACGATCGGATCCTCATCAAGCCTCTCGAAGCAGCCACGAAGACTGCAAGCGGGCTCTTCCTCCCTGAGAGCGCGAAAGAGCGCCCCATGCAGGGCAAAGTCGTCGCGACTGGCCCAGGTCGTTTGCTTGACGATGGCACCCGACAAGTCGTGAGCGTGAAGAAGGGTGACACCGTGGTCTACGGCAAGTACGCAGGCACTGAAGTCGAGATCAAGACGGTCTCCCATGTCATCCTTCGCGAGTCGGAACTCCTCGGCGTCCTCGATGCTTGATGCATGAAGCTTGAGCATCGCCTCAGGCAACTTGCAGTTCGCTTTTCTCTTCCAACTACTGAAATCGGAGCCTCCCTATGGCCACTAAGCAAATGAAGTTTGAATCCGCTGCGCACCTTGAGCTCAAGCGCGGCGTCGACCAACTTGTGTCCGCCGTTGCGATCACAATGGGTCCGGTTGGGCACAATGTGCTCTTCCAAAAGTCGTTCGGTTCACCCACGATCACGAAGGACGGCGTCACCGTCGCAAAGGAAGTCGATCTTCCCGCGCCGTTCGAAAACATCGGCGCCAAAATGGTGCAGCAGGTCGCGAAGAAGACCGCGGACATCGCGGGCGACGGGACCACTTGTGCCACCGTGCTCGCCGGAGCGATCTTCAACGGTGGTCTGAAGTACATCGCTGCAGGCAGCAACGCCGTCGCGATTCAACGCGGCATTCTTGCTGCGTCCCAGGTGGCCTCCACCGCCATCGACGAGCTCGCGCAGAAATGCAAGGGCAAGGGCGATCTTGAGAAGGTCGCAACCGTGTCTGCGAACCACGACACGACCATCGGTTCACTCATCGCCGAAGCAATCGACAAGGTCGGCGCGGATGGCGTCGTTGAGATTGAAGAAGGCAAGACCGCGGACACCACGCTGAACTATGTCGAGGGTATGGCGTTCGACAAGGGCTATCTCTCGCCCTACTTCATGACCGATCCGAAGCGCGCCGAGTGCGTGATCGAGAACCCGCTCATTCTCCTCTACGAGAAGAAGCTCTCGAATCTCGCGGATCTGCTTCCACTGCTCAACAAGGTCGCGACTGCATCGAAGCCATTGCTCATCATCGCCGAAGAGGTCGAGGCGGAGGCTCTTGCAGCACTCGTCGTCAACCGTCTGCGTGGCGTGCTTAATGTGTGCGCCGTGAAGGCTCCAGGATTTGGCGATCGCCGCAAGGCCATGATGGGCGACATCGCGACGCTGACCGGAGGCACCTTCTTCGCGGAAGACCTCGGTCGCAGTCTCGAGGATGTCGAGCTCAAGGAACTCGGTTCCGCACGCAAGGTCGTCATCACCAAGGATGACACAACCATTGTGGAAGGCACTGGCAAGAAGAAGGATCTCGAGGCGCGCTGCGATCAGATCAAGGCACAAATCGAGCGCGCGACAAGCGACTACGACAAGGAGAAGCTCCAAGAGCGCCTCGCGAAGTTGACTGGTGGCGTTGCCATCATCAGCGTCGGTGGAGCCACTGAAACCGCGATGAAGGAAGCGAAGGACCGCGTCGATGACGCGCTTCACGCGACTCGCGCTGCGGCAAAGGAAGGCTATGTTGCAGGCGGTGGCGTTGCTCTCGTTCGCGCACATGCGGCGGTCGTTGAAGGCAAGCGCAAGGCGAAGGGCGACGAGCGATTCGGTTTCGACATCGTGGCGGACGCGATGCTTCGACCCTGCGCGCAAATCGCAGGGAATGCTGGCTTCGACGGCGACCTCGTCGTCGCGAAGACACTCGAAACCAAGGGCAACACTGGCTTCGATGCATCCACCGGCGAGTATGTCGATCTCGTGAAGGCTGGCATCATTGATCCCGCGCTCGTCGTGAAGACTGCGCTTCTCAATGCGGCAAGCGTTGCGGGTCTCATGCTGACCACGAATGTCGTGATCGCTGAATTGAAGGAAGAGACTGCACCAGTCGAAGGCGCGGTCAGCTAATCCGAATGCAACCGAGGAATCGGCCGAAGGCGCGCATGCGTCGACGACCGATTCCTCGCGTTGCTGTTCGAGCCCGCAAAGCTCGTCCCTCCCCTGCCCTCGGATCCACACTTGTCTACGCAGCGCGACTACTACGAGATTCTCAGCGTCACTCGCGAATCGAGTGGCGACGAGGTGAAGCGCGCCTATCGCCGCATGGCGATGAAATGGCATCCTGATCGCAACCCAGGAAACGCGGAAGCCGTCGTCGAGTTCAAGTCGTGCACCGAAGCCTATGAAGTGCTCTCCGATCCAGAGCGCCGACAGCTCTACGATCGACACGGGCATGCAGGACTTCGGCAACAACCTGGTCACGACTTCAGCACGATGCATGTCGAAGACATCTTCTCGATGTTCGGGGACATCTTTGGCGGCGGAGGTGGCGGAGGTCGCCGTTCACGCGGACCGGCGCGAGGTCTTGATCTTGAGACGGAAGTCGAAGTTTCGCTGCGCGACTGCGTCACGGGCACAAAGCGCGATGTGGATTTCAAGCGCGTCGATGTGTGCAAGGGCTGCACCGGAAGCGGCGCAGCCAAGGGCGCGAAGCCGGAGAAGTGCACCGTGTGCGATGGCGTTGGGCAAGTCGCTCAAGCAGGATTCGGCGGCATGTTCCGCATGGTGACTGCGTGTCCGGAGTGCCGCGGAAGGCGCACCATCGTGAAGGACAAGTGCCCCGATTGCCGCGGCAAGGGTCGCGTTCCGACTCGGCGCAAAGTCTCCGTCGCGATTCCGCCTGGCGTGGACGATGGCGTCGTCATTCGAGTGCGCGGCGAAGGCGAACCGCCTGCGCCCGAGTCAAGTCCCGACGGCAGCGGCGCGCGAGGCGACCTCCATGTGGTCATCCGCATCTCGGATGACAACGAGAGCACGCGATTCGAACGACGCGGCGATGATCTCGTGACTGTCGCACCAATGGCCTTCGCACAAGCGGCGCTTGGCGCGCAACTCAGCGTGCCTACGGTCGATGGCGGAACCTGCCTCGTCGATGTGCCGCCGGGTTCGCAACACGGCGAGGCCGTGCTCATCACTGGCCTTGGCATGCCCAACTTGCGCACGAAGGATCGCGGCGACATGCATGTCGTCTTGCAACTCATCGTCCCCAAGAAACTCTCCGCTGAACAGCGCACGCTTCTTGAGGAGTACGCGAAGACAGAGAAGGTTGACATCCGCGAGCAGACGAGTTTCTGGAAGAAAATCAAGGATCAAATTGCCGGCGAATGACGCGAAGGAACGCATGATGACTGAGTCTGACGAGAACAACACTGAACACGCCGATCCCAAGGTCGTCGACTGCGCAGATGTCGCGGCAGATGCGGAGACCATCGACGCACTCGTGACCCGCCTTGAGTGCGAGCGAGACGAGGCAATGGCGCTCCGCCAACGCGCGCTCGCCGATTATGCGAATTTTCAGCGTCGGTCTGTTGAAAATGAAGCGCGCGCGCGGCTCTGGGGCATCACGAGCTTTGCTCGCGGTCTCATGCCCGTGCTTGACCACTTCGACCTCACACTGTCTCAAGATCTCTCGAAACTTTCCGTCGAACAGATCGCGAAGTCGGTCGAGATGACACGCGCAGAACTGCAGCGCGCACTTGAGCAGCAAGGACTCGTGAAGATTGATCCTGCGGTTGGATCTGAGTTCAACCCGATGCATCATGAGGCCGTGACGCAGATGCCACTCGAGGGCGCCGCAGGTGGATCAATCGCCATGCAGTTCCAATGCGGCTGGCGTTTGGGCGACGCAGTCTTGCGGCCCGCGAAGGTCGCCGTGACTCCGACAGAGTGAATCGAAGCTGATGCCAACCTACGAGTACATCTGCAAAGCGTGTCAGCACGAGTTTGAGTCGTTCCATTCCATCAAAGCTGACCCGATCACGACTTGCCCGAAGTGCAAGAAGAAGAAAGTCGCGCGCAAGATCGGTATCGGCGGCGCTGTGCTTTTCAAGGGTGGCGGCTTCTATGAAACCGACTACCGAAGCGAGAACTACAAGCAAGGCGAAAGCGCTTCGAAGAAGGAGCCAGAGTCGGTAACGCCAACGACGAGCTCCACCACAGCAACGACGAGCGGCGGGGAACCGAAAAAGGAAGCGAAGGCAGACGCATCCCCGTCGAAATCGCCAGCGGCCACGCCGCCGGCGACCGCTTCGAGTCCGCCGAAACCTGAGGCTCCCGCGACTCCCCCTGCCTCACGCAGCGAAGCCACCCACCCCTCGCGAGTCGGCCGAGGACATGGCAACATCGTGCAAGGGGCCGCGAAGGCGAATGCGACGAAGAAGCCCGCCCCGCGCGGCAAGCGATCGAAGTAATCGGTCGACCTGCGCGCCTCGCCTACACTTGCTCCCCACATGCCCCTTCGATTCCGCGGCCGAATCCTCGATCATCTCTCGCACGAAACCTACAAGCCCTGCGAGGCGGCAGAGATTGCACGGCAACTTCGCATCACGATTGAGGAGAGAGCCATCTTCGAGACCGCGATAAAGGAACTCGTCGCGGAGTCGCTTCTCGAAATCGCCAAGGATGATCGCATCCGACTTCCGCAACTTCCCGACGAAGTGGAAGGCACCATTCGCATTACGCAACGTGGGTTCGGTTTCCTTCGGACCGGCCGCCAATTCCGAGGCGGGGATCTGTATGTTCCTGTTGGCGAAACCGGTGATGCGGTGAACGGCGACCGCGTGCGTTGCAAGGTTGTGCGTCGCGGTCAACGGACGGGCCGTGCGACGACGGTGAACGGCGCAAAGGACTACGGGCGCATCGGTGTGGTCGTCGAAGTGCTCGAGCGCAAGCAAACACGATTCGCCGGGAAACTTGCCAAGCAGGGTCGTGAGTGGATTGTGCTCGCTGATGGACGCGCCATGCGCGAACCAATCGTGGTGCGCGACCCGCATGCCAAAAACGCGAAGGCCGATGACAAGGTCATCGTGGAGATCGTCGCTTGGCCTGCGGATGGCTGCCTCGCGGAAGGTGTGATCACGGAGGTCCTCGGTGAAGCGGGTCGCCCCGATGTGGAGACACGCGCCTGCATCGCCGCGTTTGACTTGCCGGGTCCGTTTGAATCGGAGGTCATGGATGCCGCGCGCGACGCAGCGGCGCGATTTGGCGAGCTTGCCGCTGTGCGAGACTGGGGCGATCGCGTCGATCTCACTTCCGAATTCATCTTCACGATCGATCCGCCCGACGCGAAAGATTACGACGACGCGATTTCGATTACACGCGATCACAAGGCCAATACATGGACGCTCGGCGTGCACATCGCGGATGTCGCGTTCTTTGTCGCGCCGGGATCGCCACTCGATCTTGAAGCACAGGATCGTGCAACGAGCGTCTACTTGCCGCGACTTGTCATTCCAATGCTCCCTGAACAACTCAGCAACGGCGTGTGCTCGTTGCAAGAGGGCGTCGAGCGATTCACGCTGAGTGTGTTCATTGACTTCGATGATCGCGGGCGACCAACTTCGCATCGCTTACGGCGCAGCGTGATCAAGAGCGCGAAGCGTCTCACCTATCTTGAAGCGCAGGCACTGATCGATGGAAAGGTCGACGAGGCGCGCGCGCACGCGAAGACGGAGCCGATGTACAGCGAGCAACTCAAGGATGCACTGCTCCTCGCCGATCAACTCGCTCGCTTGCTACGGAAGCGTCGCCAGAAGGATGGACTCATTCACCTCGATCTGCCTGAGGTTGATCTCGTCTATGACGAGTCCGGCGCCGTGATTGACGCGGTGAAAGAAGATGATGCGTTTACCCACACGCTCATCGAAATGTTCATGGTCGAGGCGAACGAAGCGCTCGCACGAACCTTCGCGGATCTCACGATTCCACTGTTGCGCCGCATTCACCCTGAACCTGGATTCGCGGACATCGAAGAGTTGCGCATCTACGCGCGGCTGGCGCAATGGCGACTGCCCGATGAACCCGCACGCGCTGACCTGCAAGCACTGCTTGAAGCCGCACGAACTTCACCTGCGGCGCGCGCGATTCATTTCGCAGTGCTTCGAACGATGTCAAAGGCGACCTACTCGCCTGCGCTCGTCGGACACTATGCGCTCGCGAGTGAGCACTACGCTCACTTCACGAGTCCGATTCGACGCTACCCCGACTTGACTGTGCATCGCGTCGTGCATGCGTACCTCGATCTTTCCGACAACGGGCAAGCATCGATGGGTGGACGCAAGCGCGCCCAGATGATTGAGGATCTGCGCGAAGATCCACGCGTGCCGGACGAAGGTGCGCTCATCGAACTCGGGGCGCACTGCTCCGATCGAGAAGTGACGGCAGAAGAAGCGGAGCGTGATCTGCGGACATTCCTTGTGTTGAAGTTGCTGCAAGAAAAACACCTTGGCGAGGAGTGTGTTGGTCTCGTCACCGGCACGCTGCCCAACATGGGCGTATTCGTTTCGGTCGAACCTTGGCTCGTCGACGGCGTTGTGAAGACGCGCGACATGCCAGGCGGAGATCGTCGCGCCGATCGCTGGGGCACCGATGGAAGAACAGGTCGACTTGTCGCGCAGAGGTCGGGCGCGTCGATTGGACTTGGAGATCGCATCAAAGTGAAGATCACGCGCGTGGATCTCGCAAGCCGAACGCTCGATCTCGATGTCACGGCGTTCGCTCGGGTTTCGATGAAAGACGACGGATCGCTCGAAGAGAAGTCGGCATGGAGTCCGAAGTCATCGCAACCCGAAGCGGGTAAGGCGCGTCATCGCTGGATGCCGAGCACAACCGAAAGCGATGGAACGAGCCCGCCAAGGGCCAGCGACACACCTGCCCACACCGGCGGACGCGAGAACATTCCGCGAGGTCGCATGAAGGACGGCAAACGCGCTGGATTCAAGAAAGGTCGCCGCGGGAAGAAGAGTTACTAGTGTTCTCACGCGTCGGGTGACGCGAGAGCACCTCGCTTCCCGATCGCTTGATCTCCTGCTGTACCATGCTCTCGTGTGCGAAGAGTTGGGACCTGAATCAGGAGAGATCAACGATGTCCACCTATTACTTGCGCCGCAACGGAACGGAAGTCACGGGACCCTTCACTTCTGCGCAGCTTCGAAATCTCGCGATGACCCATGGAATGTCAAGGGTGGGATTCTGTGTCGGCGGATTCTGGCGCGACTTGGATTCAGGTCATGAAGGTGCGAGGACTCCGGGAGATTTTTTCAGAGCAACCGGAAGCGCCACCGCCTCCTCCACCCGCCGCGGCGGACGATCTCTCTCAGCCGTCGGTCGACCTACCGATGGACGACTCGCCATCCGCATGGGCTCACGATCCGTTTCCCCCAACGCAAGAACCTCCATACTCCGTCGCGGAGCCCGCGCCATCGACATCCTCGCGGACCTCGCGCTCCTCGGCACCGATCGCTGCGCCTGGACTCGGCTTCGTCGATGGTGTCCTCCGCACGGCATTTCGGTTTGCTCGGTCGATCTCCGTGCTCATCATCCTCGTGTGCGCTCTTGTCCTGCTCGGCAGTGGCATCGGTGCGCTCTACGCGATCGCACCGCAACAGAGTCCAGACTTGGTATTCCCTGAACCAATTCCTGAGTCGGAAGTCGATCCCGTCGATCCGGAATCTGTGCCCTTCCCTTCGGCTCGCGCGTACATCGCAATCTGCACCGCGCCCTCACCAACGACTCGAGTCGAGCGCGTAGTCGCGGAGCCAGATCCTTGCGCACCCTTCGGCGATTTCATCAGCATCGTCATCAAGGAACTCCAACTCTCGGAGAACGCGCGGCAGCCTCTCTGCAAGGCAACGCTGGATTTCGAAGCGAAGTACCGCGATCCATTTAGTCGCGGCTTCGTAGAGTTTTCGCGCGATTTCGCGCGAAGTCGCCCAAGCGATGTTGATTGCAATGGAGTTGACGCGGCGAATTTCTTCATCCGAGAGTTTAAGCTTGATGTCGAGCAACTCGAGAAGGATCAGCGCACGCGCTCGCAAGAGCGACTCGAGAGAATGTCCGCAGCCATGGAGGCGCGCAATGACCAAGTGGAACTCGCCCAAATCGCTCTCGCGAGGCGACAAGCGCTCTTCTTCCCCTCCATCCTCGCCGCGGGCGCATCCATCGCCGCGCTGCTCATCTTCCTCGTCCTCCCACTCCTGATTCAGATCGAGCGCAACACGGGGGCTCAGCTAGCCGCTGGTTGACTCAGAATCCCCGTCACGACATTGCCGTGCACATCCGTGAGTCGCATATCGCGCCCACCGAAACGCCATGTGAGGCGACGGTGATCGACGCCAAGTAGATGCAGCATTGTCGCGTGCAAGTCATGCATTGAGACGGCGTTCTCAATGGCTCTGTAACCGTATTCATCCGTCGAGCCGTACACAAATCCGCGCTTCACTCCCCCACCAGCAAGCCAAATGGAGTAACCGAACGGATTGTGATCGCGTCCGTTGCTGCCTTGCGCGAACGGTGTGCGACCGAACTCTCCAGCCCATACGACGAGCGTTGATTCGAGCAGGCCGAGTCGCTGGAGGTCATAGAGCAACGCCGCAGTCGGTTGATCGATCGCCCGCGCGTTGTCCTCATGCCCCTTGCGTAAATCAGAGTGCTGATCCCACCGATCGTTCGCGGTTCGGGGAATCGTCAGCTCCACGAATCGCACGCCGCGCTCGACAAGGCGACGCGCGAGCAAGCACTCATGCGCGTAGATGCGCGTGGCTTCGTCCTTCGCATCGAAGCCGTACATGCTCCGAACCGTCTCGCTCTCACCATCGACGCTTGCCAACTCCGGCACGCTCATCTGCATGCGAAACGCGAGCTCCTGATTGGCAATCGCACTCTCCACAGCATCGCTCGCACCTTGTTCTTGAAACCGCGCATCCAATCGTTCAAGCAACGCACGCTTGCGTGCGGCGTCACTCCCATTCGAATCGCGCGAGACAAGATTCGCAATCGGTTGCGCGCGTGGTTTCATGCGCGATGCCTGATGCGTCGCGGGCAGAAAGCCGCTCGAAAAACAGTCGAGTCCTCCGGGCGGAGTCAGTCCTCCATCGAGCACGACGAATCCAGGAAGGTTCGCGCTCTCGCAGCCGAGTCCGTACGAACACCATGCGCCCATCGATGGGCGACCCGCAAGCCCCGCACCCGTATGCAAAAAGTAGTTCGCGTTCGTGTGCTCACTGAACTCGCTCGTCATCGACCGAATGACGCAGAGTTCATCGGCCATCGTCGCGAGATGCGGAAAGAGCTCGGAGATTTCGATGCCACTCGCGCCGTGCTTCTTGAACTTCCATGGAGACGCGAGCAGATTCCCATCGTTGTTGAACTGCGTTTGCGCCTTTGAGAATGGAACCGGCAGACCGTTCTCATGAGTCAGCCGCGGCTTCGGGTCAAACGAGTCGACCTGCGATGGCCCACCGTCCTGGTACAGAAAAATGATGCTGCGCACCTGCGGCACAAGGTGCATGGCAGGCAAGCTGCCAGCTGTCGCGATCTGCGAGAGTATCTCAGCGCTTGCCTTGGACGCGTAAAGACCACCGAGCGCGAGTGCACCAAATCCACACGACAACTGCGTGAGCATCTCGCGCCGAGAGAGAGGCGGCCGTTGGAAATTTCCGCAATGCCCGCTCATCGGAGGTGCGTGAACTCCTTTGCATTGAAGAGCACATGACAAAGTGCAACCCAGGCTGCGCCACGCTCCTGAGCCGTCGGAGCTGCAGCAAGAAGAAATGCAGTCGCATCCTCCACATCGTCATCGGTCGCCGCACGACCGTATGCGGCGATGAATGCGTCGTTGATGAGCGACTCGGTGGGGGCGGCGCTTGTCATCACACGCGCGGCGAAGCGGTTTGCCAGTTCGTGGACAAGCGGATCATTGAGCATCGCAAGCGACTGCGCGGGCACATTGGAACGATTGCGACACCCGACGGTCGTCGTTGGCACAGGCGCATCGAAGACCTGCATAAAGGGATCGAGGAAATTCCGCCGCACTTCAAGGTAAATGCTCCGTCGATTCGCGCCATCAAGCGGACCACTCGCGCCTGGTCGGCCTCGGCCGGTCATGAATTCGTCGAGATACACCGGGACGCTCGGACCATGCATGCGCGTGTCAAGCGAACCAGCGGCAACGAGCATCGCGTCGCGAATCGCCTCACCATCGAGTCTGCGAATCGTCGCGCGCGAGAAGAGATCGTTGTCGGGATCAACGCGAGACGCATCTACGGATGCCTCGCTCGACTGCCGGTAGGTCCGGCTCAGTACGATCTCGCGAACAAGCGTCTTCATCGAGCCATGCGATTGGAGTCGCAACGCGAGCGCGTCAAGAAGCTCAGGGTGTGTCGGCGGACGGCCGAGCTGACCGAAGTCATCAGTCGTCCGCACGATGCCGCGACCGAGCAGGTAGTGCACAATCCGATTCGCGAGCGTCCGCCATACGAAGGGAGTGGAGGGATCAACAATCGCAGCGGCAAGTTCGCGCCGACCAGAGCCTTGCTTCACTTGCCCAATGGCGTTTGATGACACGAAAGAGAGTGCAGCGCGAGAGGTGCCCTCCCCATACTGCGCCGCCTTTCCGCGAATGTGTACGGACTCATCAAAGCCGATCGCCGCATCGCGCGCCTCGAGCGTACGGCCGATGCTCGGCGCAAGGGCAAGGGCCGCTTCGAAACTTGTTCGGATCTCGCGATTCGAAGACGCAGCTTCCGCTGAGATCGATCCATCCATCCTCGGGGAAACATCGTCGGTTGGTGCCTCGCCATCACCGCACGCGATCCAATCCACCTCGATCACCCCGTCGCTGTCATCGAGAATCTCGATGTAGGCGCGCTCGCCGACGAAACGACTCAGGTCGATCTTGACGGTGCGCCACTCTGGCGTGGGGATGTGCCGACACGACTCGAACAAGAGCGCGTTCGAGTCGTCGAGCCAATAGTTGTCGACGACGACGCGGAAGGACCCTGTGTTCCCTCGAAGTCGCGCGTACATGAATTTCTTCTGGATCTCGAATGGCTTGGAAAAGAGAGCCCCTTGCAGTCTTGCATGCAAGCGCGCGCTGTCAAGAAGATCCGCGTCGAGCGCACCATCCGCACGCACGACCGGCTGAGGAAGTGCAAAGGCCCAACCGACGCTACTCCAGCGATTGGAAAAACCTGGCGCGAAGTCCTCGAAAAACTCCGCGGCCTCGGAGGCAGGTTTCACCGCACCGCTCTGCACGCCGTGCAGAAGACCGTTGAGAGCATCCCGCGTCTGCTCAACTGCGACTGTGAGCGTTGCGTCCGACTCAGAAAAACCGACGACTCGCTGCGTCGATCGCAGAACGCCGAGCAGCGAATAGAAATCTGTGGTTGGAATCGGATCGAACTTGTGATCATGGCAGCGCGCACAACTCACCGTGAGCCCAAGAAACGCCTTGCCGAACACCTCGATGGAATTCGCATGACGATCTGCTTCATCTTGCCGCACATCAGTCGGCGCGTGCGTTGCTTGCCCCATCCACCAAAATGTGGTCGCGATCGGCGCGACATTGTTTGCTATGCCAGCGACTGCGCGAGGTTGGGCTGCATCCCCCGCCACCTGCTCAGTTACGAACCGCTCCACAGGCAGATCTCGATTGAACGCATCGATCACCCAGTCGCGGTATCTCCACGCGCTTGGAATCGCGTAATCGAACTCATGACCGAGCGTCTCGGAGTAGCGCACACAATCGAGCCAGTGCCGTGCCCATCGCTCGCCGAATGCGCCACTGGCGAGCAATTCATCGACGATCAATGCGAGCGAGGCTTCCGTTGGATTCGCGAGATATCTCTCGCGTAACTCCGGCGCTGGCGGAAGCCCCGTGAGATCAAACGCCACGCGACGCAGCAGGACTTCTGGCTCGGCGTCAGCCGCTGGTTCAAGGCCTCGAGACTCCAGCTTCCCGAGCACGAATCGGTCTAGATCTCCGCGTGGCCACGCCTGGTCTTGAACAACGGGCACAGCGGCATGCGCGAGCGGCGTGAACGCCCAGGGCGCCGTGTATGCCGCACCGCCTGCAATCCAACGCTCGAGCGTCGCGATCTCGGCGGCGGTGAGTGCGTCGTGACCTTCGGGCGGCATGCGCTCACTGATATCGCTGTGCGTGACGCGGCGGAGCAGCGCGCTCTCTTCAGGATGAGACGGAACAATCGCTTTCTTCCCGCTTGGCAGCGTTGCCGTCGCGTGCTCAAACGCATCAAGCCGCAGCCCCGCCTTTCGACTCGACGGATCTGGCCCGTGGCATCGATAGCAGCGAGCCGCGAGCACGGGGCGTACTTCACTGTCAAAGTCCACGGCTCGCGATAGGGCACCTTGCGCCGGCTCGCACATCGGCGCGGCGCCGAGCAGCATGAACATCGCAAGAGTGCGCATGAATGCAAGTATGCCGCAACGGGCGTGGAAGGGAAACCGCCAGCACCGCTCTAGACGCGCACGAAACCGATTTCAGAAAAGTTTTGCCGCATATGCGAGAAGGCCGCTCGAGCCGCGGAAGGGAGTTGTAGTGGTTGAAGCGGCACCGTCCGCCGCTTCTGAGGACACAAAGAACACCCTTTCTGAGGAACCAAAATGAAGATTCATCGCACCATTCGATCCACACTCCGCGCAACTGCCATCGCGAGTACCGGCATGCTCGTCGTTGGCACTGCGCTCGCCGCAGGGCTCGGCGCAATCAATGCGATTCCCGGCGTTCCGGTCGCCATCGCCGGCGCGGCGCAAGCGACAACGGTCGCACAAGTGGTTGGAAGCCGCGTCGAAGTGACCTACGCTGCCGCCCCTGCCTTTGTTGGCTACTTCCCTGCCCCTATCGGGACAACCACCACGCTCAATGGACCTGGGTTCCGACTCCATTGCAACCACGCCAGCGTGATGCCCGTCTTCACGCTGACACACTCGGGTGCACCTGGGTTCGACATCGTTGAAATCAGACTCATCGGCAAGAACAACGTTGGCGGAAAACTCTACTGCTTCGATCGCACGCTCCCGAATCCAGGAACCGCCGGCAGCCTCAACGGCGCCGACATCACCTACGGCGGCGGCGCAGGAACTTGGCTTGCAGGACCTGAGTACAGCGACCGTGTCAACATCAGTGGAGCTGCCGCGCAGAACGACACCTACAACAAGCTCCGTCTGAAGTTCTCAACGCCATTCGTGCCCAACAACTACCTGATCTTCAAGCTCGACATCGATCGAATCAACTGACACTGAAGTTCAAACATTCCTGCACTTCAGACGAACCCAGACTCCATCAAGTTCGTCTGAAGTGCAAGGTTTGAACGACAACCACAATTCACGCTCCTCACCTGCAGCCCATTCGTCTCTGTTCGCGAATGGGCTGTTCTAACAGGGTCCCCACTCGCTCAACACGATGGCGAGATCAGACGCGGCGACGATGCCATCGTGATCAAGATCCGCGATCGTCGAGGCGCTTCCCCAGTAGGCGAGAATGAGCGAGATGTCCTGCGCGCTTACCACGCCATCTTCATTGACATCTGCGACGCACGCCGACTCCGCGATGCCGAGGTACAAGATCTCCGTGTCACTGCCAGAGGCGTTCGTCGCTCGAACGAACAACATGTATTGAAACTGGCTCGCAACCGGATTCGGCCATGAGATGACGCCGGTTTGCGGATGGATCGAAACTCCGACGGGCGGCGACGCGACAAGCGACCAAGTCGTTGGTCCCATGTTCACAGGTCGAGTCAACTGAGGCGTTGGGCTTGCCCATGGCGCGCCAGCGGTTCCAAAAAACTGCCCAAGCGGCGCGACAATCTCCGGTGCAAACTGCAACACATGAGCGGGCACGCAATACGCAGCGTCGTTGTTATCTTCGAACTGTTCTGGGAAAATGTGTTGCGGGTCGAGGACCGTCAGCACATACCAATCGCGCGATGCTAGATCGAATGGCAGATCGGTCACGAGATCGAAATCGATCAACTCCCCGCCGGGTAAGTCCCAAAGCAGATCCGCGAGTAAAAGGTCTGTTGGGTCGATCACCTCGTCCGACGAAAGCCACATGCGCTGCGTCACACCCAACGCATCCATCGACCCGCGATTCTCTATTGCGCTGCGAATCGTGAACTCCGCCCCGGGATACGCCGAGCTCGGAGACGAGTGCACCGTGAACGCGCTCCCGACATACTCTGAACTCCATGAAAAGTTCAGCGTCGCGAGATCAATCAACGCTGTCGAGGTTCCAGGGTAAAGCGTTCGCGCACCAACGCGGTCGTCCGCGTGGGTTTCGAACACCCGCGCAACTCCATTCGATCCGCCGTGCGCATAGTTGGGATTCATCGAGCACACGATCCAAGGCGCGCCGGGTGTCTCTGTTCCTGTCGGCTCATGCGCGAGGCCAATGGAGTGACCGCACTCATGGAGCGCGACAAGTTTGAAACAAAAACCGTCCAAGCCTGGGACGGCTTCTTCGGCACAGGTCGGTTGCTCGACGAAGTTCCAACCAACCACCATTGGCTCGTTGTTGAACTCCATGTCCATGTCGTACCACTCTGCACCGTCGTTTACGGCGTAAGTAACTGCGAGCACTCCAGGATCGAGAACATCTGATCCCACCGCGCTCGTGTCGCTGTAGCCATCGAAATGATCCGTCGGATAGTCCTGCGGCAAAATGGCGTAGAGAAACCGAAACGCGCAGCCATCAATGCTCGACCAATCTCCCATCGCGCTCACAAGCTGTTGAGCCGGAACAGATCCGGCAGGAAACGATCCAGGCATCAAGTAGCGAACACATCGCGATTGCGGCCAGACCACAACCTGCCCGCTGTATGTCCATGCGTTCCATCCACCAGCAACGGCGCAAAGCGCGAGCAACGAGAGGAACGCAAGCACGCGCGCCTGCATGGAAGCACGCGAAGCGTTCATCGCGTGACCCCTTTCACAGGGACCGGCGTGAGTTTCACCCTCGGGCGCACCGCGCCTGGCCGCGAGGACTTTGGCTGCACCTGCGGAGTTTGCTGCGCAACATTCGAAAAGGACACCGGCCGCGAATCCACTATGACTCGCGAGGGAACGGCTGCGTGATCGGGAATCACATGCGGCGTACTGCCCTGCAAGATTGGTTTCAGAACTGCATTCCATCCTTCGACAGAAATCGCGGGCTCGGGAGTCTGTGTTGCGAGACTCACGCTGTGCGCAATTCCGCACGCAGCATCTCGACACGCATGCGTGAGACGCACCTGCGAATAGCGAACGGTTGCGTCAGCGTTCAGACCACTGACAAAGCCTGCGGCACCTCGGACAATTGGTCCGTGCTCTCCTTGCTCCACGCGAAACGCGCCTTGCCAGATGCCAGTGCATGGGTGCGTCTTCCACTGCGGAAGTAAACAGAGCATCCAACGCTCGCCGGCGACGAAAGAAGGCGCGCCCGCGAGTTGCATGGTCATGCCATCCATCGTTCCACCGGGAATAATCCATTCGAATTGCTGCGGACCATTTCCCTTCAGAAACTCAACATCCGTGAGTTGCACGACCGTCTCGATCGCACGATGGTCGTTCGACCAACGCGGCGTCGTCGAGGTCACAGTCGCCCAGCAGACTTGCGCCGACAGATCAGCGATCTCTCGCATCGACATCGGTTTGACGCTTGTCGCTTCAAGGCGCGGTGCGGCGCACAAGGCAAAACAAGTTGCAAACAACAACGCGCGCCGTATCAAGCAGGCCCCGAAGCGCGGGTTGTGATTCTTCATGTATGCAACATAACCGCGGGAAACCGCGATGCAAATCCGAGTGTTGCGCGCTGCGCCATGAAGGAGCCCTCACAAACGGCGCAGTCGCTACGCCGAACACTGCGTAGGCCCAAAGATCTCGTGGAAGAATCCAACCGACCCCTCATATGCGCGAGCCGCTGCTGCCGCGCGATACTGCACGCCAAAGCTAGGATCATTCGCGTCAGGGTTCGTGAACGCATGCAGCGTTCCACCAAATGCGTGCAACTGCCAATCCGCCTTTGCAGCGGTCATTTCTGCTGCGAAGCCAAGCGCAGCTTCTGGCGTGCACATCGGATCATCCCAGCCGTGGTAAGCGATGACCTTCGCTGCAATCGGCGGTTGCGTCCCGATGTTTGGCGCGGTGAATAAGCCGTGATATGCCACAGTCCCAAGCACGCCCTGCGCGTTCGCGCGAGCGAGATCGAGCGCACAAAGTCCTCCAAAGCAGAACCCGATTGCAGCGAGGCGCGTGCGATCCGCGCCTGAGATACGGCCCGCCTCAGTCACGCTCGCGAGAAGCCGGCCCTTCAGCATCGCCCGATCCTCAAGAAATGGAGTCATGAGAGCCGCACACGAAGCATTGTCGGTTCCCCGCTTCCCCTTGCCGTAGACATCGATTGCGAATCCGATGTAGCCGAGACTCGCTATCCATTCTGCGCGCTCGCGATCAAAGGCCTCACTTCCCCGCCAAGCGTGGCAGATGAGCACGACCGGCAGCGGATGATCGGCGCGCGGCGCGACGACATATCCCTCTAGTCTGGCGTCGCCGTCGGAGTACTCGATGACTTCTCGTCGCATGTTGCTTGACATCGAAGCAAGTGTATCGAGCACAGGTTGCCGCGCGAGTACCCGAAGCGCTCGGCGCCGTGCACTCAAAATTCCGCGCCGAAAAAAGGAACGATCTCGCTGAGTTCCTCAGATCACAGAGTAAAACCTGCAGGTCGGGATGTGCGCGGATCGGCTGCGCATTAAGCGACGAATGGTTGGTACGAGTGTGATCACACGCAAGGCGGGCGTTCGTGATGTAGCGCAGGCGGAAACGGAAACATGCGGCGGCGGTGCTGTGGAGAGACTCTCAAGCGATGGCCTGCTCGACAGGACGGGTGAAGGACATACGCAGACGTGGCGCGTGTGGGCCGCACGCAGCAATGCAGCAATGCAGCAGAGGCGCGCGCGTAAGAACGGCGGTTGCCGGGCGAGGAGCAACTCGATGAGATCGAAAATCAGAGTGGGATGCAAACAAAGGCGGATCTATGCATGACTGGAAGAGACAACACATGACGCATGCCAAACACGCTCGCAGCAGTCAAGATTTGCTGCTACCGCGACGCACGGACACGAGCGTTGTTCCGGCTCCGCAGGGCGAACCACCACCGCACCGGTATCTGAGTGCCTTCGGATGCGCCTGGATCTGCTCGCTGCTCGGATCAAACCTGGCGATCGCGGGAGTTTCATCGCCGCATTGCGCGCCGCTCATGAATCGTGAGCGAACCACACTTGCGATTGACTACGGCGAGCTCGTTCTCGCTCCCGCCACGACTTCGTACGAACCGAGATTCGGAGCATCGCTCTCAACTTCGGCGCGCTGGTTAGCGGTTGGTGCACCCATGGATCACGACGACGGCAACGCGTCGGGGTCCGTGCACCTTTACTCCGTCGAGCGTAACGCGCACGGGAGCGTCACGGCCGCGGAGATCGCGCGAAGCGACTCCCCAGTGGGTGGAGATCGATTCGCCGCTGCGCTCGTGATCCGATTTGGCGAAACGCCTTCGCCGGAGTTGCTCGTAGGTTGTGATACATCGGACGAGCTTCTGCCCGATGCGGGCTGCGTACGAATGTTCCAACTCAATGAAGCGCGACTTGACGCAGCATCCGTGCTCTTTTCGCCACGCCCAGAACCCGGGGAGGCATTTGGTCACGCCATCGCAGCGAATGGAAACTGCATCGTCATCGGCGCGCCTCGCGGTGACACTGTGCTCGTGCAATCCGACATCGATGGGTCATTTCACTCAACGCAGATCTACGATGCTGGACATGCCTACATCTTCTCGCGAAGTCCGCAGAGCGGTGCGTGGTATGCGAGCGCCACGCTTGATCGCGAGGCGCCGGAAGCGAGCGCGTGGTTTGGTCGCGCGGTCTGCGCGAACGAGGAGTGGATCGCCATTGGCGCCCCAGGGGTCGATGCACTCGCGGATGACGGTGGCACTGCCATCGCGATGACTGTCGGCGAGGTAAGCGTGTATCACCGCGCGCTTACGGGTGGTTGGAAACTCCATACAACCCTGCGACCGCCGCGCATTGCCGAGTTCGCAGCATTCGGCAGCGCACTCGCACTCGAGGGAAGCACGCTTGTCGTGGGAGCGCCGGGGTACACGGACTCTATGAGTGAACCCGGAAGAAACTCCGCGGTTGGTGCGGTCTTCGCGTATGCACTGTCAGATGCGGCGATCGGCTCGCCCGTCAGCCTGACCGCGCCTGATGGTGGAGCGAGTAGCTCCTTCGGGTTGTCAGTTGCGCTCTCGCGAGGCCAACTTCTTATCGGCGCGCCAGGCGCGAATGATGCGGGTCAATCAAGCGGAGCTGCGTGGCTCTTTGCACGGCGTGGTGCAGAAGATCCGTTTCTTCCAGTCGCTCGGCTACGCGCTGCTGAAGCGGGCGAGATGTTTCTTCTCGGCAGCGCTTCAGCGCTCATGGATCACTGTGCGGTTGTTGGTCGGTTTCATGATGAAGAAAGTGGACATACACGCGGATCGGTCCATCTGTTCTCGACTGAGCCACCACTCATTGCTCACGCCGAAGCGCCAAGTTCATCGAGTCGTGATGAGGAACACCGAACAGAGGCGGCTCCGTGATCCCGCCGCTCCGTCGTACGAGCAGCGCTATCCAGCTCGATACACCTACATCCGCAGCATGCAGAAGAGACGCGGTGTGGTGACTGACGAACGGCGGCAACTCGTCTCCAAGTTCATCCAGCCACCTCGATCACGAGTCGCCTTCAGTTTCGCGCGTGTTCACTCTAGACGACCAGCGCAGCGCGATGGCGCAGGAATCCGCATGCATATCCCTGCTTGACGCTCTGCACGCGGCAGGTTCGCATCAGTACGCCGCCCTCTCGCAGGCTCAGTCCCCGCTCGATGCGACGCCAGAGGAAGCGTAATACTCGCGCAACACCTGCTCCCAGTCCCTCGTTGTATCGCAGCGAACGAACGCGGCCTTCACGGCGTCGCTCTGAGGATGGTGGCGGGAGAACTTGATGCCGAACTTTCGCATCCGCCGACCCGCAACCGATTCGCCGTGCAGCTTGTGGGCAAGTTCAAAGTGATCGAGCAGCGCCAATCGTTGTTCTTCGAGCGTAGGAGTCGTCGCAAGCGCTCCTGCCATGAGCTGTCGAGCTTGCCGAAAGATCCAGGGATTACCGATGCACCCGCGCGCGACAGATACGCCGTGCACGCCCGTATACGCATGCATACGAAAGATATCGTCGACGCTCCAAATGTCGCCCGAACCGAAGATCACTCGGTCGCTGCGGCGCGCAACGAGATCGCGCAAGAATTCCCACTTCGCCGCGCCGAGGTACTTCTGCTGCACCGTTCGGCAGTGCACGACAGCCCATGCGTAACCAAGTTCATAGGTCGCGTCAAAGATCCTCTCAAACGCTTCTTCCATCTCGGGAGTGTCATCGAAACTTCTGCGAAGCTTCACGGTGCACGGAATAGTCGTGGGCACTGCCTCACGCACCGCGCGCAAGACTGCGATCGCATCGTCAGGCACAGCAAGAAAGTGCCCTCCGCGATTGCTCTTCTTCACTTTCTTCACTGGGCAGGCGAGGTTGACATCGACAACGTCATACTTCATGGCAACGAGCAACTCTGCCGCACGCGCCATTTCCGCGGGCAGTGTTCCCATGATTTGCCCCGCGATCGGATGATCGTCAAGCCCCGCGGCGATGTTGTCCTCAATCTCGCCCATCCCGCACTCGGTTGCGAGAAGATCCGGATCTTCCTTCCGCCGACCGCGACCACCATTGATCAGCGTGCGATCGAGCAGTGCCTCCGTGACGCAGAACGGCGCACCATGTCGGCGCGCGACAAGCCGCATCGCGCCATCCGAGTAACCCGCGAGCCCCGCCTGAAAAAAGGGTGCATCAAAGCCCGGGACCGTTGCGGGAATCCTTGGGTCGATACGCCACGATCGAGCGATCTCCGAAACCTCTCGCGAGATTTCATAGTTCGAAGTTCCACTTGCATCGAGCTCGACGGACATGCGCTACAGCGTATTCGGATTCGCCCCACGAAATGCGCAAATCTCGCTCATTACGCTACGCCCTCGTGCGCGCCCGGCGCAATCTCGCTCGTTCGCGCGCCCCAAATGCTGTCGCGCGCACCCTATTGCCGCGTCCATGACTCGTGCATGATTGCTTCGCATGGAGTGACGCGGCAATCAATATGCAACGCAAAGAAACCGCCGCGATGCTTCTGCACTGCGGGCCAGAGAATCCGTTTGTCGGTGTCAGGAATCGAAAGGCGTTCCACATCCGGGATTGGATGCCACTCCAACCTCCCCTCTTCGAATTCCGTGTGCGTAAGCTCGTCATGCTTGATCGGACGAGTGACCTCGAAGAGGAAAATCAGCCAATGCTCCTCACCCTGATACGCGGCCTCGCTCACCATCCCAATGAGGCGAACCTCATGCTTCGCCAAGCGCACGCCTGCTTCTTCCCACACCTCCCGAACAGCGCAATCATGCGGCGCTTCGCCTTCGGAGACTTCAAGTTTTCCGCCGATGGGCGAGTAGAGGTCCGCGTTCGGTTGCTTCTTGCGATGCAAGAGCAACAGCCGTCCCTCTGTGTCGTAGAGGTAACAAAGCACCGCGACCTTATAGGGAAACGCGCGGACATCGTGAGCAGCACTCACGCTTAGGCCCCTGCCACGCGTGCGATCTGGCCGAGTCCAAACTCCGCCATGAGTGTGGAGATCTTGGCGACCGCATCCTTCGACGCTTCCGCGAGAGGAAGCCGAACAACGCCTCGATCACGACCGAGAAGTTTCATCGCCGCCTTGAGAGGCACTGGATTCACATCGATTGATAGCAGTCCCTTTGAGATGGGGAAGAGCTCCATGTGAATCGACTTTGCGCCCTCGAAATCTCCGTCGAGAAACGCGTTGCACAATCCTTGAACTCGCGCGGGGAGCAGATTCGACACCACACTCACAACGCCCGAACTTCCGCATGCCGCAAACGGGAGCGTGAGTGAGTCGTCGCCTGAGAGGATCGTGAACTCGCGACCGCAACGCTGAAAAATCTCGGTCGCCGAATCCATCGATCCGGTCGCCTCCTTGATCGCGACAATGTTGGTGTGCCGCGCGAGTCGAGCAACGGTCTCAGGCAGAATCGGCACGCCGCATCGACCTGGGATGTTGTAGAGCACGATCGGTAAGTCGCATGCGTCCGCAACCGTCATAAAGTGGCGGTAAATGCCCTCTTGCGATGGCTTGTTGTAGTACGGCGTGACTTGCAGTCCCGCGTCGGCTCCAAGTTCAAACGCGAGCTTCTGGTACTTCACCGCGTGTGCAGTGCAGTTCGACCCCGCGCCGGCAATCACCGTGAGGCCATGTCGATGTCCAACTTCGATGCCGCGCTCCACAACCGCGCGATGTTCTTCGAACTCAAGCGTCGGTGCCTCGCCAGTCGTTCCGCATGGCACGATGCCAGAGACCCCACCCGCGGCCTGAAACGCAATCTGCTCGTCGAGTACATCGAAGTCGACCTTCGCGCCGTTCGCGGTAAAAGGCGTGACGATCGCGGTGTAGCAGCCTCGCAGAGTGAGCATGTGGCGATCCTATCCGGTGGACGGGACAACCCCGACCGATCCCTCTATTTTTCGACGAAATTTCGTCGGCCTGTCGTTTGACGGACGCGCACTGCGCTCTAACACATCGCAGCCTTCATCCGCGACACCGCCTCGCGCATTCCCACAAACACCGCCCGACTCACGATCGCATGACCGATGTGCAACTCCTGCAACCCTGCGATTGCGGCGATTGGGCGCACATTGTTGTAGTGCAGTGCATGTCCAGCGTTCGCAAACATTCCTGCCTGCCCGATGCACGCGACCGCACGCACGACTCGCTCGAATTCCGCCGTCGCTCGCGCACTGGCTTCGTGACATTGCGTCGCCGTCGCCAGCGCGTATGCGGCATGGGCGTATGGACCGGTGTGCACTTCGCAGTACGCGAAACCCGCGCGCGCGGCGGCCTCAATCTGCCGCTCGTCCGCATCGATGAAAGCGCTCGCGGGGATCCCTGCGTCGGCTAGTTCGCGCACTCGCTCACGCAGCCGCGACTCTTGTGACGCAACATCGAGACCGCCTTCGGTCGTCACCTCAAGACGATTTTCTGGAACGAACATCGCCATGTGCGGTTTCAATGCAATCGCGATTCGAACCATCTCATCCGTCGCCGCCATTTCAAGATTGAGCTTCGATCGGACTGCGCTCTTCAATCGAGGAAGGTCGGCATCTTGGATGTGTCGACGATCTTCTCGCAAGTGAACCGTGATGCCATCCGCGCCGCCAGTTTCGGCTTCGACTGCCGCCTCCACCGGATCAGGTTCGTGCGTCCTCCGCGCCTGACGAATGGTGGCGACATGATCGATGTTCACGCAAAGGCGAACTGTCGAAGAGGCCTCGCTGGATCTTGCCAACTGCATTTCTCAAGTCTAACGAGCATTGAGAGTGCACTCGCCGCATGCGTACGAAGCAGGCGTATACTCATACCCCCCCACGAGGACCGCCCCTTGCCTACCTTCGATGACAGTCTCAAAGCCCTCCGTCAGTCCATCAATGAGCAAGGCGAACGCGTCCTCGCGTTGACACTATGCGCGGTTGAAAGCTACTTCGATGGCGATCGCGAAAAGGCTTTAGCGGTAATCGCTGGCGATGAGGATGTCGACCGCGTTGATGTTGAAATCGAGCGCAAGTCGGTTCCCCTCTTGGGCATCGGGATGAATGATGAATTCCGTATTCGCTCCGTGCTCACGATTGTGAAAGTGAACAACGAGCTTGAGCGCATCGCGGATTGCGCTGTAGAGATCGCGGAACATGTATTGAAGGACCAACCCGCCTCCATGCGTGTCCCAGCTGTCTTCCGCGTCATGGCCAACAGCGTCATCGGCATGCTCCGAGACGCGAATCGTGCGCTCGCGACCGGCAATGCCAATCTCGCGCAACAAGTCCTTCTTTTCGACGACACCGTCGCACAATTCAAGAGCGAACTTCTTCGAACCGCACAGGCCGATGTCGAGGACGGAACCATCACGATTGCATTCGCGTTTCGATTGCTCGGGATTACCAAGTCCATTGAGCGCATCGCCGATCACGCGACCAACATCTGCGAGCAGGTGATCTACCTTCAAGCAGGTCTCATTGTTCGACATCGTCCCGAAGGTTGGTCGGCACCACTTCCTCCTTCTCCGTAAGGGCGCAATCTCCCCGCGTCCAGTTTCCCTTGCTCCGAGCCCCGCATGCAAGATCGTTATGAATCGCTCCGCCAGTCACTCGATGCCGCAGGGCAATCGCATTTGCTCCGTCACTGGGGATCGCTGCAAACCAAGCAACGCGCCGGATTGCTCGCGCAGATTGCGGATCTCGATCTCGCGTTGATCTCTCGCTTGACCGCGCGGGCCGAGGAATCCGCGCACGTCGATTTCACTTCGACGCAACCCGCGCAGTTCCGCGCCATCGGCGACCCAACGCTGCCATCCTTTCGCGCGGCAGGCGAGGAGATGCTCCGCGCGGGGAGAGTCGCTGCGTTTACGGTGGCAGGCGGTCAGGGCACGCGTTTAGGATGGCGCGGTCCGAAGGGCAGTTACCCAGCGACGGTCGTGACAGGAAAGCCACTCTTCCGCGTGTTTGCTGAGCAGATTGCCGCAGCAGAGAAGCGATACGGCCGCGTGATCCCGTGGTACATCATGACGAGTCCAATCAATGACGCTGAGACTCGCGCGTTCTTTCAAGACAACAATTGGTTCGGGCGAAGCCCGCGAGACACGCTTCTGTTTCCGCAGGGCACGATGCCATCGATCACTTTCGATGGCAAACTCATTCTCGAGTCACCTTGCGCGCTCGCGTTGAATCCAGACGGACATGGCGGATCCCTTCGTGCACTCGCGGCGAGCGGCGCAGTGGAGGACATGAAAGCTCGCGGCATCGAGCAGATCAGTTACTTCCAAGTCGACAACCCGCTCGTGAAAGTCATTGACCCAGCATTCCTTGGGCTGCACGCGACTGCGAGTGATTCGAGCGGAGAAATGTCCAGCAAGATGGTGCGCAAGCGAGACGCGGCTGAGAAGGTGGGCGTGTTCTGCCATCACGCTGGAAAGACGATCGTCGTCGAATACAGCGATTTGCCTCGCTCGCTCGCAGAGGCAACCGACGCGGATGGGATGCTGCGCTTCGCGGCGGGCAGTGTGGCGATTCACGCCATCTCCGTTGCATTTGTCGATCGACTCACGCAAGGCGATTTCGCGCTGCCGTTTCACCGCGCAAAGAAAAAGGTTCCCTACTACTGCGAAAAGACAGGGACAACGATCGAACCGAGCGAACCAAATGCAATCAAGTTCGAGACCTTCATCTTCGATGCGCTGGTCCTGACCAAGCAATCGCTGCTTCTTGAGACGAGCCGCATGGAGGAGTTTGCTCCAATCAAGAATTCGAGCGGCGAAGACAGCCCAAGCTCAAGCCACCAAACGCAATCGAATCGGAACGGCGCATGGCTCGAGCGCTACGGGACGCAGATTCCGCGTCGCGCCAATGGTGATGTCGACGCTCGCATCGAGATTTCCGCAGCGACAGCGCTCTACGAAGATGACCTCATGCCGCTTGCGGCAAGCGGGCAACTTCCCAAGCGGATCGCGGCGGACTCTGACGCCGTCCTCTAATCCTTTCAAGTATTCCGCGATTGCTCGTCGATGCACGCCGCAGTACTCACGGCGCGTGCGCAGTTTTCGCTGCATGCCGCCGACGCCGCTTCCCTTTCGGAGACTTCCATGAGCCGCTGTACGAATGTCTTTATCGCTGCCGTTGTTGGCGCCATCGTCCTCTTCGTGTGGGGGGCCGTTTCTCACATGGTGTTCGATCTTGGCGGGCGGAATTGGTCCGGCCTTCCAAACGAAGAAGCAATCATCAGCGAACTCAAAGCGAACACACCACTTCCTGGCGTGTACTTCTTCCCGTTCGCGGATTGCGCTGAAGATGACGAAGCCGCGATGGAGGCATACATCAAGAAGTACGAGACGAGCCCGACTGGCTTGATTTTCTACAAGCCACTTGGCGGCAACATGGACATGACGCCCATGCTCTTGAACGAGTTTCTCAGCGGCTTCGCGGCGGCCGCGCTCGTCGCATTTACTGTTGGCTCACTCCCCCTCGGCATGCGGGGCACGGCAGTCATGTGCGGCCTCTTTGCACTCGCACTTTGGTGTAGCACCGAGTGGTCGAACCACATCTGGTACGGCTTCCCACTGGGCTGGATCATCGACGGCGCAATCGAATCAACCGTCGGTTGGATTCTCGCCGGCGCGGTCATTGGAAAGATCGCGGGCGGTCGAGCGATGACAGCCGCATAGGCGCGAGCACGCTCACGCTATGCCTTCGCGTCCATAGCGACTCGGACGTCGATGATCTCCGCTTCGATGGACTTTTTCCCTCGAAACTCGTTGAGCTTTGGTCTTGCGAGCAGATCGACGCGCATCCCAAGCTTCAGTGCTTCCGCGAATTTTCCTCCTCGCCACCACATCGCGCGCAAGGTTTCTTTCTCTGATTGCACTGGCATCGCGCTTGCCTTGAGCTGCAGCGCGAGATGTTCGCCGTGCGTCCCGATGGGTTTGGGCGGGCCGGAGAGGAACACGCCGGGGACCAAGAATGTTGGCGGCAGATTCCCGCTCCCACACGGCTCAAACGCGCGCATCGCGGCAAGCATCCGATCCGTAAACGCGTCGAATCTACACGCAATGTCGTACACCTCCGGGCTCGCTGCTGGAGTTTCGGGGAGGTGCGCTTGCGCGTACTTCTCCAGCGCGGCTTGAAGAGCCTCCACTTCCTCTGGCTTACATTGAAGCCCAACTGCCATCGCATGACCGCCGTGCGTGAGAAGGTGTTTGCTCGCACCTTCAAGTGCCTTATGCAGTTCGAATCCGGGGATGGAACGCCCAGAGCCCTTGAACTTCCCGCCATTTCCTCCAAGCAGGATGCATGGCCGACCGAACGCCTCCACGACTCGGCTACAGGTGATGCCGACCACACCAGGATGCCACGCGTCATCCGCAAGCACGACGATCCTCGGCTGCCTCTCGCCTCGCTCTCGCGAACCCTGAAGCAGCGACTGCACTTTCGCGAAGACTTCCTCTTCGATCCGCTTGCGCTTCAGGTTGAGTTTCTCGAGAGCGTCGACGATCTCTCCTGCCCGAGCCTTGTCTGCCTTCGTAAACAGCTCGATCGCATCCTCGGCGTGCCCGAGTCTGCCGCATGCATTCAGGCGCGGCGCAACACGGAACGCAATCGTCTCTGCGTTGATCTCGCTCCCAATTCCCTTCTGCGCAAGGAGGGCATCGAGACCCACAATCCCGGTCGTCCTCATCATTCGCAATCCAAGCGCGGTGATGACGCGATTTTCCCCGATCAGTGGAACGATGTCCGCAATAGTCCCGAGCGCGGCAAGTGGAAGAAGGCGCTGGAGTTCAATCCTCAAGATCTCCGCAACTCGATCGCTCTTGCAGTATGCAACCGCAAGCATCCACGCAAGTTTCCAAGCGACGCTTGCGCCACACAGATCCTTGAACTCATGCGTGGAGTCCGGATGGCGAGGATGAATGACCGCGAGCGCGTCCGGCAACTGGCCATCTGAACGGAGCGCGTGATGATCGGTGATGATGAGATCGAGCCCAATCTCCTTCGCAACGTTCGCGTGATGCATGGAACTCACGCCGCAATCAACCGTGACGACAAGATCGACCTTGTCCGCCTTGAACTTCCGCAGCGCCTCCTCATTGAGCCCATAGCCCTCTTCGATGCGATGCGGGATGTATGCAGTCAGCTTGCCGCTGGTCTGCATCGACCCTTGGATCGTGCGCAGCATGTGCCAGAGGATTGCTGTCGCCGTAATGCCGTCAACGTCGTAGTCGCCGTAGATGACGATCGACCGCTCCGCCCGGAGCGCCTCAAGGATGATCTCCGCCGCGCGAGCCGCGCCGGGGAGTTCTCGTGGATGCGCGACGGCGTTCAAGGATGGCTTGAGAAACGCGGCACGGCCTGTCGGCTCCTCGACGGGAAGCAAGCCCCGAACCCTGAGCAGAGCGTCAATGAGCTCCTCGCTCGGCTGCAATTGCTCATCGCGACTGCTCTGAGACCGCCACGCTTTGCCACTCAAGCTCAGTTGCGCACCGCTGTCGGACTGGCAGGAATTGCGTGAGGAGCGCGCCTTGGGCTTCGTCATGACGGTTCGGGGATGGAGAGCTTGCGAAGTGGGGGCGAGTGTAGTGCTGATCTGACGCAGGGCTCCAATAGCTCCGTTCCTGCGCAACATTCTCGAAAGTTTCCACCCACGCTCCGCTTCCCAAACGCACGAACACCCCTGATACTTCGCCCCATTCCTCCGGAGGACGATACGGAGGAACGCCTGCTCACCTCCGCGCCTCGCGCGCAAACTCACTCCGCCCCTGATTGGGATCCTCGCATCCCCGTCCTCACTGCAAAGGGACTCCGCATGCCTCGTCGCTACAAAACAATTCTCCTCTTCGGCGCCCCTGGCGCTGGCAAGGGCACGCAAGGAAAAATTCTCGGCAAGGTGCCTGGCTTCTTTCACCTGGCTTGTGGAGATGTCTTCCGTTCGCTTGACATGTCGAGCGACCTTGGGAAGCAGTTCCTCGCGTTCTCCTCGCGCGGCGAGCTTGTGCCCGACGAACTCACCATTGAGATGTGGCGACAGAACATGCACGCACAAACCGTGCTGAGTTTGTACAAGCCCCATGTGGACATCTTGGTGCTTGACGGCATCCCGCGCAATGTGAATCAAGCGAAGCACCTCGACAAACATCTCGATGTGCTCGAAGTGCTCCACCTCGTTTGCCCGGACATCGAAGCGATGGTGCAACGCATGCGTCGCCGCGCGCTCAAGGAAAATCGCATTGACGACGCGGACGAGAAGGTGATCCGCAAGCGCTTTGAGGTCTACGACCAAGAGACGAAGCCAGTGCTCGACTGCTACCCGAAGGAGATCATTCGCGAAGTCAACGCGATGGGATCGCCATCGGAAGTCCTACAGCACGTGCTTGAGCTTGTCGTTCCCGTGCAAAACAAGCACTTCCGCAATCCGCTCACTTCGTGAGCGGATTGCCATCCCTTTGAGCGCTCGTGGCAGGTTTCTTGCCGTGGCAAAGCCCACGGCAAAAACGCTGCACTCGCTTTGGACTCCGACCGCGCGAATGAATCGCGACGGTCGGAGATCTGGCTCAGTTCGTCAATCGAACGCATCCCTTGAGCGCGAGGGTTGAGCGCTCGCGACTTGGGATCTGCTCCAAGCCGCAGATTCCTCGCTCGCTCTGGTGTGCGGCGGCGCGAGTGCAAGAATTCGGTGTTGGGCGACCGCCGCAATTTCAATGTCTTCGGACGCACGGAGCTCGATCTCCGGCGGTGCCGATTCACTCGGCCCGCCGGAGTCCAAAGCGAGTGCAACGATTTCGCCCGTTGCGGGCGAGAATCTTGCACGAGCGCTCAAGGGATGCGAACGCGGATGCGACTGATCTCGAGGACGATGGCGTCAACTCGATCTGCGAGCGCGTGCAGATGCGCCCGTTCAACTTCGCTCACGCCAGGCCGATCTGCTTGCTTGCGTAACTTCGTCGCCTCAAGCAGCAGCAACTGCATCGTCGCCTCATCTGCTCCGCCTACTTTTCGCAGGAGTTCGAGACTTGCGAGTGCTTCGCGCACGACCGGATGTTGATCAAGCGCGCGCGCCTTCTGTTCCGCCTCAACACGCGCCGGTGCTTCGAGCAACTGCGGCTTTTCTCCGAATCGCTCCGCGACTGCCGCCGCAAGTGCCTCACGCTCAAGCGAAATCGGACTCGGCAAGAGGTTCGCAGGTTCTGGTCCCCCCTTCACCTCAAGCGTCTCGGTACTTGCAAGCGCGATATCAAAGTCGTGCTTGTCATACAGCGGCGCATCCTTCGCGTCGAGAAGCCCTTTCCCTTTCGCGTCACGCTGTTGTCGGTGGACCGAAATGGTTACCGTCGTGCCGGGTTCTTTCGATTGCACGATGCGAATGAGGTCTTCGCGAATGGACACTGCATCGCCATCAATCGCGTACACGAGATCATCGACCCGAAGCAGTTTCTCGCCCGGCATGCCGGGAACGAGGCCAGTGATTCGAACTCCCAGCTCATCGCGCATCGATTCCATTCGCACACCAAGCGCGCCGCGCGGTGCCTTCAGAATGCGCTGTTGCAACGCTGTAATCAGTCGCGCACGCGCTTCTCGATCAAGATTTGGTCGCGCGAGCAATGCCATCAATTGCCTTTGATCCGCCTGCTTCTTCAGTAACGCATCACTCGCAGCGACGCGCTCCTCAAACGATGCCGAAGCGAGTTGTTCAACAATCGCAACGAGCCATGGATCAACCGAAATCGCATTCAGTTCGACATCGGATGGAAGCGGCGGCGTTGACACCGGTCCGCCAATGACGATGCTGCCGGTCGCTCCAGGCTTTCGCGGGAGTGGCTGGCCAATGCCGATGCCTTGTCCGGGTCGCTCCGTCGGAAGCCCCGCGGGAACTTGGCCTGACGCCAGTGAAACCGCGCTGGCTCCGAGCAGGAGCACGCATTGGCGTGAGAGCGATACAAGGGCTGCTCGCATCACTCAAGTGTACGATCGGATCGATGCGTCGACGAGACACGCCGAGCGACAACCGCGAGAGATTCGGTCTGCCCTCTCAAAGCGTCGTGATTGCGCGCGAACGATCCCCGATCCAATCCAGCAGATTCGCCACTGCGAGGAGCACACGCTCGGCGCTCACGCCGGCGAAACTCCCTTCCCGCGCGATTGGAACGGTCGCTTCTGCGGCGATCGCCTCGATCATGAGCCAAGGAAGAATCGTCGCCTCCTCCGGGCTGATGTTGCTGCGTTCGTGATACGCGCCAGCGAATGCCTGCATGCGCGCCGGATCAAGACCGACCGGCCATTCGAGTGGATCCGCAGCCACGCGACTTCGGAGCGCAAACTGCACAAGCCCGTTCGCGATGTCGGCAGAGCGCGGCTCTTGTCGAGCGCTATCGAAGTCGATGACCGTGATGCCTCCGCCGGCCTCAAAGATGGTGTTACCCGGATGCCAATCGCCGTGAATCGGTTGCTGCGCGAGCGCGTCGTAGCCGTACTTGGTTGCCTTCGACTCTGCCATCTCCAAACGCGCGCGCACGCGTTCAAGCGCGTCGCTCAACATTCCTCGATCGCACGCAGGATTCGCGTAGAGCACGGCCTCGGGAATCCGAGTGATCGCTGCATGTGCATGCCGATTGTGATGCACCCGAGCGTCAGGCATCTGCCCAACCGCGCGGCAAGTCAACAGCGCGGTGTGGAGTTGCGCGAGCACGCTGCCGGCAGCGCGCGCATGCCCCTCGGAGCGTGCGTACCGCACCCCATTGATAAATCGGAACAGCTCGTAGCGCCGACCATCGAGTTCAAGCAGCGTCTCTCCCGTGCTTCGTGTTGGGATCAACCCCGCGACGCTTACTCCGCACTCGCCCACATGCTTCTGAATCGACTGGCAGAATCGGACGCGCTCGACTGAATCGCGCTCCGTCGATCGGCGCTTGAGAAGGAACTCACCGCGGTCCGACCGGATGCGCAACTTGGGTGCCCTTCTCGATCCGCGATGAAACTCGCGAATCGTCTCGATGACACCGAGATCGAAGTGCGAAAGAACCTTCGCAATCTCCTTCGCATGAAATCGATCCCACTCTGCAGATCGCTGACTATGTTCGCCGGCGGGTCCACCCATGACAATCTCTCATTCGGCGTTTTGACTCTGCTCCTTGATGCGGTCAATCGCCGTCTTCATCTCAACAACGCGGCGCGCGATCTCTACCTCTTGCGACTTGCTCGCAATCGTGTTGGCCTCGCGCAGCATCTCCTGTGCGAGAAAGTCGAGCGTTCTCCCCGCAGCCTCACCATGCGCAGGCGAAATCACCTGCGTGTACTGCGCGAGATGCCCACTGAGTCGCGTGATCTCTTCAGCGATATCACTGCGCTCCGCAAACACCGCAACTTCACGCAGGATGGTCCCTTCGTCGACCTTCGCACCTGCCTCAGCGAGCAGCGCAATCATGCGTGTCCGCAAGCGATCCTCATACGCCTTCACAGACGCAGGAGAAAGAACGCGCACTGCATCGAGCGCATTCGCGATCACTTCGCCGTAACGAACAAGTTCCTTCGAGAGTTCCGCGCCCTCGCGCGACTTCGCGACAAGCGCGGCAGCGACCGCCTCATCGACGAGTTGCAAGAGCACAGGGCGGGCAAGCGCTAAGAGTGCTTCGCCACCTTGCGTGTGTGCGATGCCTGGCGCCGCGAGCAGCGATGCAAGGTCGACCGTCGCGCGATCGCGCAGTTCAAGGGGAAGCGCATCCATCAACTGTGAAAGCAGCGCGCGCACTGCTTCTGGATTAATCTCGACTCCAGCGACGCGTCCACCGGGAACGAATCGCACAACAACGGACACGCTTCCGCGGGAGAGTCGCTTCGCAACGAGGGCTTCAATCTCCGCTTCGAGTGCGGACAGTTCATCAGGAAGGCGAACGCTGCACTTGAAGAAACGGTTGTTGACCGACTTCACCTCAACCGAAAAACGACAACCCTCGGCTTCGGCCGCTGCAGCTCCGAAACCGGTCATCGATCGAATCATGGTTGCGTTCGAGTAGGTCGTCGCATCACGGTGCGACAGGAGCATCCACCGGCGCTGGTGTATCGGTTGCCGGTGCGGTCACAGGAACCTCCGCGGCAGGGGCGTCGGTTGCAGGCGCGACAGGCGCGGGTGCGGAGTCAGTCGTTGGTGCAACTGGAGGAACTTCCGCCGTCGACGAGTCAGTCGCTGGCACGACTGGCACAGAGTCGGTTGCCGTCGCTGCGTCAGCCGCTGGCGCTGGCGCATTCCGCATCACGTTGCTTGTGATGTTCAAGCCAATGGCGAGAAGGAGGTAAACAACAAACGCTCCGATGGTTGCGACTGTGAGCGCATCTCCGGTTCGTCCGCCGAATGCTGTGTCGGTTCCGCCACCACCTGCGCCACCGAACGCACCTGCGAGTCCACCGCCCTGTGGGCGCTGGACGAGGATGATCAGCACCAATGCTGCGGAAACAAGAATGAAGAGGACGGTGAAGACGGAATAGAGGGCGTTCATGAAAACCTCAAAGGGCGGTCGGACAAGCTCGTCGCAGCTCAGACTAGGCCAGCGCTGCTCGCGCTATCGATAGAAACTCCTCGCTTCGGAGCGACGCGCCGCCGATGAGACCACCGTCGACCTCGTCGGAGGCGAAGAGTTCAGCTGCATTTTTCGCATTCACCGAGCCGCCATAAATCACGCGGGTCGATTGAGCGAACGGAGCACTATACAGGTCAGACAGCACCAATCGGATGGATCGATGCGCCTCTTCGGCGTCGAGGGCCGAAGCTGTGTCCCCGGTGCCGATCGCCCAGACTGGCTCATAAGCGACGACGAGGCCGCTCGCCCGTTCTTCGCTAATACCGCTGAGGGAACTTCGTACCTGCTCGTCGATCACTGCACAGGCGCGACCTTCACGACGCTGCGCCTTGGTTTCCCCGACGCAAAGCACCGGAATCAGCCCATTCTCGACCGCTCGCGCCAACTTCACTCTCAGAAGCGCGTCAAGTTCGCCAAGTCCATGACGCCGCTCCGAATGCCCGATAAGCACGCAGCGGCAACCGAGGTCGACCAACATGGCAGCGCTTGTCTGCCCCGTGTACGCCCCCGCAGCGTGAGCACTCACATCTTGGCCGCCGACAAGCACCGGCCGGTGTCCGACCGCGTGCGCCGCGGAGTGGAGATACGGAAACGGCGGAAAGATCGCGATATCGAGGCGCTCGGCGAGTTGCGCGCATCCATTCGCGATGTCGTCGGCCAACTCGGCTGCCTGCGCGACATCCGTATTCATCTTCCAGTTGCCACCGATGAATGGACGGCGCGTGGGGCGTGCGGCACCGGAATGCAACGACTGGCTCATGCTGCAAGCGTACACCGAGGATGCTCTCCCGTACGCTTGCGACCCCATGCGCCCGTCTACCGCCGTTGCTATCCGTCAAGCGTTCATCGACTTCTTCATTGCGAAGGCGGGACACACCTTTGCGCCATCAAGCGCCGTCGTTCCGCATGATGATCCAACGCTTCTGTTCACGAACGCCGGAATGAACCAATTCAAGGATGTCTTTCTTGGAAGAGGCAAGCGCAACTACACACGGGCCGTCAATACACAGAAGTGCATTCGCGCGGGCGGCAAGCACAACGATCTTGAAGATGTGGGCAAGGACACCTATCACCACACATTTTTTGAGATGTTGGGGAACTGGTCGTTCGGCGACTACTTCAAGTCAGAATCCATTCGCTGGGGATTCGAGTTACTCACGGAGGTGTACGGCCTCGATCCCAATCGGCTCTACGCAACTTGGTTTGAGGGAAACAAGGAAGCTGGCCTCGAGCCCGATCTCGAGGCGAAGGCGCTTTGGGAATCACTCCTGCCCGCGGGTCATGTCATTCCTGGCAACATGAAGGACAACTTCTGGGAGATGGGCGAAACGGGCCCTTGTGGACCTTGCAGCGAAATCCACTTCGACCGAATCGGAGGGCGAAACGCCGCGCAACTCGTCAACAGCGGCGATCCTGATGTCCTTGAGATTTGGAATCATGTGTTTATCCAGTTCAATCGTGAACCGGATCGCTCGCTCAAATCACTTCCGGCAAAACATGTCGACACCGGCATGGGTCTTGAGCGACTCGTCTCCGTCATTCAGGGCAAGCGCTCGAACTATGACACGGACCTGTGGTCGCCAGTGTTTGCAGCAATTCAAACACGCACCGGCGCTCGGCCGTACGGAGGCAAGCTCGATGACTCTGTCGATATCGCGTATCGCGTGATTGCAGATCACATTCGATGTCTCTCGCTTGCGATCACGGACGGCGCGAATCCTTCCAACGAAGGTCGTGGATATGTGCTCCGTCGCATCCTTCGGCGCGCGGTGCGTCATGGGCATCAAACCATGGGCGTGCGCGGGCCATTCCTTCACGACCTCGTGAACGCGGTGGTGCTTACGCTCGGCGATGCGTTCCCAGAGGTTAAGCAACACGCGACGCGAGTTGCGCAGGTCATCCTCGATGAAGAAGTGCAGTTTGGGCGAACCCTTGAGCGAGGCCTCGCGCTCTTCGGCGAGGCGGCCGCACGCGTCCGCACGCAATCGGGCAACACGATCCCCGCGCAAGATGCGTTCAAACTTCACGATACCTTCGGGTTTCCTATTGACCTCACGCAAGTGATGGCGGAAGAGGCTGGGTTAGGTGTTGATGTCGCTGGATACGAAGCCCTCATGGAGGAAGCCCGCGAAAAGAGCCGTGCGGTCCAAGGCACGGATGCGGAAATGCACTTCCCACCAGACGCCATCGCGAAGCTCGAAGCATTGCAGGTCCACGCGACGGATGATTCAACCAAGTTCGATCCAAAGCCACTCACCGCCACCGTGCGCGCGATCTGGAATGGCACTAGTTTCGACGAGCACGCGGATGCTGACGCGGAACGACTGGTCGCGGTGGTCTTCGGCCGCACGCCTTTCTATGCGGAAATGGGCGGACAGGTCGCCGATCACGGCGTGTTCCAAGCGGAGCATGCCAGTGGCGAACATGCGTCGATCTCCATCACCGATGCGAAACGCGTCGGCGGCTATGTCTTGCACATTGGGAAGGTGACACGAGGTCGCTTGCGCGTTGGCGATGAAGGAACGCTCATGATCGAGCGCGAACGCCGCGAACTCATTCGCGCGAACCACACAACTACGCATCTTCTCAACCTTGCGCTCAGAGCGGAACTCGGTCCTGATGTGGAACAGAAGGGTTCGATGGTCGATCGAGAACGATTGCGATTCGACTACAGCGCGAAGCAGGGATTGAGCCTCGAGCAAGTGAGATCCATCGAAGCGCGCGTCAACGACGCAATCCGCGCCAACCTGCTCGTGGATGCACAGGAAGTTTCGCTCGCAGCTGCGCGCACCATTCACGGCGTCCGCGCAGTCTTCGGAGAGCGGTATCCCGACCCCGTACGCGTGGTCTCAATCGGCGCATCAGTGGATGCGCTTCTCGCAAATCCGAGTAACGCCGCATGGGCGCTTCAGTCCACCGAATTCTGCGGCGGTACGCATCTCGCACGCACCGGCGACGCAAAGCAGTTCGTCCTCGCGAGTGAAGGCGGCCTCGCCGCAGGCATTCGCAGAGTCTTCGCCTGGACTGGTGCGGCCGCCGCGGCGGCAGACGCAACTGTTGAAGGGCTGCTCAATCGGGTTTCCCTCGCTCTTGAGCTCTCCGGCCCTGAACTTCTCGCGGAATCTGCGGACATTTCGAAGTCCGCTCAGGCGCTCACGCTTGGCGCGCTCGGACGCGCGGCGTTCGATACCGCGATGGAGCCACTAAAAGCCAAAGCGAAGGCCGCGCGCAAAGATGCAGAGGGGGCGATGCGCGATCGCGCCGTCGCACAAGCACGCGAACTCACCGAACAACACGCCGCAAGCGGCGCCGGCGCAGACGCGGCGCTCATCGCCGTCATCGACGATGCAGACACGCCCACGCTCATGGCTGCACTTGATGTTGCACGCACACGACTTCCGTCGACTGCGACGATGTTTCTGAGTGCCGATCACGACGAGAAGAGAGTTTCTCTCGCCGCGATCTGTCCAAAGTGTGCGATCGAGAAGGGACTGAAAGCTGGTGAGTGGGTGAAGGTCGCAGCAGTTGCTTGCGGCGGCAACGGTGGCGGAAAGCCCGATGCGGCTCAGGCTGGAGGGAAGGATCCTGACAAACTGCACGAGGCGCTACTCGCTGCACGAGCATTCGCCAACCAAACGCGCTAGCTCTTGCAAAGCGAACTCGTTGCTAGGGCTCTCACCCCACTTCTGTGTATGTGGAGATATCACCATCCGCTCGACCGTATATTGAGAGCAGGAACCTCAGCGCCGCAGCTTCGTGATGGAACCGCGAAGCGACGATCGCAAGAGGCAAACATCCGGACTGCCACGCCACGAATTTTCGACGAGAGAGTGCGCCCACCGAACACGGCACACCTCTCCGTCGTAAAGCACTCACTATGTACGGCCGCGCGACTCCGCGATCGTGCATAGCATCAGCTGCAGCTCATCACCCCTCCGGGACCTGGTTGGTCGCAAGCAGGATGGCCGCCCGCCAAGCATTGCCCATGCTGGCGGGCGGTTGTGTTAGGAGAAGCGCTGTCGATCGCAATAGTTTCAGCAACTCCCGCGCGCAGATCTCGCTTCTCGCGCAGTCGAGCACTTTCGATATCTTTCCCCGCATGTCGATTTCGCAAGTCTCGTCCACTTCGGTTGAGTCGCTACTCAAGGAGGATCGCATCTTTCCGCCTCACACCGCTCAAGCCGACGCGCTTGGTGGTGCGAATGTTGAGAGCCTAGAGCAGTACCACGCCCTCCACGCGCGCTCGGTCGCGGATCCAAGTGGTTTTTGGGGCGAAATCGCGCAGGACTTCGAGTGGTTCAAGCCATGGACGAGCGTTCTTGAGTGGAATTGTCCGGACGCGAAGTGGTTTGTGGGCGCGCAGACGAATGTGTGCTTCAACGCGATCGACCGCCATGTGCTCGAGGGCCACGCGAACGATGTCGGACTCATCTGGGAAGGCGAGCCACAAGCGAGCGGAATGCCAGAAGTGCGACACCTCGCCTATGGCGAGCTCCAAGACGAGGTCTCGCGATTCGCCAACGCGCTCAAAGCGCTTGGCGTGAAGAAGGGCGAAATCGTCACGCTCTACATGGGCATGGTTCCTGAGTTACCGATCGCGATGCTTGCATGCGCGCGCATCGGCGCCGCACACAGCGTCATCTTCGGCGGCTTCCCCGCACCGTCCATCGTCGACCGCGTTCTTGATGCGAAGTCGCGCGTGATCGTCACTTGCGATGGCGCATGGCGCCGCGGAAGCGTTGTTCCGCTGAAGAAGAATGTGGATGAAGCGATGCAGTCGTTGGTCGCGCAAGGACACGCGATTGAGCACTGTGTTGTGTTGAAGCGCACGGCGACTCCGATCGAGTGGAACGCCGCGCGAGACCACTGGTGGCACGATGTCATCGCGAAGGAATCGAGCGAGTGCCCATGCGAGGCCGTCGATGCAGAGGACTTGCTGTTCGTGCTCTACACCTCAGGATCCACCGGAAAACCAAAGGGCATTCGGCATACGAGCGGTGGCTACATGGTCTACACCGCCTACACCGCGCGGATGACTTTCAACCTCAAGCCCAACGCGAATCATGTGTTCTGGTGCACGGCAGACATCGGATGGGTCACAGGTCACTCCTACATTGTCTATGGCCTACTGCCCAATCGCGTGCCGACATTGATGTATGAAGGCGCCCCAAATTTTCCCGCAGAAGATCGTTTTTGGGAGATCGTCGCGCGGCATCGCGTGACGCACTTCTATACCGCGCCAACCGCTATTCGCGCCTTCATGAAGTGGGGGGAGTCGCATCCGAAGAAGCACGATCTTTCATCCCTCAAACTGCTTGGCACAGTTGGTGAACCGATCAATCCAGAGGCGTGGATTTGGTATCACGAACAAATCGGCGCCTCGCGTTGCCCGATCGTTGACACCTTCTGGCAAACCGAAACCGGTGGGCATGTGATTACACCGCTCCCCTGCGCGACGCCAACCGTGCCGGGATCTTGCACCCTTCCGTTCTTCGGCATTGACGCGGCAATCGTCGATGAAACCGGAAACGAACTTCCTCCGAACACCGGAGGACTCCTCGTCATCCGCAAGCCATGGCCCTCCATGCTCCGAGGCATTCACGGAGATCGACAGCGATTCATCGATACCTATTGGTCGCGAATTGCCGGCATGTACCTCGCGGGCGATGGTGCGCGCCGCGACGAACGCGGCTACTTCTGGATCATGGGACGCATCGATGATGTGATCAATGTCTCCGGTCATCGACTCGGCACGATGGAAGTTGAGAGCGCGCTCGTCTCGCACCCAGCAGTCGTTGAAGCGGCAGTCGTAGGCATGCCGCATGAAATCAAGGGAACCGGGATTGCAGCCTTTGTCACGCTCAGCCTCCAGGCGACCGCGAGTGAGGCGCTCAAAGCGGAACTGCGCGAGCATGTTTCAAGCGTGCTCGGCGCAATCGCAAGACCCGACATGCTGCGCTTTACAGCAGCACTCCCCAAGACCCGCTCCGGAAAGATCATGCGTCGACTGCTGAGGGATGTCGCCGCGGGCAAAGAGTCTACGCAAGACACTTCCACTCTCGATGACTTCGGCGCGCTCGCCGCGCTACGAGGAAACGACGAGTGAGCAAGCGGCCTGAAGGGACCCCGCATTCGCGCGACGCGGCGCCTCGAGCAACCGCGGCGGACCACGCTCGACTTCGCGCACAACACGCGAGTGAGCGCGCGGAAGACTATTGCGAGGCAATCCAAGATGCGATCGATGCGACTGGTGTGAGTCGAGTTGTGCACCTCGCGCGCCGATTCGGTCTGTCGCATGTCACCGTGAGCCGCACGATCGCCCGCCTCGGGCGTGAGGGGCTGCTTGAGTCTGCACCGTATCGACCGATCGTGCTCACGCCCAAGGGACGCAAACTTGCGGAAGCCGCTCGGGCAAGGCACGAGCTCGTGCACGCATTCTTGCTCGAACTGGGCGTTGATGATGCGACAGCTCGCATCGATGCCGAAGGCATTGAACATCATGTGAGCCCAGCCACGATCGACGCATTCGCGCAATTCCTCGCCACGCGCCGAGCGCGACCGTGACCCAACGAATCGAGAGGCGGTCGACTATTCTCCGGCACCATCATGACTGCTCCTGACGCACCGTTCATGCTCTCCGTCTCAGGCGCGCGAGGCATCGTCGGCGCAAGTATGACGCCTGTCGTCGCAAGCAAGTTCGCTTCCGCCTTTGGATCGCACTTGTGTGCCGCAAGACGATCTTCCGACGCGCGACGCCCGAAGCTCGCGCTCGGACGAGACGGTCGCGCGGGAGGAGAGGCGTTCGCGCATTCGGTGAAGGGCGCGCTGACTGCAGTTGGATGCGATGTCGTCGACTTCGGGGTCGTGATGACGCCAACCATTGGCGTGATGATCCGAGAGCTCAATCTCGATGGAGGCATGGTCGTCACCGCAAGTCACAATCCGCTTGAGTGGAATGGCCTGAAGTGTCTCAACGAAGACGGCCTCGCGCCGGCCAAAGCGGAAGCGGACGCGATCATCGCTCGCTTTCGAAGTGAACAGTTTCTGTTCGTGGATGCTGAACGCATCGGAGTAGCAACCACGCGAAGCGACGCACATGAGATGCATGTCGCGAAAGTGCTCTCTTTGCTTTCGCCTAAGAGCGTGCAAGCGATCGCTGCACGAAAGTTTCGCGTCGTGCTCGACAGCGTGAATGCATCCGGATGCGTCCCAGGTCGGATGCTCCTTGAACGCCTCGGCTGCGAACTCTCCCATCTCAATGGTGAAGCAACCGGCATCTTTGCACATCGACCTGAACCCGTCGAGGAGAACCTCGGACAACTCTGCGCAGCAGTCGCGTCAACGCGCGGGACAGCAGTTGGATTCGCACAGGATCCCGACGCGGATCGAGTTGCGATTGTCGATGAACGCGGTCGGTTCATCGGCGAGGAGTACACCCTTGTGCTGTGCGCGTGCGCGATGCTCGCGCGCAGCGGACCGACCACGATGGCGGCAAATCTCTCGACGTCGCGCATGATCGATGATGTTGCGGCTCGCTATCCCGGCACGAGCGTGCTCCGCACGCCGGTCGGCGAGGCGCATGTCGTGAGCGCGCTCAAGCCTGCAGGTGGTCGAATCGGCGGCGAAGGCAACGGCGGCGTGATCGTTCCCGAAGTCTGCTTCGTGAGGGACTCGCTCTCCTCGATGGCCCTTGTGCTTGACCTTCTCGCGTCGCACCATCCTCAGTCACTTGCACAGCTCGTCGAAAGCATGCCTCGCTACACGATGCTGAAGACCAAACTGGATCTCGCGGCAATCGGCGGAAACGCCGCGGTTCCAGCAGCCCTTTCGAAAGTGAAACACGCGTTCGCCAAGGAGCGCATCAACGATGCTGACGGCGTGCGTATTGATTTCGATGACGGCTGGGTGCACTTGCGCGCATCCAACACGGAACCGATCGTCCGGGTCATCGCGGAAGCCGCAACCGCCGAGCGCGCGCAGGCACTTGTACAGCAATGCCGCGCAGCCGCCGGGCTCTAGGTGATCGACTAGGGAATCGACTGGGCAGTACACTTCAAGCGCATGTGTCTCGCTCGATCCACGAAGCTCGCCCACAACGCACTCTTCTCGTGCCTGCTTCTGTGCGCTTGTGTCAGTTGCGGTACAGGGGTGCGCACCGACCCTGCGAAGGCCACGCGCGCATATCCGTTTGAACTCTCACAGAAGCGAGTGCTCAACGCGCAAGTGCTCAATGTCGACGCGACGATGGTGATCGTCAACGCCACGCTTGAGGAGTTCAAGGAAGTCGATGTCTGGCTCAATCAGCGGTACCTGCAGCATGTGCAACACATCGCTCCCGGCGAAACCATCCGACTCGCGGTCGAAGACTTTTGGGATCACCGCGGAGAAGCTCCCTTCCCTGGCGGAATCTTCCGCCGCTTTCAGCCCACGCCGATTCGGCTGGTGCAGTTTCAAACCGCAGCAGGCGATGAACTGATCGGTCTCATTTCGATCCCTACGGAACGCGAACTCGATCGCGCGCGTCTCGCAACTGGGAACTGATCCCACTTCGGACCGAGAGGCTTAGAGCCCGAGCTGCGAACGCTTCGCTTCCCACTCCGCGCGCTCCCGAGAATTCTCCGTCGCGAGCGGCTGCCCACTTCGCAACGCCTCGACTTCAAGTGCGGTGAGATGCATCGACTTCAGCCGATAGTCCTCAAACGCCTCGCACGCGATGGGCACGATCGGCTTGATCAACGCGAACATCGCGCGCGCAAAGTCTTGAATCTCAAGTTGTGCATGATCATCCATTCGGAGCGAGAGGAAGTGGAAGATGTTGTGCAGATCGCATTTCCAATACCACTCGGTGTACAGACTGACCGGAAGTGCCGCGCGAGCAAGCTCGCGGGCAACCCCCTGCTCGATGAGCTTGAGATACTTCGCGTAGTGCGCCTCGGCATCCGCGAGGAGTTCGAGAAACTGCTCGGCTGTTCCAACGTCGATGGTGCCATCGGAACCTTGGCGATTTGACTTCGATTGCTTGCGCACGCTTGAGATGGAGGGGCGATAGAAGCGATCGGGCATGATCGAGTATCGCGCGGAGCATTCGTTCACATTCGCGGTCCGATGGCGGATCCATTGCCGCGCGATGAAAATAGGCATCGCGATGTGGAACTTGAACTCGACCATCTCGAGTGGCGTCGTGTGCCGATGGCGCAAGAGGTAGCGCACAAGCCCGCGATCCTCGTTGACATGCTTCGTCCCATCGCCGTAGGACACACGCGCGGCTTGCACAATGGCAAAGTCAGCCGTCTTTCCTTCAGGGACGAGTCGCGGCATCGCGTCGCACAGTGCAACAAATCCATGCTCGTGCACTGGAATCTGCCAGCGGCTGCTTCCGCCCATCACATCGATAAGTGGAGTTTCTGGAGCCGTGCGAACCATCGGTCGAACTGGCGCGCCCGCCATCATTTCCGGCAGAACAGATGTCGTTGTGGTCGCGCGTTGTTCGGTGGGCACATCAGATGGCATTTCCGCATTATGCCAACAATTCCGATGCAATCGCTCCCGCAAATCTCGCAAAAATCAGCGCGTCGGCGGAGGTACTCGCGTTCTCGCGCGGACCGCTGACGCAGCTTGGCTCAGTGCTTCCGCTGCCAAACCAAGTGCGCCTGCTTCGGTCGGTCGTCCATCGACGCGAAGAATCGGCTCGACCGTTCTATCGATGGGCCATTCCACCCGTACGACGCTGAGCGCCTCGATCATCGCGCGTCGGGCATGAGGATCGCCTCCATCGAGAAGTTCCTCCGCGCCTAGTGGAAACCCTCCCGATTGCGCCGAGTACTGCACGACCGCATCAGTCAGCAGGCGCAAGCGAGCTGTCGTGAACCTCGCATCCTTACGCACGCCGCTGACGACGCTCCATGCAAAGATCGTAGTACCGATGGCCGCGAGAACAAAGCAGATGAGAATGATGTGGACGAGGCGCTTGCCTTGCATCGTGCAAGCGTAACACTCGATTGACGCGAATCGCAGCCGGCGAGGCGTTTGCATCGATTCCGCGCTCCGCGACAAGCTCGAGCATGAACGAGCCCCGCAGTTTGCATGGCCCCTGCACCAGATGGAATCGCGAGGCGCGTTCAATTGCGCGCCGCGAGTTCTCTCTGCGTCGAGAAAAACCATCCGATCGATGGTGATAATGCACTTGCACGAAGACCGAAGCGTGTCATGTTTCGCGCATGTCACGCGCTGATCGCTCCGACGGAAATGCAGGCACTCGCGCTTTCAAGTCCTCGCTGATCACGAGCGCGCTTGTCGCCGCGATCACTTCGACGGGATTCGGGGACATTGTGCTACCTGATGGCACACCCGACCCAGCGTTCACCAATCTCTATGCATGGTGGCGCGCCGATGTTGGTGTAAACGCGCAAGCGGGCGCGCCAGCCGATGGCACAACCGTCACACGATGGGAAGACTCCTCGATTCGCAATCACGACCTCGCGCGAGTCTCCGCCACACTCACGCAGCGACCAACCTTTCGAGCGTCCGTCGCAAACGGTGCGCCTGGCGTTGAGTTCGACGGGAACGACTACCTCTGGTCTGCGAACACCGCTGCAGAATTCAGCGTGATCTCGACGGCGCGCACAGTGATCTGCGTCGCGCGACCGACGTCGGCCAACGGTGGTTACATCTTCGACAGCTCCTCGAGCGCTGGTCGCACCGCGCTCTTGACTGGTGAACTTGCAACGCCCGCACAATGGGTTCTCTATCCAGGCGCGACACCCACCACACTCGGAGGCGCGGTCTTTGAGAGTGGCGTGTCACTCATTTCCTGCACGGTTTCTGCCGGTGCGCAGACTCTTCATGTGAACGGCGCGCTCGTAGGCACCGGAACCATCGCGATGCAAAACATGTCGGGCGCGATGCTCGGCAGTCGTTACAACTTGGCGAATCCACTGACTGGCTCGATCAGCGAGGTCCTCATCTTCGACAAGGCACTCTCGGACGCTGAACGGCTCTCCATCGAAACCTACATCGCGCAGAAGTATGTGATCGACACGCCACCGCCGCCGCTGCCGATGGTCGATGTGTTTGTGAGTGGGCAAGAGGGCTACAACACCTACCGCATTCCCGCCATCATGCAACTTGAGTCAGGTCGGTTGCTCGCCTTTGCAGAAGGCCGCGGCTCTGGCGCCGACAACGGAATCAATGACATCGTGATGAAGTCAAGCGACGATTTGGGTACGACTTGGAGTCCGCTCGCACTCGTCGACGATCAGCCTGGGCGTTCGCTCAACAACCCATGCGTCGTTGAAGTTCGCACGGGCATCCACGCCGGTCGCGCGATTGCGATGTATCAGTCTTACCCGACGGGTTGCGGTGAGAGTTGCGTCGTGCCTGGAAACAAGGGGACAAACATCTGCCGGACCTTTGTGAAGTTCTCAGATGATGGAGGTGCGACTTGGAGTTCTGCCGTTGATGTGACCGCGTCCGTCAAACGACCAACCATCGTCACAAGTGTCGCAAGTGGCCCCGGCATCGGGATCCAACTTCGTCACGGGAAGCATGCAGGTCGAATCATCATGCCGTTCAACCAAGGACCCTACGGCGTCTGGGCTTGCTACGCCGTTTACTCCGATGATGGTGGCGACACATGGCAGTACGGCGAGGTCGCAGCAAATGGAAGTGCAGGTACCGGAAACGAAGTGCAAATGGTCGAGCGCGCCGACGGCTCACTCATGCTGAACTCTCGACAGTTCAGCGGCGGCGGCTGGCGCAAGACGGCAATCTCGACGGACGCCGGACTCACATGGAGCGCACTCGCAAACGATGACGAGCTGCCAGATCCGTCATGCATGGCCGGATTGATTGCATTGACCGATCCACTCGACGGATTCGCGCAGTCGCGCCTCATCTTCTGTGGCCCCAACGCGACCGCGCGCACCAACGGCTTCGCGTGGCTCTCCTACGACGGCGGCCTCACTTGGCCGCGCAAAGCGCGTGTGTACATCGGAGCATTTGCGTACAGCCTGCCAGTACCACTTGATTGCGATCGATTCGGAGTCTTCTTCGAGAAAGATGGGTACACGCGCATCTCCCTTGCGCTCATTGACTTCACTGACTTCACCGCAGGCACCGATGATTTTTCGAACGAGGGGAGTTGCGTGATCGCTCCGCCATGCACGGGCGACCTGAACGGCGACAGCAATGTCGACGCTGCTGACCTTGCTGGCATGCTCGGTTCATGGGGCCTTGCCTCAGGCGCCGCCGACCTCAATGGCGATGGAATCGTGGACGCTGCAGATCTCGCAGCACTCTTGGATGCTTGGGGTCCCTGCTTCTGACGCGACGGGAACGCGCGATCACGATTTTCAAGGTCTATCCGCTCGCCACCCGTGCGGAGCGTGAACGCATCTCGCACTGATCCTCACATCCGCATGCCGTCGAATGTAATGCGCTTCTTCTTTCGATGAGGATCGGGCTCTGGCACGGCAGACAGAAGTGCCTGCGTATACGCCTGTTGAGGTCGCTCGATCACTTCGGCGCGCGAACCCTCTTCCACGATCTTGCCGTTATACATGACAGCGATTCGATCACAGATGTGATGGATGACTGCCATGTCGTGTGAAATGAAAAGGTAGGAGAGCCCAAACTCTGACTGGAGATCCTTCAAGAGGTTCAGAATCTGCGACTGAATCGAGACATCAAGGGCGCTCGTCGGCTCGTCGCACACGATCAACTTCGGGTTCAGTGAAAGCGCGCGTGCGATACCGATGCGTTGCCGCTGTCCACCGGAAAACTCATGTGGATAGCGGTCCGCCGCTTGTTTCCAGAGACCGCACTTCACGAGCAACTCCTCGACTCGCGCACGCGTCTCCTCGCTCGACTTTGTCAGCCCATGCACCTCGAGCGGCTCGCCGATGATGCTTCCGACGCGCATGCGAGGATTGAGACTTCCACCGGGATCCTGAAAAATAATCTGCATCTGACGACGCAACGCACGCAGCTGCGTTGCCGTCGCATCAAAGACCGAGTTCCCTTCAAATCGAACTTCGCCTCCAGTCGCGCGAATCAGACGCAAGATCGTGCGTCCGACTGTGGTCTTCCCACATCCGGACTCTCCTACCAATCCAAGCGTCTCACCCTTCGCGATCGTAAAACTCACATCATCGACGGCCTTGAAGTGACCGACCGTTCGCTGGAGGAGACCCTTGCGAATGGGAAACCAAGTGCGGAGGTTTTTCACCTCGAGAAGCGCGGGAGCATGAGTGTCAGAGAGCACGCTCGGCACTCTATCTCATCGCTCCCAAAGTCAACAGGAAAATCCGATGGATTACATCCGTCAATAAAGGCGAACCGCAATCTGGATCGTACGGCCATCGGCAAGTTGACAGGTCAGCGGGACTTCGCGAGGCAGCGCGCCCTGCGGGCCAGCGGCGCGAAGCACACGCGCGTACAACTCGTCGATGGTCTGAATGGGCTGCCCCATGATGCCGATGATCGTGTCACCCTCGTCGAGAAGTTGATCAACATCGGATCCTTCTCGCACCGACTCGATCAGTACGCCGGGGTGATGCGTCGCTTCAAGACGCGCAGCGGAAGCCACATTACTCGTCACCAAACTCTCGAAGCCCGCGCGACGGAGCGCTGCGAGCAACGCCGGCGACGCGCGCAAGGCGGGATCAAGTTCACTCAGCGTCGCGCTCATCGTGAGTTCCTCGAGCGCGTTCGTCTCGACATTGGGTCGGACAACAGAGAAATTCACTGAAGAGCCGGGGCGCATTGAACTAATGAGCGCAGGAATCTGTCCGTCCTCTGTGATCCGTTTTCCGTCGAGGCTCACGATGACATCACCGATACGAAGGCCTGCGTTCGCTGCGGGCGAGCCCTCACTGACAAAGCTCACAACCGCGCCATCGCCGTTGTATGCGTTCGCGAGCACGCGCATCGCCGGATTATCGAGGCGCACACCCGAACGGATCATCGCGATCGGTGCGACGCTTACGCCGAGATAGCCCTTTTTCACTTCGCCAAGCTCGATGATCTGCGAGACCACGGAATCGATCATGGAAATCGGAATCGCGAGTCCGATGCCCGCGAATTGTCCCTGGCCAACAGAGTTCCCGCGCCCAGTGGCGATTGCGGTGTTCATGCCGATTACGCGTCCACGAATGTCGGTGAGCGGACCGCCGGAATTCCCAGGATTGATCGCCGCATCGGTCTGAATGAAGTTCTCGTAATCGATGTCTGCAAGACCCGCGCTACGACCGAGTCCGCTCACGATGCCTCGCGACATCGAGAAACGAAAGTCAAAGGGAGAGCCGAACGCAAACACTTGGTCGCCCTGCCGCACAGCATCACTGTCGCCTCGGAGTGATGCGTGAAGTCGACCCGGCGCAACGGCGAGGACCGCGATATCGGTATGCAGATCAAGACCAACCAGCGTTGCGCTGCGCATTTCGCCGTCGTGCAGTTGAATCTGAATCCGATCCGCGCCATCCACAACATGTGCGTTGGTGACGACATGTCCATCTTCATCCCAAATCCATCCGCTTCCACTTGAGGCGTAGGACTCCGTGAAGCGCCTCCGTTGCATGGTGGTCTCGGTGCTGACATGCACGACCGATGGCTCGACGAGCGTTGCGATGTCGCGCTGCGCTTGATTGATCTGCGCAAGCACATCCGTCTGATCCAACCGTTGTGATGCCGCTTGCACAAGCGAGCGCGTTTCCGCCTCAGCGCTGTTGCGGATCACCGCAGGCGCAGCGACGAGCACCGCACCGACCGCGGAGAGGACGACAAGGGCAGGACCATAGGTAGTGATTGCTCTCATGGAGATTTCCTCAAGCAATGATCAAACGGGCAGCCGCGCGTTCGGATGCGCGCACACGGTTCAATGCTGCATGCGCCGCCGAAACTCGACTGCTTCTTCTTCGCTCAGCGCGTAAGGATGTTCGCCCAACACGCCAGTCCGCACTCGTTCTCGCCACATTTTTGCCATTTCATCGAGCATCGCGCCCATTTGCACGAGCGGTAACGCGAAAGGTGGCTGGCGCGCCGTCAATCCGAGCAGATCCGAAGTCACGACAACTTGGCCATGGCAGGCCGCGCCAGCGCCACAACCGATGACCGGGATCGTCGACCGGCGAACGATTTCCTCCGTGACCTCAACAGGCGTCGCCTCCACGAGCAGCATCGTCGCGCCCGCCTCGATCATGACGCGCGCGTCCTCAACCAAGTCCACCGCACTCGCTGCGGTCTTTCCAGCTGCGTAGTACCCGCCCTGCACCTTCGCATGCTGCGGCCGCGAGCCAATGTGCGCAACAACCGGGATGCCTGCCCGTGACAGGCGCGTCACAAGCGGAGCAAAGGAGCGATCCACTTCGAGCTTGACGCAATCCGCCGTGCCTTCCGTCATGAATCGCCCAGCGTTGCGGACGCCTTCCGCATCCTCAACTTGATAACTCATGAATGGCATGTCCGCCATGACAAGGCATTTTGGAGCGCCGCGTTTCACGGCCGCGGTGAGCGTGATCAGAAAGTCAAGCGGCGCGTGAAGCGTGTTCGGAAAACCGAGAATCATCTCTGCGGCCGTATCCCCAACGAGCAACACGGGGACGCCCGCTCGTTCGAGCCAGCGAGCGGAGGTCGCGTCGTAACAAGTGAGGCACGCAAACTTCAATCCTTCACGCGTCGCGCGTTGGAGCGCGCGGATACTGACTGGCGCGATGGAAGAGTCTGGCCCGGACCACTTCGGCGGCGCATTGCAATCGTCACATTGCGGTACCGAAGTTTCGGGCGATTCTCGCGTGGGCTGCATGCGGAAATACTATTCGACACCGTGCGCGCTAGAACGGTCTGCGGGTCGGGTTCGGGAGCACATTATCTCTCCCACAGACGATCCAATCGGCAATCTCAGCCGCCTCCCCGAGCGACGCGCGCGCCATCTCAAGGTCGAAACATGGCGTGAGCACTTGCCCGCCTTCGAGATGCTCAAGTGTCGGAACCGCATCGCCCGCGATGAGCACGGTCGCGGTCCGTCCGGGGAGCAAGAGTCCCGACAACCCGGGTGACACGCCACAGAGCGGGAACAGATCAACGCCCTTCCCGAGCGCGTCTGGTGCCGCCTTGGTCCGCTCAAGGACCGCGATCTCGGGCGTGATGGCCGCGAGCAATTCTGTATCGCCCGCACCGCGAGCCTCATGGAATTTCGCGACAAGTTGTTGCCCGATCGCCTCGCGTTCTCGTTCGGCGATCAACCACTGCGCGCTCTCAAAGGAAGCGATCGCGCGTCGATGGATCGGGCTGAAGCAGGTCAAGAACACATGCGTGATCTGCTCTGGCTGAAGACCAGATCGTTCCGCAAGTTTGGGCAGGAGGATCTGCGCGGGAAGCGAGGGATCGACGAGGATGCGAGCATCGCCGCTGAGAATGAGCGTCGTCGTTGCGTGCGCTGCGCGAACCGATCCTCGCTCATTCCAAAACGGATTCGCGGCGAGCGTGCCAATGGAGATAACACGGAAACTTGCGGACATACGATTTACTCTGCAAGGCCATCGCGCGCGAGTCGGCTGATGGCGCTGTTCGGATCGCGACGCATCTTGGCGAGTGCCGCGACGACCTGCGGCGGCACAAGCGTCGCAAGTGCATCGAGCGATCCACCAAGTGCCGCAATCTGCTTGATGAGGCTTGAACTCGTGTATGCGTAACTCTCACCTGTCACGATGAAGACCGTCTCGATCTCCGCAACCTGCCGATTGGTGATCGCGAGTTGACACTCGGCCGCAAGATCGGTGATGTTGCGGATGCCGCGGATGATCGCGCTCGCGCCAACGCTGCGCGCGTAATCCACCGTCAATCCGGCGTAATGCTCGACGCGAATCGGCGCTCCATCTTTTTCCGACGCAAGAAGTTCGTTGACAAGGAGCTTTGCGAGTTCAACCCGTTCCTCGAAGGTGAACATCGCCTCCTTGTTTGGATTTCGTCCGATCGCAAGCACGACTTCATCGAACAACTTTCGGCTGCGCCTGAGGATGTCAAGGTGACCGAAGGTGATCGGGTCAAACGATCCGGTGTAGATCCCGAGATGATGCGTGTGCGAACTCTTCAAGAGGGCTCCAACGGTTGAGGGCGCCCATCTTAGGGCTTGCGAAGGGTCTGAATCGATCTAGAACGCACAGGTGGAACACTCTCGCAACCCACTGTAATCACTTCACTTGCATGTGGCGTGTCTACATTCGATGTTCTCTTTGTCACGGGCGCGTCTGGGACTCCGCGTTCGTGATGGGTTTCGACCCTGGATCGGCCCTGCATCGGAACGCCTCCCCGATCAGGGCCTTTGAGGAGAGACAGGCCTCGCGGCACGCAATTCCGCGAGGCCTGTCGTTTTTCATCCACCCTCAAGCACAGAGATGTTTAGTCCGCTTGATCGTTGTCGATCGCGGGCGCCTCTGGGAAGTCAATCTCTGTCTCATGAACATGATTGAAGAGATTCGTGAATGTCATCAAGGTGATGCACGCGATCACTTCGATCGCAGCACGGTCGCCGTATCCAGCGCGTCGGAACTCTGAGAGTTCTTCGTCCGTGACGAAGCCATCGGACTCAAGAATGATTGCAGTGAAGTCGAGCAACGCCTGTTGCTTCTCGTCCCCGCCTTCGCCTGTGCGTGCGGCCATCGCGGCTTCCGCACTGAGACCAGCCTTCGCGCCGATCACGGTGTGTGCAGCAAGGCAGTAATCGCAATCGCGAATCTCGCTCACGAACAGCATGACGATTTCACGCTCGATTGCCGTCAGCGCGCCGCCTTCAGCGAGTCCCTTGCTGAACGCGAGATAGCCCTCAAAGAGTCGAGGGTGGGCGGCGAGACCCTTGAAGATGTTGATCGGCGCGCTCGCGAGCGTTTGGGCGACGATGCCCGTGGTGGACGATGGTTCAGCAACTTCGAGTCGGGGCATAGTGGATTCTCACAGTCATCAAGGAGTCACGGTGGGTTCAGGGAGAGAGGAAGCGGTCAAACTCAAGTTGCCCGCACGAGATCAGCTCGCAGGCGCTGGTGCGGTCGCAGGTTGGGCTTTCTGAAGTCCCGCACCAATCAGGAGCGTGCGGAAATTCTCGCCGAACACGAAGTTCTCCTCAGGAAACTTCATGCCTGCGCGATTCTGATCAAGGTGGCTAAACATCATTTCGATGCGACCAATCTGCGTCCACGAGCCATCGCGGTGATCGAGGCGCTCTATCGTCCCGATCGTGTTCGCGCCAACCTCGTCCACGCGATCGATGGTCGCGTCGTAACGAATGCACTGACCTGGCAATACATCCGAGGCGATGACGGCGGAGGCAATCTTTGCGAGGACGACTTTCTCCTCGAAGTTTCGGGTTGCGCCCACGAGAATGCCCGCCGTCTGCGCCATCCCCTCGATAATGAGCGAGTTGGGCATCACAGGGAACGCCTCGAGTTGACCATCGCGCGCGAAGTGGTCGTGCAGATGCTCTTCAGCCAACGAGACATTCTTCACCGCGACGAGTCGTCGGCCGGGTTCATGCAACACAACTCGGTCAATCCACATCCAACGCATGCGGTGCGCAGTTCTTCGAAAGGGTGTTTAGGCGGAGAGTTTTCTCTCAACAAAGTCACAGAGGCTCTTCACCGTGAACAACGATGAGAGCTTGGTCACCTGCGGATCGGCGGCGAAGTCGCCAAGCGCGATATGCGGCATGCGGTCGCGAAGCAATTGCATCCCTGCTTCCGTCACCTTGCCGCCGACAACCAACCCAGGATCGGTCATCAGATTTTCAGGAAAGAGCTCGCCCTGCTGAACCTTGAATGGCTTCTCTGGGGTCGCGAACTTCTTCTCGAGTCGGTACACGATGTCGAGGTAGTCGATGCTCTCAGCGCCAAGGTCGCCTGCGAGGGTCGCGTCCGGAGTGACATCGGAATCATCCACCCCGAGGGCGTCGACGAGGACTTCAGTCACATGCTTCTCGATATCTGCACGGTTCATTGTCATAGCGGTCTCCGCGGTCTCACCCGGCGATTGCCGGTCATTCGGTCGTTTGAAGGGGGCGCAGTATAAGGCGACCCGAGACCGCTGTTTCTGGCTTGGAATCGCCTTCTTTCGGCTCTGAGGCGAGCCTAACAACAGTTCCGGCAGCCTTGAAGGAGACCCTTCCGTCGTCAAGTAGTTTCTCAAGAGTGACTTCGACTCGAAGCGTCTCTCCTGGTCGCACAAACGAACCGTAGCGCAGCGCCTTCACCTCGCCAAGAACCATGCGGGGCACGCCACGCTTCGCCATGACCGCGCGCGCGGCTTGAGTCAACGCTTCAATCATGAACACGCCAGGCAGGACGGGAAAACCCGGAAAGTGATCGCCGAGGTACTCCTCTGCGGCCGTGACATTCTTGACCGCGACGGCGGCGTTTTCATCGAGCGAGAGGAAGCGATCCACGAGGACAAATTTCATGCGTCCGGAATCCTATCGGCTCTGGGCGAATCTGGTCACAACAACCGCTAAACGCCGATGTTTCGCAACTATGGCTAGGTCGAAGACTCCGTCTGTTTCGGTTCTCGCGGAAGAAGAAACACCCCTCCCGATCCCCGAGCACATTCGCAAGAAGATCCTTTGGGTTGCCGCAACGGCAGCTTGGGTCGTGCTCGTCGTTTCGCTCGCCAGTTTCCAGTCCGCCGATTGGCCAACCCATGTCGTCGCAAACCCCACCGATCCGCCGGTCAACCTCTGTGGTCGTTTCGGCGCGGCGATTGCGTACTGGAGTTACCACTCACTCGGATTCGGCGTTTGGGTTCCAGTGTTGTTTCTTGGAACTTGGCTGGGATTCGTCGCGGCAAGTCGCGAACTGACGCACGCCGGAACTCGCGCGCTTGGCACGCTCATCATGATGCTCGCGGTCGGTGCGCTCCACGCGCAGTGGTTTCCCAATGTCGGCACGCTCGGCGGCGCGGCCGCTGGACTCATTCCGACCTTCTTCACGGATGAACTCGGCGCGAGATTCGGACCTGTCGGCGCATCGCTTCTCTTCATGACGGCGCTGCTTGTTGGCGCAGTCGTGACTGCGGATCACATCGTCGCTCGCATTCCTGGTGCGGTGCAATCGGCCCTCTCATTCCTTGCGCCGATTTTCCGCGCGGACTGGAGTGGTCACTTCGAATCCATCAGGATGCGCGTTGCCGGTCTGTTCCCCCAACCACAAGTCGCTGGTGTTCCATCGAACGCTCCAAGCAAGCCAGCACGCACACGCGCCACCGCGCTCGCCACCGCCGTCACAACACAGTCCGCGCCCGCGATTGCCGACCTTGACGAAGAAGATGCGGCTCTCGTTGCAGAGGAAACTGAGGACGCATGCGAGGAGCTCGACACAACTCCCGCTGCCGTTGCGACGCCAGTCGAGGCCGAGCCAACCAAACGCGCGCCTCTGAGCGATGATGAAATCCGGTCTCGCATCAGCATGTTGCCGGTGAAGATTGCGTCGCATGTGGAACAGCCCGCGCTGCGCGATGAGGACATCCCGCGCACGCCTGACTACTCCGGCTATCAGTTCCCAACGCTCGATCTTCTCGAAGAAGCGGAAGGGAACTACTCCGCCAAGCTTGAAACCTTCGTGCGAGATCAGGCTACGGTCTTGATCAACGCCCTACGCGAGTACAAGATCGAAGGCGAAATCACACAGATCGAGAGTGGGCCGGTCGTCACCGTGTACTCGGTAGAACTCGCGCCAGGAACGCTCGTCTCGAAACTCGAGCGCGTCTCGCTCGACATTGCACGATCGCTGCGCGCGCCGAACATTCGAATCATTCCCAACATGGTGGGCCGAACGGCGGTCGGCATTGAAGTGCCCAATCAACAGAAGGAGAAGGTGCGCCTCAAAGAACTCATGTCGAGCGGCCATGCGGCAGGCATGACGCTCCCCATGTTCCTCGGGAAGGACAGCGCGGGTGAGCCACTCGTTCTTGACCTCGCCAAGATGCCGCACATGCTGATCGCCGGAACCACAGGTTCGGGAAAGAGCGTGTGCATGAACACGATCATCATGAGTTGGCTGTACACGAAACGGCCCGACGAATTGAAGCTCGTGCTCGTCGACCCCAAGATGGTCGAAATGGCGCAGTTCAGCGAGGTTCCACACCTCGCGTGCCCAGTCATCACCGAGATGTCGAAGGCCTCCGCCGTGCTCGAGTGGGCTGTTCAAAAGATGGACGAGCGATATGAACTGCTCAAGGAGGTTGGTGTGCAGAACATCGCCTCGTTCAACAACCTCGGCGAGGAGGAGTTGAAGAGCCGCGTCAGTCCTGCGGATGATCTTGAGTGGGCGAAGTTCCCCAAGAAGATGCACTACATGGTCTTCGTCATCGACGAGCTCGCAGACCTCATGCTCACCAACAAGGAGGTCGAACACTCGATCGTTCGCATCGCGCAGAAGGCGCGCGCGGTCGGTATCCACCTCGTGCTCGCGACGCAACGACCACAAGCATCCGTCGTCACTGGTCTCATTAAGTCCAACATGCCCTGCCGCATCGGATTCAAAGTCGCGTCAAGCATGGACAGTCGCATCGTGCTTGATCAGAAGGGCGCGGAACTCCTGCTCGGTCAAGGCGACATGCTCGTCGTCACGCCAAGTCAAACCGAGGCGCGCCGCTGCCAAGGCACGTTCGTGACCGACGGCGAAACGCGCAAGGTTGCGCGATTCCTGCGGGATGTGGCGATGCCAACATTTGAACGGCAACTCATGACGCTGCGTGCCGTTTCGAAATCGCCCGAGGGCGACGGCGAGGCCGACATCAGCGATGGCGAAGCGGATCGCGACCCACTCTTCGACAAAGCAGTCGAGGTAATGATCGACTCTGGTCGTGGAAGCGTCTCGCTCCTGCAACGCCGACTCGCAATTGGATATGGTCGCGCATCCCGCCTCGTGGATCAGATGGGTGCGGCAGGCATTCTCAGTGACCACAAGGGTTCGGTTGCGCGCGAGGTCTTGATTTCAGTCGATGATTGGCAACGCATGAAGTCGATGCGCGACGCGGGCGAACGCGAAGGCACGGTCTTTGCAACCGAGCGTGATTCTGCTGTGCTCACCGTAGGGAGCGCGCGCAGCGTTTCGGCCAATAGCAGCTACACACCGTCCGCATCGCGCGAGCCAAGCAGCGACGAGAGTGCGCACTGGGCTGACGACATCAACGACGAAGACGATTGATCCCACAGTAGGTTCGTGCTGTCGATAAACCTCGCGCCCTGCGCGAGGTTTATCATTTGAAGTACCCTTCATGGGCACGGGGACCCCCACATGGCGAAGTTCTTTCCGTCTACGGCCGATCCAACCACTCCTCATGGCGAGATGGTCTTTCGCGCGCAACTTGAGGCGGCGCTCGCGCACACTGATCTTGAGGTGTACTGCGGCTTGACCTTTTCCGTACCGCAGCGGCCAAGCACTCGGGAGATTGATTTCCTCATCGTCGATGATCGGCGCGGGTGGCTCTCCATCGAAGTGAAAGGTGGTCCCTACGGATTTGATGCCGCGAGCGGGCGCTGGGGTTGGTTCCGACATAACGGATTCAGCAGTGACGGAAAGGGTGCGTACGAGCAGTCGCTCTCAGCCACGCACACACTCATGCGCACTCTTTGCAAGCGCTTTGCGTGGAATGACGGAGAACCGCGCATTCGATTTCGCGCGCTCGCCGCGCTCCCGGAGTCCGATCCGGTTGCATTCCCCGCCGGAATGGATGACCGCGACTTCATCTGCGCGCGCACCGCGATCAACTCGGTCAAACTCGGCGACGCCATCGAAACGGAGCTTGCGAATCTGTCGAAGCGATTTCCTGATCTCGCCGCCGGTCACGCAAACACCGTCAGCATGGTTCGGAGTGTTTGGCTTCGCCCTCACGCCGTGCCTCGCGTTCGCGTCGTGGCGGAAATCGAACGCGATCGGTCGCTCGAGGCGGATCTCGTGAGTCCGGCGCTGCATGTAATCGACGCTGCACGCGACCATCGCCGAGTGCTCGTCGAAGGTGCTGCCGGAACGGGGAAGACCTTCGCCGCCGTGAGACGCGCGTTGCGAGAACGAGCTCGCTTGGCAAGCGCCAATCTGCAGCGCGCTCCTCGGGTACTCGTGACTTGTTACAACCGTTTTCTTGCGGAGCACATTGCCAAGCGCATGCTCCACAACGAATCGCATATCGCGTGCCTCCACTTTCACCAACTCGCTGAACAGACGCTGCCGACCGCGGCGCATGCGGCGCTCGAAGGCACCGCCCGCTTCGATGCGATCGAGTCGCAACTTTGCGAACTCGTCCGAACATCTGCCGCGTCACTCCCCAAGTTCGACGCGATCGTGATCGACGAAGCGCAAGACTTCAAGCCAGCGTGGATCGAGTGTCTACTGCAAGGATTTCTCACACCAGAGGGCAGCGCGTGCGCCTTCCGCGACAGCGCGCAGGGCATCTACGAACACGAGGATCCTGCCTTGCTGCGCGCGCGATTCGGGCAACCGCTCCTTCTCACGCGCAATCTGCGCAACACCCGTCGCATCGCATCGTTCCTCCATCGGTTTGGCGTGGTTCCACCGTGCGAGGAAGCACTTCCGCACGAATCACGCGAAGGGCGCGAACCTCGTGTCGCGCCCTATCCGTCTGGCGATAGAAGCGTGCAGAGCCAACTGCAATTGCTCGATCAGTACTTGACCGAGTTACTCGAGTCTGAAGATGTCCGACCCCGCGACATCGTCTTACTCAGCCCGTTCCGACGCGATCGCACATGTCTCGCCAACGTGAAAACACTTTGCGGGATGCAACTCGTGCGGGCAAGCGAGTACCCCCCAGATCGAGATCCTGATGAATACCTGCGGTACGAGACGCTGCATACGTTCAAAGGCGCGGAGAGCCCCGTCGTCATTCTGCATGATGTGCAAGGCAGCGGCGTCAATGTCAATCCGCGCGCGCTCTACACCGCCTGTTCACGAGCAACCAACGCGCTGTTTGTCCTCCACCGCGATGACTTCATCTTCCCGAGCGCTTGACACGACGACACGCGCGAGTCAATCGCCAATGTCTTCAGCCCAGAGATCGGGTTTCTCGCGAATCATGCGCTCCATCAATGCCACACAGCGCGGATCGTCAAGGACGAGGGCGATCACGCCTGTTTCCTTGAACCAGTGTTCGGCACCCATGTATGTGCGATGCTCGCCGATCACGACGCGCGGGATCTTGTGCAGCACTGTTGTCCCTGTACACATGGGGCATGGCGAAAGTGTCGAAACGAGCGTGAGGCGTTTCCAGTCGCGTCGTCGGCCTGCGTTCCGAATGCAATCGACTTCGGCATGCGCCGTGGGATCGCCGCTCTGCACGCGCTGATTGTGGCCGCGCGCAACGATGATGCCCGCTTCATTCATGAGCACGCTGCCGATCGGGATGCCGCCTTCGCGCCACCCCTTCTCCGCTTGCTCGATAGCTGCGTCGAGTCCGAGCCGAGCATGATCGGGATCAATGTGCATGAACATCATTGTACGGAGAGTGAGTTTGGGGACTCGGCGCGTGCAAAGAGATCACGCAGTCCGGCTTCGAGTGACGTGCGTGGCTCGAAGCCGAGGAGCTCTTTCGCGCGCGCGATAACCGCGACGCTCTCATGCACATCACCCGCTCGCGCAGGACCAAACTCCACACATGTCGTGCAGTGTGCCAAGCGCGCCGCTGTCTTCGCCAGAACGCCGATGCTTGTGGAAAGACCTGTGCCAAGGTTGATCGCAGCGCCGCCGAACCGATGCGCGGACGAGATCGCGCTGACGAAGGCCGCTGCAACATCGGACACATGCACAAAGTCGCGCGTCTGCGTCCCATCCCCAAAGATCTGGACCGACTTCTTGTTCCGGAGGCGCGCGACGAATCCGGGAATCGCCGCGGAGTACGAGCCCGCCGCTGCCTGTCGCGGCCCGTAGACATTGAACATCCGAAACGCGAGCGCGTCACAGGATGTCGTTGCCGAAAGTTCTCGCAGCACCAGTTCCGCATCACATTTCGTTCGCGCATACGGCGAAGTCGGCGCGAAGGACGCCGTTTCCGAATGTGGTCCCGGTCGATCGCCGTACACCGCAGCACTCGACGCAAAGAGCATTCGACGCGCTTCGCACTGCTTCGCCGCGGCAGCGACACGCTTTGTTCCTTCAAGATTCACGGCGATGTAATGCGCCTCGTCGAGAAAACTCGCGGCAACCGAAGTGAGCGCCGCGAGATGCACGACCACAGCACAACCACGAACCGCGCGTTCAACATCGATGGCCTCGCAAACGGAACCGTGCTCAATCTCGAGTGACGCGCCTGCCGGAGGTAGGTTAGACAGACTCCCCGAAGAGAAGTCATCGAGGACCCGCACGGCATAGCCCGCGCGAAGCAACGCTTCGCACACATGACTTCCGATGAAACCAGCGCCGCCCGTCACGAGCACGCGGCCATCAGTCATGCTTCGACCGCCGGCCTGCAAACGATGTCCCCATCAAGACGCTGAAGAACCCAATGCCGCCGTGCGCCCATGGCATCCACTCGGGCATGTCCGTCCACTTCCCTCCGTCCATGAAGCTCATGTCCGCCGTCGGGAACTCCGGACGACCCTCGAGATCACGCGGAGCACTCTTCACAGACCAAGCGACGCCGAGAGCCCCAATCATGACGATGAAGGCCAACAAAATGCCCGCTCGCTTCCGACCGATCATGGTTGTGACGACTCCGCCTGTAAATCCCGCCACGAGGCAGATGCCAATGTCGAGTGCGAGCCAGAGGGTTGAAGGCTCCCACGACTGCGGCACATAGACCGACTCCCGTGGAAGCGCGAGGAACGCGACGGTGAACGCGACCATCACGATCAGCATCATCGCTATGTAGCCGACGATGATCGCGATGGGCACACGAAAGCAAGTTCCTAGGCATCCCATAGTGATGGCATCGTACCGGAGCGGGTGAACGAGCCAAAAAAGCACCCGCGAGGCTGCGTCGTGCGCAGCCTCGCGGGTGGAATGAGTCGTGTTGTTCGATTAGGCCTTGAAGGTCGCCTTGTACTCGCGCATCGCCTTGAGATACGCGTCTTCACTGCCCTTGAAGGAGCGCTTTTCGACCAGTTGGTCACGCAACGCCTTCGCCGGACCATGGAAGTACTCGAGCAATCCATCTTCAAACTTCCCGACCGCTGGAACAGGGACATCATCAAGGATGCCCTTCGAGCCTGCGAAGATCGAGATGCACTGATCGATCACATCAAATGGCTTGTACTGCCCTTGCTTGAGCAGTTCGACCATGCGCGCGCCGCGATCAAGTTGTCGCTGCGAAGCCGGATCGAGTTCCGTACCAAGTTGTGCGAATGCTTCGAGTTCACGGAACGCCGCGAGGTCAAGTCGAAGCGATCCAGCGACTTCCTTCATCGCCTTCACCTGCGCTGCACCACCCACGCGTGAAACCGAGATACCGACATTGATCGCGGGACGGATACCAGCCGCGAAAAGTTCGGGCTGAAGATAAATCTGACCGTCCGTGATCGAGATCACATTGGTCGGAATGTACGCAGAGACGTCGCCTTCTTGCGTCTCAATGATCGGAAGCGCGGTGATCGATCCACCACCATGCTCCTTGGAGAGCTTGGTTGCGCGCTCAAGCAAGCGCGAGTGCAGATAGAACACGTCGCCAGGGTACGCCTCACGACCCGGCGGGCGACGGAGGAGCAAGGAGAGTTCGCGGTAGGCGGCAGCTTGCTTCGAAAGATCGTCGTACACGACGAGTGAGTGCTTCGGACCGGTGTAGTTCGGGTCCTTGCCCTTCCACATGAAGTACTCGGCCATCGCGCAACCGGAGTATGGCGCGATGTATTGCAACGGTGCTGCGGTGCTCGCGCCTGCTGCAACGATGATCGTGTACTCAAGTGCTCCAGCCTTGCGAAGTGTTTCCACCACGCTCGCGATGGTCGACTCTTTCTGACCGACAGCGACATAGATGCAAACGACCGCATCCTTCGTGCCCCAGTAACGCTTCTGATTGATGATCGCATCGAGGCAGACGGCAGTCTTGCCAGTCTTTCGATCGCCGATCACGAGTTCTCGCTGACCGCGACCGACAGGGACCATCGAGTCAACGGCTTTGATGCCGAACTGCAGTGGTTCAGTCACCGGCTGACGATAGGAGATTCCAGGCGCAACAATGTCGACCTTGCGGAACTCGCTGGGATTCAGTGCCGCACCGCCATCGATGGGGGCGCCGAGCGGATCAACCACGCGACCGAGCATGCATTCGCCAACAGGAACCTCAAGCAGGTTGCCCGTCGCGCGAACGGATGCGCCCTCGCGCACATATCGCGCTTCACCGAAGATTGCGGCACCCACGGTGTCGCTCTCGAGGTTCATGACCTGACCCTGCACGGAGCCGTGCTCGGTCGTGAACTCCAACAGCTCGCCAGCCATCGCCTTGGACAAGCCGTAGATGCGCGCGATACCGTCGCCCACTTCAACGACCTGCCCGACCTCGGAAATCTCGAGTTGGCTCGAGTATTGCTCGATTTCCTGGCGGATGACAGTCGTAATCTCGTCGGTCCTAATCTTCACAGCGATGCCTCTTTGCGTCGTAAGGGGTTCTGTCGGTGCAGCGTCTGCTGCGGGTCATTGCATCAATCCAAGTTCAACGAAGAATGTCTCGCATCCGAGCACGAATCTGCTCGCCACCGAGGCGCGTGATCCGTGTTCGCATGTTGCGTAATCCAGTTGCAATCGAGCCGTCGATGAGTTGATCACCCACGCGCAGCTTGACGCCACCAATCATGTTGGGGTCGGCGTATTGATGGAGCACGGGCTCCTTGCCGAACGCCTCTTTCACTCGAGTACGCACGGTCGCGAGCGTCGCCTCATCGGCGTTCCCCGCAACGGTGTAGACATCCACTTCGATTCGGCCAAGTCGCTCTTGCAACAGTCGATCGAACGCGTCCGCGACATCCGACAGGCGACCAGCGCGACCGCGCTCGGCAAGCACCATTGCGAATCGGAACAACACATCGCTCACGCGACCCTGCAAGATCTTGGAAAGCGAAGCAACTCGCTTCGATCCGTCAAGCAACGGCGAACGGAGAAACTCGCTGAACTTTTTGTCGGCGCGGATGAGTTCGCCGAGCTCGGTCAATTCCTGCCCGATCGAAACCGCCTGCGCGGTTCCGCCAGAGTGCTCACACTCTTCAAGCAAAGCGCGCGCGTAGACGAGGGCGATTTCATCGATGTTCGTGACGGCTGCCATAGGTGAACTTAATGGGTGGTCTTTGCGAGAACTCAGGTCTGGAATCGAGGGCGTACCGCTTCGGGCGACTCAGTTCTTGTTGCTCTTCCCCAACTCTGCGAGGGATTCACTCACCAAGCGCTGTTGGTCGTTCGCCGCAACTTCGCGGCGGAGAATCTTGGAAGCCATGACAGAAGCGAGACTGATCGCGTGCTCATTGAGTTCGCGCACCGCGCCTTCTTTGGCACCCTCGAGTTCCTGCATCGCCTTCAACTTCATGTCGGCGAGTTCTTGCTCATTCTTCGCCACGAGATCCGCGGCGATCTTGCGCGCAGCCTCGCGCGACTCTTCGATCATGCGCGCTGACTGTTCACGCGCGTCTTGGAGGCGCTTCTCGAACTCTGCTTGTGCGTCAATCGCCTTCCGGCTCGCCGCCTCGGCGGATTCGATCTCATGTCGAATCTTCTCGTAGCGCTCGTCGAGGCCCTTCGCGATCTTCGGCCACACGAACTTCGCGGCCAGCGCGAAGAACACAAGGAAGACGGTGAGCGCGACGGTGAATCCGACGAGGTCGAAGTCGAGTGGGCTTGCTGCGACGAGCGTGGCCATAAGGAAAGTCCTGTCGATGAAACTAAGGAGTCGCGTGAGAGGAACTCACGCATGATCTGAATCGGTTCCGTCGGGTTTCCCCGACGGAACCGGATGTTTATGTGATCCGCTCAAGCGCAGCCACTCAATCAGAGCGATGCGCCTGAACAACCATCTTGCGGGCAATCACAGAACGCCGAGGAGGCAGAGGACGACCGCGAAGAGCGCAACGCCTTCGATGAGCGCTGCGGTGAGAATCATCTGAGGTCCAATGAGACCAGCGGCTTCTGGCTGACGCGCGATTGCTTCGACGGCGCTGCCACCGATGCGGCCAATGCCCAGACCAGCACCGATGACGGCGAGGCCAGCACCAATGGCTGCGAGACCAGCGGCGATAGGCTTGCCTGCGGCAGCGGCGTGCGCTGCTGCGTCATCTTGCGCGAGGACTGGGGATGCGAGGAGGGCGACTGCGCCGAGGACGGCGAACGGAACGATCTTCTTCATCTTGCTCATGGTGTACCTGCTTGCTTGCAAATCTGTCGAGTCTCTGAGTGCTGGCGGTGGGACGCGCCGTTGAAGGATTAGGAATCATTCAGCCGGGCATCCCACAGCCCGGGGTAAGTCGGATCGGAAGAAATCAACTCAATGCGCGTGTGCTCCGTGCCCTTCCTCATGCGCGTGCTCCGCGTGCTCGCCGTGATGACTCATCATGCTGATGAACACCGCGGTCAGGAACATGAAGACGAACGCCTGCAAGAAGGCGACAAAGAGTTCAAGGAAACTAATCGCGACGGCAAACGCGATCGAAATCACGCCGATCGGCGCGGCCAGCCCCCAACCACCTGCAGTGAGAGCCATGCCGGTAAACATAAAGATCGTCGCGAGCAGCGTGTGCCCTGCGAGCATGTTGGCGAAAAGACGAATGGCGAGCGCGGCGGGCTTGATGAACAAACCGAGCACTTCGACCACGAAGATGATTGGCACGACCAAGAGCAATCCCTTTGGTCCGTACAGCAGTTCCTTGCCGCCGCACATGTGCTCAAACAGGCCCTTCACGCCAAGTTCCCGCGCTGCTTGGAAGAGCATCGCGAAGAAACTCACGAGCGCGAGACCCGCTGTCACCGAGATGGATGCCGTCGCGGTTCCGCCGAAGAAAATCAGGTCTTCTGCAGCATTTCCGTGACCAGCCCCGCTCATCGCGAAGCCCAACTCTTGCGCGTCACCGATCGGAATCAGGCCGACGAGATTCATCCCCAGGACGAAGAAGAACAGCGACAGCAGGAGCGGCATGTAGTACGCAGCCGTGGCCTTGCCGAGCAATGGTTCAAGCATGCCGTCGCGCAGCCCTTGCACGAGCACTTCAACGATCTGTGACACGCGACCCTTCGTGAGGAATCGACCGGTGCCTTCCGAGGCAGGTCCCGTCGAGATCCGCTTGGCCGCGATGCACAAGATGCAGAACATCAGGGCGCCGCAGGCCACGATCGAAACGGCACTCAATTTCACCTTGAAACCAAGGAAGTCGCTGATCGCGGACTCCTTGTCCAACACATGTGCGAGTGGATTCGCGCCCGAGGCGATCACATTCGGCAATGCGTCAGCGAAATGACTGAAAGTTGGAATCGCGAAATCAAGCGTCATGGGCATCACAAGAGCAGTGGAACTTCAGCACAAACGCAGAGCGAACTGATTCAAAACTTCGGGCGAAACGGAAGGAAAGACCCTTCGGTCGCGCTCGAGATCACATTCGAACACCGCCATCCAACTCTCGTTGTGCGCGGCCCGCTTGTCCCCGCGCGCGCATGACCAATCGAAGGTCATTGCTTCGCACGGTTGCCGTACTTGAGCATGGTGGCCGCGTCAGCGAACAACAGGATCAAATACGCCGCCAACGCCACCAGAAGGAGCGGCTTTGGTCGGACAGGGGCGGAGAAGTATAACGAAACTGCCGCTGCAGGGGTGATGAGGAATCGCAGCGCGGTCGAGGCAATCCACGCAACTTGCGGCCCCTTCGATTCAGCTAGATACCCCCCGAAGAACGCCCCCATAAAATTGCCAAAAAACGCGGCAAGAAGCCCCAAGACTCCCGCGAAATACACCTCCCCGTCGATACTTCCGCCGACCTTGATCAGCGTCCAAACAACCAGCAGCAACAGGCTCACAATCGTGATCGCCCCGACGAGGTGCAGGGTCGGATAGCACGGAACGAGCTTGGCGCTAAATGGCTGCGTTGAATCATGTTGCGTCTGTGTCATGTGACTCCCTCCGAGATGGCTCGCCTCGCGCGGCATCGTTGGTCCGCCTGCTCAGTTTCACCGCCGTGCGCCCAATGGTCACCATGGCCACGACGACTCCCGCGATGGACCCGACGACGATCCACTTTCGGTGCGTTCCGAGCAGTGCATCCGCCCCCCACCCCAAGGCTACTCCGGCGATCACCTCGCTCATGATTTGGGTCCCCAGCGCGAAGAGGGAAGCGTCGGTGTTTCCAAACAGTCGAATGGCCGGCCCCTTGCGCTCCAGGCTCGCGCGCAACCGGCGAAGTTCGGCCGCGTCGGACTCCATGCTGCTTCTCGATGGCAGCTTCGGACGCGAGGGATGGTCACTTTCGTTCATGACAGCGACACCCTACCATCTCTACCCCATGGCTATCCGCGACGACGAAGTGGTTGATGTCACCCCTACCGCCCTCACGCGGACCGAGAGCCTCTACATCCCCAACATTTTCAAGGGGCTTGGCACAACCATGCGGCATGCGTTTCAAAATTTCGGCCGCAATGGCGCGGTTCGGAAGAATGTGTGGGTACTCCAGTACCCAGAACAGAAGCGCGATGACCGCGCGGTGGAAGATGGCGGGCAGTTCCGCGACAACTTCCGCGGCGTGCACCGACTCAATAAGGACGAGGATGGTCGCGTCCGCTGCGTCGCCTGCATGATGTGCGCAACGGCATGCCCGGCGAACTGCATTCACATCGTCGCCGGCGAGAGCCCTTGGGAAGATCGCGAGAAGTATCCAGTGCAATTCGATATCGACGAATTGCGCTGCATTTACTGCGGTATGTGCGAAGAGGCATGCCCGGTCGATGCAATCGAATTGACTCCGCACTACGAAGTCACGGGAACATCACGGCAAGAACTCATCTTTGACAAGACGAAGTTGCTTCAGGTGTTCGACGAGACCGTCGCCGACAAGCCGATGTGACGCGACAGCGTTGCAGCCCGACTCACTTCTTCAGTGCGTCGAAGATACTTGTGCCAAGATCGATCAGGCCACCAGGGTTATCGAGAATTGACTTCCCAACATCGGGGAATGTCGGGGTTACTTCGAGTTTTGCTGGCTTGCCATTCGCGTCAAAAAGCGGACCCGAGAGTTTCACGCCGACCTTGAGGTTGCGCACAAACTCCTGACCACTCGCGCCGAGACCCTGCACCAGGAGATCCGCCTTGCTCGACCAATGCGTTGCATCGGAGAGCGGCACCTCGGTGGTGATTGCGTTCGCGTAGAGCCGCACTAGATCCACATCGCCGGTGAACGCCAGCGTGTTCTTCCATTGCTTGTTCGGCATCGTTCCGAGGCGCAAGAAGAAGTCTCGATACGCCAATCGCCCATCCACAACACTTGCGTGAAGTGGCTCCACAATCCCATCCATTCCTCCTGAAGAGAGAAGGAACGCGAGCACGCCAGAGTTTGTGAACTGCACTTCCCCAAGCGTGAGATCGAACAGCGCATCGAACTTGCGCCGGTCTCCGTCCATTGGCCAATCAAGACTTGAGACCGTGAAAACAACAGGATTCGTTGTTTGCACATCAGTGAAAACAGGATTGATCGTCGCGAGCAGTTCCTGTTTGACCGCTCCGCTGACGGCGCATGTCACGCGCAGCGGGTGCTCCTTTGTGATGCGCAGGAATCCGTCACGGAGCGCGACCTCTGGAGCCTCAAGCGACGCCTGCGCGCCTCGCAAAGATGCGGCGATCACACCTCGATCTCGCGACAAGTGCTTCGCGACGAACTCCGCGTCGATCGCGTCACCGACATACTTCTGCACTGCTCCACCGGTGCCCGCGAGAACATCAATGGTGGCTGCGGGGAACTTTGTTGCGCGAATCTCCATATCCACGCTCGGCGACGCTCCGAGCAATTGCGCAGCCTTCGCGTCGATTGCGACGTCGCCTTGCGACGCAGTCGACGCATCACTCTCGAGCCGAAGGGTCAACTGATCGCCAAGGCGCGTGCAACTACTCTTGAGTTTCAGCGCTCCGGTTGAAAGCACGGCTCGCGTCGCATTCGCGCCTTGCCCGCTGAGGACCTCGATCGAAACTGGCGAGAGGCTTCCGGTCGCGCGAAACGAAACCTCTTCGATCTTTGGCTTCAACGCTTCGTTGAGTGGAACAACAAACGGCTCAAGCGAACACCCAACGATGACTGGCTGCAACACGCGACGTGTGGCGTCGGCATCGATCGCCGCAAGTTTCGCGAATCGCTCCTTCGAAATCGTGGCCGTCAAGTTCGCGCTGCCTTGCACAGTGCGCGCCTTCGCATCGCCACTGCCCCTCAGCGTCAGCGATCCTTGCAAGCTCGGAAACTCCAGCGACGCGCTCAACTGTTCCTGCGCACCGTCGCTCATGCGCGCGGTCACTGCGCCGCGACCACCAAGCGCGCTTGAGTACTCGCCCGCACCAAATCCAAAGCTCGGTTCAAAGCGCGCAATATCGAAGTCGTTCAGCACGACCTCGCCACTCACGCCACCAAAGAGCGACGCATTCGTTGGCTTCGTCCATGCAAGATCAAATCGCATCGATCCGGCCGTCCCGCCTCCGCCGAGCGCTCCCACGCCAGCGCAGGTCGCGCGCTGCGCATCGACCTCGTACCCAAGTTTTGCTTCCAACGACGCAAGCCCGATCGGAGCACGAAGCCAACTCGCGCGAAGCACGCGAACATTCTTGAGCGCGACCGTGGCCGCGATCGCGTTAGGAAGTTGGAAACCAGATGTCGTTTTCGTCAGCGAAAGGCTCGGGAGCGCGATCGATACCTCCGCGCCTGGCTCCATGAACATGTCTTGCCCGAGCGGAAGCGACGCGAGTCCTTCGGCGTTCAGCGTCGCACGCGCGCGGACCGACTCGAACGCGAGCGAGTCCCGCGAGAGCAGCATCGCGCCTGAACTCTCTGCGGTCACGGTACGCAACGCGTACTCCGCGACGAGTTTCCCGCCCTTACTCTCGTTGCGGACCGAAACAGTCAGCGGGTCGCGCCCAAGAATTCCAAGATACGGAGTCGTCGAGGGAGCGATGCGCGAGAGTAAGCGCGGATCCACGCCCACGAGATCGATCGTGCCATGCAGTCCAGAAGGAGCAATCTCTTCGATGGACTTTGGAATCGCAACGAAGGACTGCGCAATACGCGTGCTCGCGCCGTCGACAGAGGCATTGAGCGCAACACTTCCCTCTCTCGATGCCTGTGGAAAGTCGATCGCGATCGCGAGATCAGTTACGGCTGATTGCGTTCCCGCGCCTTCAAGGACGAGCGAGCCGCCAACCTCGAGCCGAACGCGCCCGCCTTCAACAGGTACTTGTGCGCCTGATTGCAACTTGACGCCCGCAACGGTCGCCTTGCAGTGTGCACCGCGAGGTCCAACTTTCACTGCGCCATTCGTCCAAGCCGAAACGAGCGCGGGATGGAGTGGCGCGGACAAGGAAGCGCTCGCGACCGCGATCGCTTTCGTTCCAAGATCGACTGCGCACTGCGCCTGAAGGGTCGTTGGGCTGCTTCCGTCGATCGCCCACTGCGCATCAAGATGAGTCGTCAAGGCCTCATCCCCTGCGCGCTTCTCGGCGCGGAGCGTGCAAATCGAAAAATCAGCACGCGTCGGGCTTGCGGTGTTGAGCATGTCGGGTGGCACGATCATCGCGACGGGCCGCTTCAGTTCGGCAGCGAAGTTCCCCGCAACGGCATTCGTTGTGGACGCGACGCCATTCTTCGGTTTCGTCCACTCGATGGCATTACCTCGGTACTCGACCGCCAACGGCGTGTCCACTTCGCAACCCGTGAGCCATGTCGCCACCTCGCTTCGTACCAACACACTTCCCTCAAGCCTTCCTTCCTGAACGCTCCCGCCATCTGCGGCGACTCTCCCCTCGAAGCGCAACTTCACGCGTTGCGTGTCGAACACAACGAACAGTGATCCGGCGCCTTCGCTCTGCACCGCAATGTCAGCCGACTCGCCGAAGTCAAGAACTGGATCCAGCGGCGCCTGCATGCCAAAGGCTCGAAGCGCCGGAGTCAGCGTTGCAACGGGGAACGCGCGAAGATCGACGTGTGCGACAAGACTCGACGGATCAAATTTCGTGCGACCTTCGGCGTCAATGCATTCTGGCGCACGCACCTTCATCGAGAGCGTCGATGGAGCGTGCCCATCAATCGCGCCCGAGCCGGATCCGTCAATCGCGATGGAGCCTTCCGCATCCTTCGTCGCGTGCACGGCAAGCCCGACGCCCTTCATCTCTCCGTCATTCGTAGAGACCCGCGCGTCCTTGACCTCAATGGCAAGATCCATCGTGCTGTGATGCAAATCGACCGCACCGTTTGTGCGTTGCTCGACATGCACATCGCCCTTCAACGCGACTGTCCCCTGCGCGGAACTATCGGCGCCCTGCTTCGTTCCAATACTAAGTTGGAGATCGAGCCGCGCATCGCTCTGCGCGAGCGTCGCCATTCCACTCACGCTGAACATGGAACCAGTGGTTCGCGCCGCGTCGTATGTGCCAAGGGCACACTTCTCAAGCGAAACCTCAATCACGCGCGAGCCAAAGAACGGCGCAACTCTTGCACTCGCACTCGACACATCGCTCGACGGCGTCTCCGCGGGTTCAGCAGGCGCCGATAACTTGATCAACTTCAAGATGTTCGGACTTCCGTCGATACCCGTCCTGCTCATCGCGTTGCCAATGAGTTTGATGCGCACATCACTTCCTGTCGCCAACGCAAACAGACTTGGCTCCACTTCGACAAAGAGGTCAACCTTTCCAACCTCATCTCCTCCATCGACACTCATCGCGACGCTTTGCGACGAAAACCACCGCAAGAGCAGCGAGGAGACACGCACCTTTCCATTGACTCGCTCTCCGATCGCGCCTTCAAGATAGCCCGGCCCAATCGTCATCGAAAAGAGTGAGGGCAAAGCGAGAACCAGCGCAACGAGTCCGATCGCAACCCAGGTTGCGCGGCGAAGGAAGCGGCGCGGGACAGGGCGCGGACGCGCATGCGCGGATGAGAGTGTGTCTGTGTTCATCTTCAATCCGAAAGAGCAACAGCCTGCGCGAGCTTCTTCTTGCTCGCAACATTCCCCAACATGCGCTGCAGCGCGAGGTTCGCGAGCCGCCGTGCATCGGCATGGACGCGAATCTCATTCACAACATTCCCTTCAACCAACTCATCGAGCACCCACGCGAGATGCTGTTGATCGATTCGGTACATCGTTGTGCAGAGACATTGGCAGTCGGAAAGTATGCGCGCATCAACACCACGCAACGCGGCTGCGGCCGCAACTCGATTCACCAAGTGCACTTCCGTGCCCAGCGCCCATCGGCTTCCTGGCGCAGCGGTCTCGATCGTGTTGATGATGTGTTCGGTTGAACCGCGCATGTCCGCGATGTCTACGACCTCCTGCGCGCATTCCGGATGCACGATGACGGTTCGTTTGTCACTGCGCGCTTGGTGCACATGCTCAGGTCGGAACAACTTGTGCACGCTGCAGTGTCCGGCCCAGAGCAAGACCTTCGCGTCGCGGATCTGGTCCGCTGACAAACCTCCCGCTGCCTTGCGCGGATTCCAAAGCGCGCAATCAGGCTTCTCACCGGTTCGCTGCGCATCGATTTCCGTCACGAGTCCCTTCGACTTCGCCGTGTTGCGACCGAGATGTTGGTCCGGAAGAAACAAAATCTTGACGCGCTCTTTTGCCCTCAGTGGCGTCTCGCCCCCGCGAAGTGCCCAATCGAAAACCTCCGCGGCGTTGGAACTCGTGCAGCATGCACCGCCTCGTTCGCCAACAAAAGCCTTCACCGCTGCACTTGAGTTGACATAGGTCACTGGAATGACCCGCGTCTTCGTTCCGGCTGTGGCGCTATTGATCGAGTCCCACGCGTCGACTGCGTCGTCGTACGCCGCCATGTCCGCCATGGAGCATCCTGCGCTCAAGTCTGGCAGCAACACTCGCACCGACGCAGGAGTCAGAATGTCCGCCGTCTCGGCCATGAAGTGCACGCCACAGAACACGATGAACTCTGCGCCCCGCGTGAGTGCTTCCTTCGCAGCGATCTGCGAGAGCTTTAGGCTGTCCCCCGTAAAGTCAGCGTGCTGGATCACATCATCTTGTTGATAGTGATGGCCGAGGATCAAGAGTCGATCGCCGAGTTCCTTGCGCCGCGCGGAGATGCGCTGTGCGAGTTCCGCCTCGGATGCGGCGTAGTAGGAATCGTGCAGTTGCGGTTGGTACAGCATGGCGTGCCGAACAAGCGGGTGCTCGGTGTTGAAGTCTACGCCTTCTCTTCCACCAGAACCTGCATGAACATACGCTGAATTCATCTCCAACCTGAGTACCATTTGCATCGCATGCTCTCCACCGTCACGGTCCACGCACCTGCGAAAATCAACCTTGCGCTCTCGGTTGGACCGCCCGGACCCGACCGTATGCACCCGATCGCGTCGTGGATGGTGACCACCGACCTCTGCGACGAACTCTTGCTGACGCGACTTCCTGCGGGAACACCCGCTCGGTTTGCGATTGAGTGGCATGAAGACGCGCTGCGCAAGACGCCGATTGATTGGTCCATCTCTCAAGACCTTGCGGCGCGCGCACACCTCGCGCTTGAACGGTGTGTACAGCACTCGCTGCCGGTGCAACTGCGCATGCGAAAACGCATTCCGGTCGGCGGCGGACTCGGCGGCGGATCGAGTGACGCAGCAGCGATGCTTCGTGGACTCGTCGAGCTCTTTGCGCTTGATATCTCTCGCGCTCAACTTCGCGAGGTTGGACATGCACTTGGTTCAGATGTGCCGTTCCTCATCGAAGGTGGCAGCGCGATTGTCGAAGGACTTGGCGAACGCATTGCGTCCGCGCCGCTTCCGGAGGCACATCTCGTCGCGATCTTTCCATCCGCATCCTGCCGAACCTCTGAGGTCTACGCGCAATTCGATCAACTTTCCACTTCGGCGCGCGTCGATGCCAATCGAGTGCGCTCGATGGTTGGCGACACGCTCGCAAGTCACGCTCCGTTCAATGATCTCTCGGCAGCGGCGATGCAGTGTGCACCGACGCTGCTCGACGATGCCGAAGAGTTTGGTCGACTTGCGGAGCGCGAAGTGCACCTCAGCGGTTCGGGGTCCACGCTCTTTGTGGTCGCGGATGAAGCGGTCCACGCGGAGGCACTCGCTGATGCGGTCTCGCGCAAGCTCGGCATCCCCGCTCGAGCCATGCGCCTTGCTCCTGCGCCCTCGGTTGAACACGCCTGAGCGCTCCAACCCGCGATTTTCGCGCGAAGCTGCAAGACCGTAAACTCTTGCTCTATGCCTTCTGTCCCCGCCGCGAACGAATTTGTGCCTGCAACGCTCGACGCCACCGACTGGGCGAACATCGCGCCCTACTACGAGGCGCTGACCACGCGAGGCGTCCACTCGGCGCAGGATCTTGAACAACTCATTCTCGACCGAAGCACACTCGACGCAACAACCGGCGAAGCAGAAGCGAATCTCTACATCGAGATGACGCGGCATACGGATGACACGGCCATCCAAAAGGCATACGCCGACTTTGTCTCGAATGTCGAGCCAAACATGCGCAAAGCCGCGTTCGAGTTAGATAAGAAAATCTCGCGCAGCCCGCATGCCTCCGGTCTTCCGCTGCCGCGGTATGCCATTTATCTCCGCAATCTCGCCGTCGATGTCGAACTCTTCCGCGAAGAGAATGTCTCGATTCAGACCGAACTGTCGCAATTGGACCAGCGCTACAGTCAGATCAACGGCAGCATGACGGTGCAGTTCAATGGGACGGAACACACGATGGCGCAAATGGGGCGCTACTTCGAAGATACCGACCGTGCACTCCGCGAATCTGCGTGGCGCACGACCCAAGCTCGCCGCGCACTCGCGCGCGTCGACATCGATGCGATTTACGATGAGATGCTCGCCAAGCGCCAGCAACTTGCGAAGAACGCGGGCTTCGACAACTTCCGCGACTTTCAACATCGACGCTACAAGCGCTTCGATTACTCGACCGCCGACTGCATCCGGTTTCAGAGCTCCATCGCATCGACGCTTGTTCCGTTGCAGCGCAAGATCCATGACGAGCGCGCAAAGGCGCTCGGCCTTGCGAAGCTCAGGCCTTGGGACCTCGCGGTTGATCCGCACGGTCGGCAACCCCTCCGACCATTCGACGACGCCGCACGCCTCTACGACGGCTGCGGAGACATGTACCGCCGCATGGACGCAGAGCTCTCGCAGATGTATGCGTCGTTGGCGGAAGGCGATTGCCTCGATCTCGCGAGTCGCAAAGGCAAAGCGCCCGGAGGCTATCAGTACCAGCGACAACGCAGCGGTCGCCCCTTCATCTTCATGAATGCCGCTGGAGTACATCGCGATCTCGTCACAATGGTGCATGAGGCTGGGCACGCATTCCACTCCTTGCTGTGCGCCTCTGATCCACTCGTGGATTACCGAAATGCGCCGATGGAGTTTGCCGAAGTCGCGTCAATGTCGCAGGAACTCTTGACGCTGCCTTTCCTCGACGAGTTCTACTCGCCACAAGAATGTCAGCGCGCAGAGCGCGATCGACTCGAGAAGTTCCCCACGCTCATGCCGTGGATTGCGACCATCGATGCGTTCCAGCATTGGACGCACACGCACATCGGGCACTCGGTGAGTGAACGCCGTGCGCAGTGGCGCGCACTCGACGCCAGATTCGGCGGGGATTGCGATTGGTCGGGACTCGAGGAAACACTCGACAGCCAGTGGCAACGACAATTGCATCTCTTCGGCTCGCCCTTCTACTACATCGAGTACGGCATTGCTGAACTTGGCGCCATGCAGATGTGGATGCAGTCGAGACGAGATAGCGCCCGCGCCTTGGCCAAGTACAAGCAAGCGCTCGCACTCGGAGGTTCGCGCCCCCTGCCGGAATTGTTCGAAACCGCTGGCATTCGGCTCGATCTCGGCGCGCCGCTGATGCAGGAACTCGTTACAGAGACAGAGCGAGCATTACAAACGCTTCCGGCCTAACGCACGCAAAGTTCATACCGATGCGCTTGGCGGTTGCCGTCGAGACCGCACACTTCAACCATCTCGATTCGAACCTCGGTGAATCCGCAGTTCGCCAAGACGCGCCGCGAACGCTCATTGCCAACGTGCGCATGCGCCTCGAGTAATGCGAGCGGTGAGACCGCGGAGCGCTCTTCCCTCGCGTAGGCAACGACGCGGCGCGAAGCTTCCGTCGCGAATCCCTTGCCCCAGTGTGCGCGCCCGATCCAATATCCAAGCGCTGCGGTCGTCCTATCTTCGGAATATCGCAATCCGATGCCGCCGACCACCCTCTGCGTCTCGGTGATCGTGATCACAAAGTCATCAAGGCTCCCCTCGCGCCTTCCCTCATGAACGATCCGCGAGAACGCCATCGCATCCGCGTGTCCATAAGGATGGGGAACCGTGCGAAGCCATCGCGAAACCTCGCGGTCGTTGAGTCCCTCGACGAGTGCCGGAAGATCCGCATCGACGAGCGGCCGCAGCGTCAGCCGCGAAGTCGTAAGGATGGGCGCTATGCACTCCATGCGGATCTACTCTACACCGTTACTCTTTCCTCTATGTCTGACGCAGAGACGCACAGTGCTCCACTCGATGCAGAGTCGTTTCGCCGACATGGCTATGCACTCATCGACTGGATCGCGCAGTACCGCGAGTCATTGCCAACTCGTTCAGTGCAGCACACGACTACTCCAGGCGCGATTCGCGAAAGACTTCCCGCCACGGCGCCCGAACAGGGCGAGTCCTTTGAAACCGTTCTTCGGGATCTTGATGCAATCGTGATGCCGGGGATCGTGCATTGGCAGCATCCCGGTTGGTTTGCGTACTTCCCAGCAAACTCAAGTTACGAATCCATCCTCGGCGAACTCGCGAGTGCGGGTCTTGGCGTGCAAGGCATGCTGTGGTCAACAAGTCCTGCGTGCACAGAGCTTGAAACGCATGTGCTTGATTGGCTCGTGCACGCGCTTGGACTTCCAGCGCAATTTCTCTCGACCGGAAGTGGTGGCGGCGTCTTGCAAGACACCGCCAGCTCCGCTGCGCTTGTCGCGCTTGTCGCAGCGCGCGAGCGCGCAACGAACTTCGCGAGTGATGCGCGGGGATTGAGTGATACGCAAGCGCGCCTGACTGCCTACACGAGCGACCAAGCGCACTCCTCGATCGAAAAGAGCATGCGCATCGCTGGACTTGGCAAGGAAGCCCTTCGAATCATTCCGTCGGACGCTTCAGGCGCCATGCGGACTGATCTCTTGCATGAACGCATGGCTTCCGATCGCGCTTCCGGATTGCAGTGCGCATTCGTGACGGCCACAACGGGAACGACTGGGATCAATGGATTTGATGATGTTCGTGCGATCCGCGAAGTCTGCCGCCGACATACCCACACGCAGCCCCTTTGGCTCCATGTGGACGCGGCGATGAGTGGGACAGCGGCGCTTTGCCCGGAGTTTCGCTTCGTCGTCGACGGCGCGGAGTGCGCCGATAGTTGGTGCTTCAATCCGCATAAGTGGATGCCGGTGAACTTCGACTGCGACGCGATGTTTGTGGCCAATCGAAGCGAACTCGTGCGAGCCCTGAGCGTGCTCCCCGAGTACCTGCGCAACTCCGCAACCGAATCAGGAAGCGTGATCGACTACCGCGACTGGCAGATCCCACTCGGTCGACGGTTCCGCGCGCTCAAGCTGTGGTTTGTGCTGCGCTCATGGGGACTCGAAGGACTTCGCAAGATGATTCGCGAACATGTGTCCATGGCACAAGAACTAGCCGCGCGCATCCGGGCGTCGACACATTTGCACCTCGTTGTCGAACCAAAGCTCAACCTCATCGCAATCGCGCACAACGATGGCGATACTTCCACCGAAGCACTGATGCAGCGCGTCAATGCAACCGGGCACTCGTTTGTGTCGCACTGCCGATTCGCGGGCTCAGAGCAAGACAGGCTAGTGCTGAGAGTGTCGATTGGCTCGCTTTCCACCAAGCGAGAGCACATCGATTTGCTCTGGCGTGAACTGTCGCTACGCTGATGCGATGCGGAACTTGAGAATCCTCTGCCTTGCCGTGCTCTTCGCGACCTTTGGCAGCGGATGCAAGTCATGGGATTCACTCACGGTGCAGGCGCCCGGAAGCCCGAAGGTTGAAGTCCTCGGAACACCGTTCTCTGATACCCAGAGCTTGAGTCTCTGCAAGTGGCAACTCCCGAACGAGGGCCAGTGCATTGACCTCAAGACCAGGCTCGCAACCACGAAGGAAGAAGACGCGAAGGACAAACTCTATGCATGGAAGTCAAACTCATTCCTCGTGCTGATCGCCAATGAACCGATCGAGCTCCCGCGCCGCAAGATGGGATTTTCGAAAGCGGGAACGGACATCATCGTTCCGCTCGGCCGCGAGACAAAGGCGCGTGCATGGATCATTCCACCGATGCCGCAAGGATCCGAGTGGACGACAGACAAGGACGCGCCGCTCGCACGGCAGATCGAACTTCGAAGCCTGCTCTGCAATTGGCACCTGCGGAAGTGGCGCGAGTCACTCTCGCACGATGCCGTTGCGCAGACCGACGCCGAACTCGCGGCGAGGCTTGACGAACTTGCTGTCCCGCTCGATGGCACTTTTGAGATAAACCGAACGACGGAATGGACGACGACACTTGAGTTGATCGCTTCAGCCGAAGACAAACCCGTGCACCTCACCTTCCTGAGCAAGCACGGAAAGAATTTCTCTCCCGAGTATGCGGCACAGACAGCGCTCCTCTTCCCATTGCTGCCCATTCTCGCCTTGAGTGCCGCCTCAGGGAACGCGCCCTAAATCGATTGGCGAGCTCACTGCGAGGTCGCTTGTACTTCAACCAAGACAACCTCCGGCGGGCAATGGACGCGAAGTGGAAACCACGCGCCCACGCCGCGTGTGACGATGAGGTGTGAGCCATCGCGCTCATAGAGACCAGACGAGAATCGGTGTGAAAACGCAAGATTGTGCTGCGGCCGCGTGCGTCGTGCGATTTGCCCGCCATGCGTATGACCTGCGAGAGTCAGGGGGATGCTGCGGGAACTCGCGGAGGCGAACGCCTTGGGATTGTGTGCGAGCAAGAGCTGAGGCAGCGCGTCCATTGCGTCGAGGCGCGCCGCATCGAGCGCGATGCGATTTGACCAATCGATTCCCCCGACGACAAGTGCGTCACCCGCACGCCGAACCTCGGTCGTCGAATTCATGAGCACCGTGATGCCAACCTCTCGCGCTGCCTTGATGATCTTGCGCGGTGCATGGAGATGATCGTGATTTCCCAGCACCATATAGATGCCGCACGGCGCGCGCAGTTGCGCGAGTTCGGCGAAGAGGAGATCGCAATCGTCTGCGTGAAGGTCAACAAGATCGCCCGTCA